>Ga0181557_1002670_pt1 | contig 18161 bp, 8 predicted proteins | sample 011ome_23_FD_148632 | JGI IMG/M metagenome (GOLD analysis project Ga0181557, IMG submission 148632) | Coastal salt marsh microbial communities from the Groves Creek Marsh, Skidaway Island, Georgia - 011506CT metaG (spades assembly) | ecosystem: Environmental > Aquatic > Marine > Intertidal zone >...
CGAAAATCAAGTGAGTGGGGATCAAGTTGGTCCTCAGGTCATTTATAAATACGTCGTAAAGACGACGACGACGACGACGACGACTGGCAGCGATGATGATGATATTGAACCAATCGATATTGCTCTATACATTGGTTTTGGTTTTCTCGGACTTTTAATAGTTGTTTTGTTAATCAAGGGAATGTTGAAGTATTGTCTTGCAAATGGTATGAAAGACATTGAAGACATGGAATTAGATGACGAAATCGTGGACGAAATCGTGAAGCACGCCAAGGACTTCGACAGGAAGATTCGCGGCGCGTCCAAAATTCCAACCAAAAGTGCCCCTCTCTAAAAACGTCGTCGTCGTCGACGACGACGACGACGAAGACCTCGGCCGTATTCAACGCAGATCAAAAAGGGCAAAAGCAAACCAAACGAGCGCGAGACATACACGAACGCACCCGATGCTCCTTACTCAGTTTTACAACAAGTTTTAATTTTTAATATTTTACAAAGCAGCTGATGATACGCGTGGGCGCAGGAACACAACACAAAAAGAGAAAAAAAAACAGCCGCCCAAAATTCCTCTCGAGTACATTGTGCGACCAAAATTTCTCGAGTGCATTCGCCTGCGGAAAAAAACACCAAAGTCCTTTCCTCTCGACACTCATTACACGTCAAAGAAAACGAAAGAAATGGTCAAGATTACCAAAAGTACGCGCTCTTTGTTCCTTTCCTGCGGCTCTTTTTCTCTCCTTCTCTCTCTCTCTTTTGTTCCCGTGTTGCGCTTTCTTCGCGTTCGTATTCTTTCTCTCTCTCCTTTCAAAATGCGTTTGTGTGCGCGTTTGTGCGCGCGTGTCTGTGTGTCTCGAGCGGCCTGATCTTCGTCTCGGAGTTTTGTTTCCATCTCAACCACAAGTTTTCTTCTCGTGCGCTCACGTACTGACGTTTCCTCTCTTTATCATCACATCATCTTTTCATTCAGTTTGCTGCATCGGCGCCGGCTACGTCGGCGGACCGACCATGGCCATGATCGCTCTGAAGTGCCCGCACATCGAGGTAATACTATAAACATGTTATTTTTTTGTGAGAGACGATGATTTGACGCAGAGCGCGGGGGAAAAGGAGACGATGGATTCGCACAATCTTCTCTCTCGTCTCTCTCGTAAAATCGCAAAGTTCGTTTGAGAACTTTTACGCGCGTCTCTCTCGCTCTCGCTTTTCTCGATTCGATCGATCTCGGTCGAGAGAGAGAGATTCGAGCGCAGCGCGTGCTTCCGGATGCTTTTCTCTTCTTCATTTTCCTCTTACATTGGATGTAACACTAATCTCTTCTCACGCAATCTTTCTCTTTATCCGCGCGATTTTTTATCGCGATGATGATGTATAGGTGACGGTGGTTGATTTGAACCAACAAAGAATCGACGCGTGGAATTCGGACAACCTCCCAATTTACGAACCCGGATTGGATGAAGTCGTGAAAGCGTGCAGAGGGAAGAACTTGTTCTTTTCCACGGATTGCGAGGCGGCTATTCGGGCGGCGCAGTGCATCTTCGTCTCGGTGAACACGCCGACGAAGAAGACCGGTTTGGGGAAAGGGAAAGCCGCGGATTTGACGTATTGGGAATCCGCGGCGAGGAATATCGCCGCGTGGTCGACCAGCGATAAGATTATCGTCGAGAAGTCTACGGTTCCGGTGAGAACGGCGGAGGCGATTGAGAAAGTTTTGTTGAGAAACTGCCCGCAGGAAGGCGTGCACTTTGACATTTTGTCCAACCCGGAGTTTTTGGCGGAGGGGACCGCGATTGACGATTTGACCATGCCAGATCGCGTTTTGATCGGTGGGAAGATTGAAAACGACCGCGGGACGGCGGCGTGCGCCGCTTTGTGCGAAGTGTACGCGAACTGGGTGCCAAAGGAGAGAATTTTGACCGCCAACTTGTGGTCCGCGGAGTTGAGTAAATTGACCGCGAACGCCATGTTAGCGCAAAGAATTTCTTCCATCAACGCCATCTCGGCGTTGTGCGAGTGCACCGGAGCGGACGTTTCCCAAGTCTCCTTTGCGATTGGTAAAGATTCCAGAATTGGCCCGAAGTTTTTGAACGCCTCGGTCGGTTTCGGCGGTTCGTGCTTTCAAAAAGATATCTTGAACTTGGCGTACATTTGCGAGTGCCACGGATTGCAAGAAGTTGCCGATTACTGGTACTCCGTCGTTGGCATGAACGATTACCAAAAGACCAGATTCGTGAGAAGAGTTGTTTCCGCCATGTTCAACACCATTCGTAACAAGAAAATTGCCATGCTCGGCTTTGCGTTCAAGAAGGACACCGGGGATACTCGCGAAACGCCGGCGATTGACGTCGCGCATGGGATGATTGAAGATGGTGCCAAGATTGCGTTGTTTGACCCGCAAGTGCCGGAAGAACAAGTCAGAATGGACATGGGCGAAGAAGCTATGAAGAGCATCACGTGCTACTCGAAGCCGACGGAGGCGTTGAAGGACGCGCACGCCGTGACCATCATGACCGAATGGGACGAGTTCAAGACGTACGACTGGAGAGCTATCTACGAAGTCATGCACAAACCGGCGTTTGTGTTCGACGGGAGAAATATCTTGGACCACGCGCACTTGAGCGAGATTGGTTTCATCGTCTACGCGTTGGGTAAACCGATCGATCCGTTTTTGAAGTCCGCCGAAGGCGCGTAAACGACGAGACGGATACGAATACAAAACAAAAGAGAGAGGAATAGAGAGGGGAGAGAGAGAGAGAGACAGAGACAGAGAGAGAAAAAACAGAGGAGGACAAAACGAGTTGCAAAACGATGACGAACGAGGACGGCGACGAAAGACGACGGCGACAAGAGGAGGCTCATATAATTTACTATCTATCATCTAAATATTGATTTATTTTTTACACCCACAAATACACAAGACTTTGAAGACATATATGATGGATTAATGCACTTTTTGATTGATTAATCGAACCCGTCTTCCGTGACATCTCCTCGCGCGCGGCCGGTTTCTCCGTTTTTAAACGATACGCTATCGTCCGGTCGTCCAATCATCACCTCTTCTTTCGTTATCGTCACCATACCGAGTCTCGATACGCCGCTCGGTTTGCGAACGTTCTTCGGCGACGTGTAACTCACTTGAACCTTTCCGTCGTTCCGAACTTTCGAATGAAACGCGGCTAAATCAGCCGCAAACTGCATATCCTCGTCACTTGCTATCGCGCCAGGTTGTTGTCGTAAAACAACGTGCGAACCTGGCGCCCCGCGGACGTGAAACCACACGTCTTGAGGCTGCGAAAGATGCAGAGAGACGGCTTCGTTCCCTCGAGAGTTGCGGCCGCAGAGCACGATTTTACCCGAAGGCGCCACGTACTGTCGAACGCCCGACATGAGTTGCTCTTTCCGCGACTGTTTGCTATTGCTATTTTTATTACTACCGTTGTTGTTGTTTTTCTTCTTCGCCTTCATCGCTTTAGCTTCGTTCGCCGATTGCTTATCTCTCGGTTTCATCAAGTTGGCGCGCACGAGCTCGATTTTAATTTCCTCGAGAACAATCTTGTCCTCCAAGGAAGACGACGAAGAAGAAGAAGAAGAAGTTTCTTCATCGTCGACCGCTCCGAGAGACAGTTCGCGCAAATTAAACTCCACCTGTTCCAAGTATTCTCTTTCTTTCTCTAACTCTTCCATCAAAGGAAACACCGCGTCGGCGGTTCTCCTCAACTTTCTCGCTTTTTTATACAAAGCTTCCGCGGTACCAATCGCGCCGAGATCTTTATCCACCTTGAACGTTTTCGGTTCGCCGGTTTCGAAATCAAAACCGTTGACAAAATCGTCGTTTTTCTTATACTGCGAAGCGTACGCCATGATCGCGTCCGCTTCCAAGGACATCTCGTCGTGCTTCTCGCCGGCTTTGATTTGTTTCTCAAACGCAGCTTTTTTGTTCGCGGATTTTTGCAACGCGGTCTTCACGGCTTTCAAACAATCGTTGCGCTCGGATTCGTATTCGTTTTCGTTCGATTTTTCTTCGTACATTTCTGTGAAGATCGCGCCGAGTGATGTTCTTCGGGTTTCGTCCTCATTCTCGTTCTCATTTTCGTCGTCGTCTTTAACCATGACGGCATTTTCCGTTTCGTGAAGGAGAATCTGTCGCGTGTGCTCGCTAAAATACGCCTTGACGTTTTTCGCTCGCTCGTCTTCGTCTTCTACTGCTTCTAACGCGCGGTCGACGCTGGCGCGCCATCGCGCAAACGCATCGAAAAGTGCTTCGTAATACTCACTCGTTTTCGTCTCATTTGCTCCTACCGTAGCATTGGCGGCGGCTATTGCGCGCAACGTCCGCTCTAACGCCGGTGATACGCCTTGAAACGCTTTCGAAAGCGAACCAAAGTTTTTGTCATCGTCTTCGCCGTCCTCGTCGTTCAAAATCGCTTTCCGAAACGCTTCGCAGTCTCCAATCTCCATCGGATCTTTCCCCGGCGGCGGCGGCGGAAACGCGTAAGGCTTCCCCAAAACCACGCTTCTCACCTGCGACTGTTTCTCCCCGACTTGGTGCGATGCAGCGACCACATTTCTCGTCTTTGAATCTACTATGATGACGTTACTCTTCCTCCCGGTCACTTCGCACACGACCTCGTATTCGCTCTCGCCGGCGACGGCGCGTTCGGCGAATCGAAACACGCACACGCGTTCAAACTTCACCGGGACAAACGCTTCGACTAAAACTTTATCTCTCAAAATCTCGTTCGCGAGAACGCCAAACGATAACCGGTCTCGCTTTTTCGTCTGCATCGTCTGCGTCGTCCTCGATGTCGCTTCGCCGCGCGGTACTAAAGCGACTCGTGCAAAATCCGGGTGCGAGCTGCATTGCACCACCAACTTCTCCCTCTCCTCGTTTATAAAGTGCATCGTCAGCGTGTGTGGATCTAATTGCATGCAATTGGTCACTTTTAGTGGTAATCTCGAGCGGATGGACGCGATGGATGCCACCAGTGCCGTGAAATCAAAGTTTGGTGGACGATGCTTCAGTGGCTTCCCCGTCGTCTGAATCGTCTTTTGCGCATTCTCCAAAACGTCGTTTGGAAGCGAAGACGAGGACGAAGACGACGCGTTGAAAGCTTTAGACGACGCATGCGACGACGACGAGGATGATGTGCCTCCTCGACGACCATCAAAGCAGCAATACCGATGGTGAATTGACGACACACGAAGCGATGATGATGATGTCAGCATGTGTTTTATCTTGCGCATGTGACGGCCGTTTTAGTGAAAATTGTGAGCACAAAAAATTCGCTTTTCTCTCGCGCTCTTTGGGTAGTACATGGAAAGAACGAAGAAAGGAATATGTATTTCACCGGTGCTGTTGCTATTACTGCGAGTGTTTCGAGTACTGCTGTGACGACTCCTGGTGCTGCTTTTCTGTTCCGCTTGGATGATATGATCTCTCGCGGGCGTAAGTCGTTCTTATTATTTTTCCGCAGCGCGGGTGGCGGTCTCTTCCGTTTCGTCCGGGCGGAAGTGCTTGACGTAGACTTTCCTGCTCTTTGATGAGTGAGTAGTATTGCGACTGCTGCTGTTATTATTCTTTGTGACGGCGACGGCGATTAAGTCGCCGGGTTCGTTTACCGCGAGCTGGGAAATCGAACTGCCTTTTTTAAAATCGCACACGGTTTCTAAATGTTCGCGAGTTTTCGTGGACCAGAGCTCGACTTTTCCGTCGCCGCCGCCGGTGACGAGGAGGTTGGTGGATTGTTGAATGAACGCGCAGCCGTTTATCGGGTGAAGGAGGACTTTTCGTTGCTGGTTCTTTTTTTGCTTAAATTGTTGTTGCCGCTGGAAGGCGAACTTAGGCGCGTCGTCGGCGCGAACGGTTTCTCGATGGCAGAGGAAGTTGTACGCGTATTTCTCGTCCAATTCCTCTCGAAAAAATTCGACGGAACATTTCGAGTTGCTCAGTCCCAAAACAAAATCGCACGACGGTTGTTGTTTTTGTTGTTGTTTCCTGCTGCTGTCTCTTCTTTCTTCTTCTTCTTCTCTTTGAGCGCCGTACGAGTGCTTTGGATTGAAACTCAGAGCGCACGAGCGAACGTGTTGATACTGCCCCAGTTGTTGTTGTTGCTGCTCCTGTCCTTCTCCAAAATCCTTTTTATTCAAGAACGACCGACTCGTTGTCCTCTCGAAACTCGGAGCGTTCGTCAGCAAAATCACGGAAGAGTCGTATCGTCTTTCCTTCCCTTCCGCGGACACGAATAAAACTCGATTGTTCTTCGCGTCCGCCAGGTGCGGCTTAAACGGCAACGCGTTGCTCAAAATCTTCCTCGATCTCGACGGCATTCGTAAATCCCACGCGTTTAAGTACAAATCCCACCCGGCGGAGAACACGACGTCGGGTTTATCTTCCAGAAAGAAAACGTTTTTAATCGCGTCTTTGTGCGTTCCGACGACTTTTACCGAATCGTCGTTCATTACTACGTTTTGGTCTCCTCCTTCTGTTTTTAAAACTCTCGTCGCGGAGTCCCCGCACAACAACTCACCAGAAAGAGTTCCAAAACACACGCATCCGTTATCACCGTTCGAAGGAGAAAACGCGCAATCTAAAATCGGACTCTTCATTTCTCCAGAAGACGACGAAGAAGCGCTCGTGAACCGTCCGACGTATTCTTTACTCTCCTCTTGACCACCCGCGAGGAGGGAAAACACGTGCAGATCACCACTCCAAGTGCTCGCGGCTAAGACCGAGGAAGTGCGACTCACCGCGAGCTTTGAAATCTCCTCGTTGAACGCGCATCCCGTCAACACTTCTGCGCCTGAAATTCCTCCTCCTTCGCCGTCGTCGTCGTCGAAGTTGTTCATGACGGTATGTATACTCACAGAGAGAGAGAGAGAGAGTCAATTTCACATGCGAGTGCTTTGAGAAAACGAACGACTGTTTTCTCGAAGAAAAAAAAAACAAACAAAAAAAGGATGATGCGAGAGAGTAAGCTCGAGCACGTAAAAAAAACTGAAAGAGTAACGCTTAAGCACTTACGATCAAAAAAAGAGTACGACTTGAGCACTCGCGTAAGTGCTCAAGTCGTACTCAAAGAATTCTTTTCTCGCTTTTTTTTTTGTTCTTCTCAATTGGTTTCTCGTTGGGGAGATAAATCTTCATATCTCTCTCGCACAAGTCTCTTTACTCCCTGAGTCCTCGCGCTCTCAAATCGATCTCAACGAGCGCGAGAGCGTATTCCAGAGCACAAACCACGAGCGAGCGTCGTCTGGATATTCTTTTGAGCGGATAAAGACGGGTTTTAGAGACGAAAAGAGCGCGTTGAATTCCTTCGGAATTCGACGACGGGAGAGAGGTCTAAAGAGATCGGCGGGAAAGAATTCGGAATACTTCGAGCGGGTCTTTATCCCCGTAAACGCGTTTCGCGCACAAAATGAGCGCCCAAAACGAAGAAAAAGTATCCTCTCGCGTCGCGTTTTGCGAAGACGCGCCGACGTTTCGTCCAACTCAGGAAGAATTTTCCGATCCTTTGCGATACATTTCATCCATACGCGAACACGCGGAGAGGTTTGGTCTGTGCCGAATTCAACCTCCGAAAACCGCGCGGGAGTTTTTCACCGAAACAGTGCTCAATACCACCAATGCGACGAGCTCAAAACACACTTCAAGATTGGCGATTGATGCGTCGACTTTTTCAGTCCAAACGAGAGTGCAAACGGTGAACGAACTCAACGACTTCGAAAAGGACGACGACGACGAGAAGCGCGACAGCCCCCAAGGAGGAAAACGAAGGAAGAAAAATCGAAGCGGATTTGGACAGCATGAAACCCTAAAATTTCGCCAAGACTATTGCCAAAAAATGGGCGCGCACTTCAACCGACCGATCGAACGGTGGCCGACGTTTTTAGGGAAGAAGTTAGACGTGCAGAAACTCTACGAACTCGTCAACACCAATCCTTTGAAAGGGTTTGAAACGGTGAAAACGAACAAACAGTGGAGAGATATCGCGAGGGTTTTAGATCCCGGGATGACGCAAACGCGCGCGAACGACGGGACGTCGAACTCGTTCTCGCTGAAATGTTTATATAAGAAGTGGGTGTTGCCGTTTGAGAAGATGAGGAGGAAAGAGGAGGATGAGGAGAAGAAGAAAAACGAGGAGAACGAGGAGGAAAGAGGAGGGAAAGGAGGAAAAGCATCATCCGGGAAAGGAGGAGGAGCGGCAAATTCAAAGGAGGAAACGACGACGAAAGAGGAAGAACCGACGGAGGAAGAGAAGGAGTTGATCGGGGCGATGTTGGATTTAGAGTTTCGATGTTCCAGACCGGCACCGAAAAGACCAAAATTGGAGAATGGTTTAGAAGAAATCGCAGAGCAGTTAGAGATTGAACGCATGACGGCGCAGTCGTGCAAGCATTGCGGCCAGAGCGGGCACGACGACGAGGAGACGTTTCTCGTGTGCGACGGATGCGACCAAGGCTTTCACACGTACTGTTTGTCGCCGCCGCTACAAAAGGTGCCGAAAGGGAAATGGTTTTGCGTCGGATGCGAAGCAGCCGCGCGTGCTGTTGAATTCGAAGACGGAGCGGAGTATACCATCGATGGATTTCGAGAGGCGTGCGCCGCGTTTGATTTAGCGTTTTTTGGTAGGAACAATCCGCAACAAACACAGATGCTTTTAGCGCAACAACAGCAATACGGTTCGTTCACTATTCCGTGCGGAGACGTGGAAGAGAGTTTTTGGCAGATGGTTGAAGAAGGGTCGCACGAGAACGTCGAGGTTCGATCCGCGGCGGAAATCGACACCACGAGACGAGGCTCCGGGTTCCCGAGGATGCGAGACGCGCCTTCTTCTTTTGCTACGAAAAAGAAGTCTGGCGGCGGCGGTGACGACGAGGAGGAGGACAACAACGACGGTAATAATGATAAAATGGAGGAAGAAGAAGAGGACGAAATGGTTGCAAAGATGCGAAAATCGCCGTGGAATTTGAATAACTTACCGGTGTTGAGAGGTCCGGGCGAACACGAAAGTCTATTAGCAAGTTTACCGGAACACGTGGCTGGTTTGTCGCAACCGTATTTATACGTCGGGTCGACGTTTGCCTCGACGTGTTGGCACGTGGAAGAAAATAATCTGTATTCAGTCACCTATCAACACGCGGGCGCCGCGAAAATGTGGTACGCGATTCCCTCGGCTTCCTGCGAGGCGATGGAGAACTCGTTCAAACGAGCCGTTCCGGATTTGTTCGGAAACCAACCGGATGCGATGATACGCGTAGTCGCGATGCTTCCGCCGTCTACTTTACGAAACGACAACGTGCCGGTATTTCGCGTCGAGCAAAACCCGGGTGATTTTATCGTGACGTTTCCAAAGAGTTACCACGCGCAAGTCGATTGCGGGTTCAACGTTAGCGAGAAAGTAAACTTTGCGCCTCCGGATTGGTTATCGCACGGCACCGACGCGGTGGAGCGATATCGATCGTGTCGAAAACTGTCGATGTTCTGTCACGAGCGGTTGTTGTGCGATAGCGCGGATACAACATCACCGAAACTTGGTGCAGAAGACGAAGATAAAGATGAAGGAAAAGAAGAAGCGACGACGATTAGCGAGAACACCGCGAGGTGGTTGTTACCGGAACTTCGAACGATGATGAACGAAGAACGCCAAGCGAGGGAACAGCTCGCCGCGGATGGGACCGTCAGATCGAAGTTAGTTGTCGATAAGAAGAAGAAGAAGAAGTCTTCATCGTTGCCGTCGTCGTCGTCGTCGTCTGAAGCCGAAGCTGTAGTTATAGTCAAGAAACCAAAAGAAGCTCGATTGCGAACGTCGCCGCGAACCGCCGAGGATGATCCGGAATGTACCATCTGTCGCTCCATATTACACCTCTCCGGCGTCGTGTGTAAATGCAACGTCGGGCGGAAAGCGTGTTTGAGGCATTGCGCGGAATTATGCGAATGCGCGGCGGACAACAGAGTTCTTTTCTACCGCAAAACGTTGGAAGATATCGAGAAGCTCGTTTCGACGGTTGAGAAATCAACCTCGGCGGAGCATCGGAAACAAATCAACGCGGACTTCAAACCAGTCGCCTGTGGCAAAGCTAGGATTACTAAAGCCAACGCCTGGGTAAAGAAAGTTAAACAAGCCTTGGAGAAAGCTCCGATGCCGGAAATTGCAGATTTGCAAAGTTTAGCAGTCGCGGGAGAAGAGTTCGTTTGGGGCGGAAGCGAGATGGCGGAGACGCGCAAGTTGTCCGCGAAAATAGCGCTCGCCAAGAAGTGGCAAGTCGACTTGACGGTTTTGAAAGCTAGAATGAACGGCGAAGAGTTGACGGTAGGTGACGTCATGCTCGAGGACGATCTATCCGAAGAAGAGGACGACGTAGAAGGAGGAGAAGAAGGAGAAACAGAAAAAGAAGAGCGAGAAGACGAGGAGGAAAAAGACGCCGAAGGAGAAGCTGCTGAAAAAGCGCCAGCCGGGGCTGACGACAACGACGCCATGGTTATCGACGGAGAGAAGAAAGGAGACAGAGAAGATGCCGGTGCTACGGCGACTACGACGGCTAACGTGGACGACGAACAAAAAGTATCCAAGAAGGACAGAATTGTTCCTCGAATGAAGCTGGACCGATTGGAAGAACTGTTGTCGACGAAACCGGTCCCGATGACTGCGGCGGATTTGAAATCGTACACCAACTTGAAATCTGATGCCGAAAACATCGAAAAAAGAGTCGCAGACGCTTTGAAAGAGCAACCTTACCCTTCCCCGAGAACGTGCGAGAAGTTGTTGAAAGATTCTACGAAAATTTCCGTGGAGATTCCCAGTCACCATCGACTGTTCGAGCAGATTCAAAAAGCAACGAAATGGGCGGAAAAAGTTCGCGCCGCGCTCCCTGGTCGCGCGGGTCGTACCGGCAGAGGTGGTGGTCGTGCGAGTTACGAAGACCATAACGACGACGGCGACGATACCGCGGCAACTTTAGTACGAATTCATGATCTCGATGAGCTCGAAAAAGAATCGCACGGTTTGCCGGTATCTTCGATGGAGCTGCAAACGCTCATCAAGGCGCGCGAAGAGACGCACACGTGGCGCGCTCGAGCCATTTCGCTTTTGGATACCAAAAATGCTCCCTTGCACGACGCGGAAATGTTGTTCAACGAAGGCAAAGAACTTGGTGTGTATTGCGACGAGATCACCACGATGGAAACCGCCGTCGACGACGCGTACGCTTGGGTCAATAAAGCGCTCAAGATGGACACGCCGATGACGTCAATCGATGAATTGAAGACACACTTGGAAGCTTCGAAAGCGCTCGCAATTACAGTTACCGAATCGACGTGGCTTAAGAACCGAATCACCGTTCGTCAATGGGCCGAAGACATTAAGAACATGCTTCTCGTGAAAGACCCGATCGACGACGCGATTAAGGCGGTGAAAGAAGGCGAGGAGTTACTCGACTCTGCAGACTACGAAGTCGCTCCAGACGAAGAGAAACTTTTGATAAGTTTGAAAGGCCACGTAGACGCTGGGAAGAAATGGGAAGTAAAAGGTCGTCAAGCAGTTCAATGCGCGAATTCTAAGAGAGAAGCGGACAGGAAGTCTCTCGATGAAGTCGCTCAAATTGTGCGCGAAGGCGCGAGCATCCCTCTCAAACTCGAAGGGTTCGATTTTCTTCAAGAAACTGTCAACACCACCAAAGCGTGGCTCGAACGCGCGCAACCGTGTCTGAAAGGTAAACAGCTCACTCGACGTGGGACGGCGCAACCTCTACCGACGTTGGAAGAAGCGAAGCAGCTCGTCAAGGAGGCGCCGGACTTGCGCATCTACGTGAAGGAAGTCGCCGCTTTGATCGAACGCGTCGAAGACGCCGAATCTTGGAACGAAGAAGCGGAAGATTGCGTCTCGCGATGGCGCGAAGAAGGTGCGGAAATTACGTTTAAAGAATTGGAGTTATCGCACGAAGACTTTGGTTTGGAGTTACCAGCGATGGCTACGGTGAGAAAACGATTACGCGCGTTGGATTGGGAAGAGAAAGCGAGAGAGTGCTTTGCGTCTATTCTTGAGAGAATCGAAGGCACCGCCGGGACGTCGGAGAAAGGGAGCGGCAAGTCGTCGAAAGCATCAAAGAAACAAGAGGAAGAGGAAGAAGACTTACCCGAAGATGCCTTATTGGACGAGCTTCACGAAGAAGCCGAAGACTTGGACGAACTCAATCCGAAACTTCTCGAAGAAGTCAACAAACGATGGAAACTCGTGGACGAGTGGCGTCAAAAAGCAGACGCAATGTTGAATCCAGAGTTGGATGAAAACGGCAGGCCAAAGCAAACGATCGGTCCGGACGAGTTGGACGCTTTGATTTCGGAAGGGAAAAACTTACCGGCGATTGTCGCGAAAGTGGACGAGCTCGAGGCGAACTTGGCGAATCACCAAGTTTGGTTTACAGCGGCGAGAGAGTTGTTGGCATCGGCTCCGGTTCCAGTAGCTGCTGCTGCGGGTGATGATGGTGCAGCTGGTGCGAAAGGAGCTGACGACGATGGTAAAGAACAAGAGAAGCAGAAACGACGCCCATTCTCGGACTTCAAAGATTTGTTGAAGGAAGTCGAAAGCGAAGGAGACGCGTTCATGTGCCCAGAACGAGCGCAATTGACCGCGGTTGTCACTCGATGCGAAGAGTGGAACGACAATCTGCGAATGGCTTTGTTGCGTCGTCCGGTAGTTAACGCGAGCACCCCTCCCACCGTTGTTGGCCCTGCAGGAGAAGAGAGCAAGCAAGAAGAGGTGCAACTGAATTCCAAGCAAGTTCTGCAAACGATTTTAGAATCTATCCACGCGGCTATTTTGGACGTCACCGGGACTGGTATTCCTCCGGAAACCGAAGACGGTCAATTTTGTCTCTGCAGACAAGCCGGGGGCGTACAAATGCTCGGGTGCGACGATTGCGGCGATTGGTACCATTTGAAGTGCATCAACATTTCTGCTTCTGCGGCAAAAACGATGAACAACTACGTGTGCGCGCCGTGCGTGGCAAAGAACGGAAAGCCGAAAGCGCTGTCCTTGGAGACGTATAAATCGGTCCATCGAACGAAACGGCCGAACATTTTAGCGTTGAAAAGAGCTTTGCAAGAGTCTGTGTCTTTTCCGTGCGAAATGCCCGAAGAAGAGTTGATTATTGAAATCGTCAACGCGCACGACGCGTGGTGCTTGCGCGTTCGCGAGTGCTTGCACAATCACCACGTCCTCGAAACCTCCACGTCTGCGGAGACGCAAGCCGCGCATATTGCGAGAGCAACGACCAGAAGAGAAGCCGAAGCGAGAGCGAGAAAGGTCAACGAGGCGCAAATGCGCGGTGCAAACCCGCACAACGCCGAATTGACGGCCATTCAGCACGTCATGCTCATGGGCCAATCTGTCACCGCCGCGGCGACGCAACGCACGATTGCTTTGCAAGGCGCGCAAGCCAATCCAACTTTACTCTCCGAAGAGTTGAAGAATATTACCATCAACCAACTCACTTTGCTGCAACAGTTTGGCGTTCAGCTGGCGTTGTGTCAAGCGCAGTTACACATGGCGCCGGCGATTTCGCACCCGCACATTGTCCACGTCTTGATTTTGCGAGATCGACACGCGAAGCTGATGGAGCAACTCGCGGTCGAGTTGAAGAAGGACGACGGGGAGCAACAGATATTGGCAGCGATTACGCAAGCGATGGATCCGAACGCACAAGTTGCGGTTCCTCCATCTGTTGCCGCCGCTAACGTCGAAAGAGAAGCGGCAGCAGCAGCAGCAGCAGCAGCGGCAAAGGAGAAGGACGATTCAAAAGGAAAGGAGGAACCTTCGCCCGAGGAGGACGTGAAAAAGGAAGCCGGAGAAGCGCCGGCTGCCGCGCCGCCGCCTGAGAAACCAGCGCCCCCGGTGAAAGGAGGCAAGAAAGGTAAAGCTGCGGCAAAAGGTAAAAAAGGCGCGAAGGGGAAGAAAGTTGCAGAAGAAGTTGAAGCTCCCGCGCCCGAAGCGGCGGACAAGGAAGAAGAAGCTGTGAAAGAAGAGGACGCGGCGACGCCGATGGATGTAGGCAAAGACGCGCAAGCCGCGCAAGCCGCGCAAGCTGCTGCCATCGCAGCGCAAGCCGCCATGCAGCAACAGTTCGCGCAGCAACAACAGTTCCAGCAACAGCACGATCAACAATTTCTCGTTCACCAGCAACAGCAATTGCAGATGATGGGTGCGATGCAACCGCAACCGGGACAAGAACAAATGTTCGCCGCCGCGACAGCGCAACATCAACTCAGCGGTACCGGTCCTGATGGTACGCAACAACCCGTCGGAATTGACCTGAAGAAACAAATCTTTGCGGGCATGAAAGGTGCATTAGCCATGGAATTGGAACCAGTCGAGGAGACGTTAGCGATGATGAGAGAAGTGTGCGGCCCGGCGTGGCGACAACGCGCCACGTCTTTAATGCGAGGCCCGCCGTTCCCAAAACTCATCGAGTTGCACGAACTGAAAGAGACCGCCGTAGCCGCTGGCCTTTGTCCAGGAGGTGGTGTCGATCCATTAGCCGATCGCGCGTTTGCCTTAGAATCCGCCGGTCAACTTTGGCTCGAACACGCCGCCACCGTCGTCGAAGATAAATCCATTCCAATCGAAGCCGCTCGCGTTCTTTTGCGCGAAGGTCGAGCGTTACCCGTGCATCTCAAAGACGAACTGGAGGAGTTGGGCGAACGATGCGAACTCTATTGCGTCTGTCGATCCGCGTACGATGCGAAACGATCGATGATTTGCTGCGACCGATGCGACGGCTGGTTTCACTACGAGTGCATCGGCATGCAACCGCCTGGCTTGGACGAGCAAGAAGAGGCGAATATTAAGTTTGCGTGCCCGCAATGTTGCGAAAACCAAGGGATTCCGTACGTGCCTTTCAGACCTCTTCGGTGATATACACCGCGAAGAGAAAATCTTATCTATCTATCTATCTATCTATAACAACATTTAGCATTAACACAACAGTGATATAAAACTACGTAGCTACAACTTTTTAATTAATAATACAAACTTGAATACTATCTAGTGCGAGTGCGTCGTCTATCTCTCTCTAGTCTAAGAACTTCCCTCGTTTTAAAAGTTGCGACGGTTGCAAAATTTCTTGGAAAGCAACGATGTCCTCGTGTTCTTTTTCGTCATCGTTGCTTTTCTTGTTGAAATCATCGTGCACGATCGTTGTTGTTGTTGTTCTCTCCTCCCCTTCTTCTCCTTTCTTCTTTCGTAATCTGAACCGTTCGATTAACCCTTTCATGTATTTTGGCCTAGAATAATTCGCGACTGAACGACTCAACCAAATCGCACGCAACAAACGTTCCTCGTCTTCGCTCATGTCTCCCCGTTGTTCGTGCGATGATGATGATGATGATGCTATTCTCTTCTTTCTATCTTCTGTCGCGTGATATAGTAAAAGAGCCGCCGATACGGATAAATTAAACGACTCCGTAAAACCCGACATCGGCAAGTAGACTTTCCCGTCGGCCAACTCCTTCGCGGTTTCCGAAACTCCATCCAACTCGTTACCGAATATCACAGCCGTTGGTACCTCTGCCCAATCGTACTCTCCAACCGATTTTGCTTTCTCGTTATCGAAATCCGTCACCAGAACTCGAAACCCTCGCTTCTTCACTTTTTCAATGCACTCCTTTGTGGATTCGTACTGCGAGATGTGCTGCCATTTCACGGCGCCTCCGCTCGTCCGTCCGGACTGTTTAAAAACCAAACCTTTCTCTGCGACGACGCCAACCGCGCCTATACCCAGCGCTTCTGCGGATCGACACACCGCTAAAAAGTTCCCGGTATCGTACACGTTCTCCAATATCGGGAGCACGCTAAACACTCTCTTCGATACCGTCTCCTCTACGCGCCGTATTCGATCCGCGCCGATCATATCGTTCCCGACGACAATCTCTTCGATTTCGTGTATTTCCGCTTCGACGCCTTCAAAATTTAACCCGTTCTTTGTCGTGAACGGGAATATCTTTTTCTTCATCTGTTTCTCGTCGTCTGAATCATCATCCTCATCACCTTGATACACTCGCTTCCTCCCGTGATAGAGGTACTTTTTATCGTACTCAACCGTTTTATCCATGAAACCTCTTCGAATAGCTTTCGCGGAATAATACTTCTCCTTATCATTCTCAGCATCAGTATCATCGCGAGTACTCTCGTCTTTCTCGTCTTTATGAGAAGAAAACGTTGAGGCGATGTGTCTTCCTCGTCCTCTTCTTCCTCCGTATAAAAGTCTTCCGTTTTTTGACGGCTTGAATTGGAAACGATTTCTGTCCGAACAAAAAGGCGACGAAGAAGCGACTGTGACACCACCAACTCGAGGCTTCATCGTCGCTGAGTGCTGAGGCGCGTTCGTGCCGCTGATGTGTGGAGAGAAGTGCTTGATCATTTTTATGCTTCTTCTGATGAGTCGTGGGAGCATAGTTTTGACGAGAATTGGATTCCCTTTTTGGTGTGTTGCTTATCATCATCCCAAACTACTTACAATAATGTCTCTAAATCTACAGCTGCTCTATCTACTTTCTCTCTCTATATGTGTGTTATTAAAAGTTTTCTTCGGCGTACTTTTTAACGTCGATGTCGTTTTCTTCGCACGCGTGCCCGGGACAACATATTCGAATGGCGTTTTCCGGTGTCTCCGTAACTTCGTACGCCATCGCCTCTTCGGCGAATCTTCGAAACAACTCTCGGTAGTACTTTAATCGCGCTTTCTTGGTGAAGTATTTCTGGGCAAACTTTTGACCGTTTTTGGCGATTTGTTGCATCTCTTCGTCGTGTGTTCGCGCGTAGTGTAAAACCTCTAAAACGTCCTCTGGTTTCTCGTCGTTTTCCCAAAACTCCAAGTAATGCGTCTTTGGCTTTAAAAATTTACTGAAATACGTCTGGAACAATTTCTTCTCGCTGACGACGACGGAGTTCAATCCGAGCTTTTCCTCGAACTGAAACGAGTGGCCCTGACCGTCCAAGTGTAAAATGTATTTGTGTTCCATGTGTTCTCTCAGGGAGATTTTCGAGTACATCTTCACGTCTAAAAAACCATCCTCCAAGGAGGTTCGATTCTCCGCCCAATCGACGAAATTTTTCCTCGCTCGAATCTCCGCGTGCCGCCCCATGCGAGGGTACATGGTAAACCTCCCGACTAACTTCTCGTCCTTCTTCGACCACGGGAAATCTTCATCGAACTCTTCTTTTCTCGCGTACACGTTCTCGTCTATCTTGTTGTGCCTAAACCCAAACCCAGGGTGTAAAATGCACCCGGTTTCCTCCGGGAACTCTAGGTCGCGGCAAAAGCAAAGCACCGGAAGTCGTTCCTCGTCCGGAGGGTTGTAATCGAACGTCGATAACGCCATTTCCATCGGCGGCAACTTCGAACCATCCTCGCTGCTCGTCTCTCCATCCTCTTCCCTCGTTTTTGTCTTTCCAAAAACCTCGCACAAATCGTAAAAGTACTCGTATATCAACTGGACGTGGTGTCCGTTAAACTCTCGCGAAGGTCTTCTCGTGGCGAGAAACAACTCGTTTTTCACCCAAACGAATCCGAACGCTCGGTGGTTCTCTGTCCCGTATTTCACGCGCGCTCGATTGGTCATTTCTCTGGTGACTTTATTCTTTAGGAATGGTTTTAAATCTTCGGTTATTTGCGCGTAGAGTAGTGATACATCCTCGTCGTCGTCTTTGATATCGAAGTCATCATCGGATGCTTCTGCGGGGAAAACAACATCGGATTCGATCTCTCGTTCCGCTTCCTCCGCGAATTCCAAGCGCGTTTCCAAAGAAACCACTCCTTCTTTCTCGCCACCAATACCTTCCTCCTCGATATTCGCGTTCGCGACGTTGAGTAAGAAGAACAACGCCGGGGCTGTGACGAGTACGAAGAGGAGGAAAAAACGCATTTTTTTTGTGAAGTCTTGTCTGTGGAAAAGGTCAACGAAATGAACTCTCTTGTTGTATCAAAAATCTATCTGCGTTTTCTGCGTTTTTCTCATTCGACGCTGTCGTCTTCCTCGGAGTGCATTTGCTCCCGCTCCTCGACAAAGAAAGCGTATTCTTCGTCCGTTGGTTCTGGAGACCCTTTTTCGAGCAAGTAGTTTTCGCAGTCGGGGTGCTTGAAGTAACGAGCGTACGCGATGTCTTCCCAGT
>Ga0181557_1002681_pt1 | contig 18126 bp, 16 predicted proteins | sample 011ome_23_FD_148632 | JGI IMG/M metagenome (GOLD analysis project Ga0181557, IMG submission 148632) | Coastal salt marsh microbial communities from the Groves Creek Marsh, Skidaway Island, Georgia - 011506CT metaG (spades assembly) | ecosystem: Environmental > Aquatic > Marine > Intertidal zone...
AGCAATAAAAACAGGATGAAGGTGACCCCCGGAAGGTCGAGGCGGCTGTACCAGGGCATTTTGCTCATTTCTGGGTTCATGCCTTGGTGGAGGGGTTACATTTTACTTCCCACTTGTCGTGGTTTAAAGGATCGACCTGAATGATCGTGTCCGCAAATTGATCCACCTGGTCGAGATCATGGAGCGAGCAGATGACACAGGCTTGTTGGTCTTTTGCATATTCTTTGAGGGTATTGAGGGTTTCCCCGGCCCACTTTCCGTCCAAACTGGCCACCGGTTCATCTGCCAGCAAAATCGATGGCTGTGCCAGGAGGGTGCGGGCAATCGCCAGCCTCTGCCGTTCTCCCCGGGATAAAGTGGAGGTCCATTGATTAAGTTTCTGACCAAGCCCCAGTTTTTGGAGGAGGGCAACCGCCCTTTTTTTTTCTTCTTCTGGAAAGCCAAAAAAAGTTTTCAGGGAAGAGTGGCGGTAAAGACATCCGCTGAGGGCATTTTTGATTGCCGCTGATCCTTCGGCCAGTTGCAAGTCCTGATGGATCATACCGACAGGCAGCGGACAATCGGCATGAGTAATGACCTGACCATTCGCCAGGGGAGTATCTCCGGAAAGCGCCCGTAAAAGGGTGGTCTTCCCCGAACCTGAACTTCCGACCAGGGCAATGAATTCTCCCTGGTTTGCGGAGAAGGAAAGATCCCGGACCAGCCAACGATCACCGATGCATAGGCTGAGGTTTTGAACCTCGATCAGGCAGCTTTCCTCCACTTTCAAAACCTCAGGGATTATGGTTTTAAGGTCTTTTGTAAGCGAATGGCTTCCCTGGTGACCTGAAGGTGTTGATCTTCATCCACCTCAATCAGTTCACCGTTAAATATCCTGTCCCGAAGTCCTGGGTTTTCCTGGTTCATATCAAGGAGGGCCTGCTTTAAAATTCTGCGGTCATTGGGGGACATGGTTGAACGGATGCAAACAGTATGGGCTGGCACCGGGCCCTGCTCCTGTAAAATGCGAAGCTTCGATTTTTGGGCATCATCCAGGTACTTGTTATTCCCCTTGAATACATAGTCACTGACCGCCGCCGCTTCGACTTCTCCCGAAAGCACTTTTTCGACCGCCGATACATAACCTGTGCCGTAAAGAGTGAGGGAGAAATAATCGGTGAGGGATTTCTCCGGACCGACTAAGCCTTTTTTCATCATGTCCCATGTGGGGATTAAATAACCGGATGTACTGGAGCGACTGGCAAAGGAAACAGGTTTTCCCTTTAAGTCCAGAATGGACTGGTATGGTTTCTCCGCCTTGGTCAGCCATACACTTTGGTAGTGAGGTTTTCCGTTCTTTAAATGAACCAGTAAGACATTGGCAGTTTGCTGACCTGCATTTCGGGCCGCATCGGTGGAGCTGAGGTACCCCAGATCGAGGGTTCCATTACGAAAGGATTCGACCACAATGCTTGAGTCAGTAGGGATTAATACTTCAACGGGCCGGTTTAATTTTTGAGACAAATAGGCCTGCAAATCCTGTTTTTCAATTAACATGCTCGCCGGTTGCTTGTTCGCTTTGAGGGCAATGACGAGTTTTTTCAAACTCAGTTCCGTGCTGTTTTCCTCCTCAATGATTTTCTGTTCCGGAGCACCGCAGGAAGTAAAAAACAGGGCACTGATTATACAGAAAGTATGAAGGGATATCGAAAGTCGTAAAGGCATGTAATTTTTCATAAAAAAAGCTTATTGATACTCAGTCTCAATAAGCATTACTTGGGGCTTGGTCAATGTACGAATGAAAACATTTAGTTTTCTAAAGCCCGGGTAATGGTGTCGAAAGTGAAGACCGAGGGGGACCCCTGGCTTAGCATCCACTGGTGAGCGTTATTTTTTACTTCGGCTCTTTTCGTGGGGTTTTGCACAAGCTGGCGGATTTCTTTGATTATATCAGCTTTGGTTTTGCATCCGAGGGCTGCACCATGCAAAAACATGTCTGAGCAGGTCTCATGAAAGTTTTGAAAATGAGGACCCACTATCAGAGGAATCTGCAGGGCAATCGGTTCTATGGGGTTTTGTCCTCCCCGGTTGGGGGGCAGGGTTTTTCCCATAAAACCAAGGTCGGCTACTTTGATTAACTGGGAGAGTTCTCCGGTGGTGTCTCCCAGGTAGACGATGTTTCCCATGGGTGCGGAATGACCGTGGCTTCGGACATGATTGGGAAGCTCACAGGTTTGAAGGGTTTTTATGACTTCATTGCGTCTCTCCGCGTGCCTTGGGACAAGGAGCAAGCGAACATCGAAGTTTTCCAACCGTAGGCCTTGGGTGATTTCGATCAGTAATTTTTCTTCGCCTGGCCAGGTGGAGATGCCGGCAATTACAATAGATTCCTGTTCAAACCCAAATTCTTTAATCAAGGTTGCACGGTTTGTTATGCCAGCCCCGGAAAGATCTACGGCATCGATTTTTAAGTTTCCCGATATCAAAGTCCTTTTTTCATCCAAGCCCAGGGTCTTCCACCTTTTTGCCTGTCTTTCGGAAGCGGTAATGACTTGTAAGTTATTCGGTAAGAGAAGGGGATGTAACCATTTCAATTTGCCCAGCCTGGCAAAAGAGCGGTCCGATAATCTGGCATTGATGATGATGATGGGAATGCCTCTTTTTTGGGCTTGATGGAAATGCTCGGGCCATAGTTCGCTATCAACCATCACCACCAGGTCCGGCTGAATTTTATCCCATGCTTTTTGGGAAAAGGGAAACCAGTCCAGAGGGAAAGGGCCGTGGGCTTTGAGCCTTTCACCATATTTTTGACCTGCAGTTTTAAGCCCTGTGCTCGTGGTGCCGGACAAGATGATTTCAAATTGTTCATCCTCAAAAAGTAATTGTAATAACCTGGAGATCGATGAAACTTCACCCACGCTTACCGCTTGGATCCAGATTCTTTTTTTCCCTTTTTCTTTTTTGTCCAAGCTTGGCCAATTTCCTAGGCGATATCCCATTTTTTTTTGGTACCCACCACGGCGAAGCATTCTCCTCAAGTAATAAGGAGATAGAAGAAGCGCCAATACGGGAAAAAGAATACGATATAAAATAATCACTGCGAATTCGTTAAAGTTCCGTTCTTTACCATTGCCAAATATGCCTTGGATACGAGATTATTCCTCCCTTTTTCTAAGATATGGACCCAAATGATAGAATCGCTCACCTTTTTTCTGCCTGCAAAGATGCAAACCGTGCTGCCTTTATTGGCTATGTCTGTGCTTGCGACCCGGACTTTGATACTTCCCTGGAAATATGCCGGGGCTTGATTAAAAATGGGGTCGACTTGCTTGAGCTTGGCGTTCCTTTTTCTGACCCTCTGGCCGATGGGCTCACCAATCAACTCGCGGCTCAAAGAGCTTTGGAGTCAGGTTGCACCGGAGAGGATGTGTTTAAACTGGTTGCCGCTATTCGTAAGTTTTCCGATGTGCCCATTGCTTTTTACACCTATTACAACCTGATTTATTCTCAGGGGGTGGATGCCTATGTGGCCAAAGCCAAGGAAGTAGGGGTGGATGGAATGCTCACCCTGGACCTGCCACCGGAAGAATCCACGGAATTGGTGGAATCCTGTCAAAAGCATGGCATGAAAAATATATTTATCGTGGCTCCGACCACGCCGAAATCGAGGATTCCAGTGATAACAGCTCAAGCATCGGGCTTTATCTATTATGTTTCCAGGGAAGGAGTGACGGGCGTGCGCGATGACTTGGCCGGAGATCTTGACCAGAGAGTTTCGGAAATCCGTAAGCATACTGAATTGCCGGTGGTGGTCGGTTTTGGGATCTCCAGTCCCGACCAGGTTCGAGGAGTTGCTGCCTGCTCCGATGGAGTGGTGGTGGGCAGTGTGTTGGTCAATTGTATATCTGAGAATCTTGGAGATCAGTCTGCCATAATTGAGAGTATCAGTGCCAAAGCTCGGTTGTTAACCACTGGAGTGCTGGAAAAAGTATAGTTGTTCCACTACTCTTCATGTCCTCCGAAAAATGTGCTCTTTATATAATTGGTGGAGTTACGGCAGCGGGTAAAACGGAGTTAGCTTTAGCATGGGCTGAAAAGCATGGGGCGGAAATTCTCTCCTGTGATTCCGTTTCTTTTTACAAAGGGTTGGACATCGGTTCCGCCAAACCAGATTTGAAGCAAAGGAATCGGGTGCCGCATCATGGAATCGATATTTTTGACCTTGCGGAGACCTGCGATGTGGGACGCTTCTCTTTATATGCCAAAGAATTGGTCGATTCCATTTCCAGAAAAGGCAAACCGGTTCTGGTGGTAGGGGGAAGTGGGTTTTACATACAATCTTTTTTTAAGCCGGTGGTGGATGACATTGAGGTCAGCCCGGAAATTCGCCATGAGGTGCAGGCATCTTATGAAAAAAATGGCTTACATGCCCTGGTTGATCAACTGAGAGAGATCAACCCTTTGGGGCTCAATGGGCTGGATTATTTGAATCCTCGTCGGGTTACCCGTGCCCTGGAAAGGTGCATGGCTTCCGGCAAATCATTGCAGCAACTGAAGTCTGAATTTGAGGCCAAGCCCAAGCCATTCTCTAACTTCACCAAGAAAGTGTTGTGGCTGGACCGGGAAAATGATGACCTGGAACAGCGCATTGAAAAGCGAACCCGGCAAATGGTCGGAGATGGTTTGCTGGAAGAGACATCAAACCTGCTGGCCGCCGGTTTGCCGGAAAACGCCCCAGCCTCGAATTCTGTCGGTTATCGCGAGGCGATTGCCTGTTTGAAGGGTGATATTTCTCCCGCTGATATGGAATTACAGATTATGTCTGCGACCCGAAAACTTGTCACTAAGCAGAGAAAGTGGTTCCGCAAATACCTTCCTTCGGGCTCACGTTTTCTTTTGGATGAAGATCATTCCATCCAACCGGATGATTTAATTTGGTATGCAGGTTCTTGACCAGTATCCATTCCTCTGACTAGATTGCCTTTGTTTATTATGTTATATATCCTTTAGATGAAACCCCTTCAAAATATTGCCATTCTCTCCAATGCCTCTCAAAAGGGTGCGGAGGAAGCAGGGCTACAGCTCAAGCAGCTGGCGGAGGATCATGGGATTCAGGTGAAAATTTCAGAAGAATTTCCGGTGCCCTGTCAGTTTTTGGAAGGTATGGATGCTTGCTTTGTGATGGGGGGGGATGGAACCTTACTGAGTTTACTTGAACAGGGTGTGAGATATGAAGTGCCTGTGGCTGGTGTCCGGTATGGAAAGCTTGGCTTTTTAGCCACATTTTCACCGGAAGATTTAGAGAAGCAAATGCCGCAAATATTTAATGGTCATTACAAAGTGGGTACGAGAAGCCTCCTCTCCTACAAGGAGAAGGGGGGGGATAACAAGCTGGCCCTCAATGACCTGGTTGTAAAAAGCGGATCTAACGGGCGCCTGGCCCGTTTTTCCGTTTTTGCAGATGATGAACCTGTTGCCGATTATGCATGCGATGGCATTGTGTTTTCCACGCCCACCGGTTCAACCGCCTACAACCTGGCTGCCGGTGGGCCGGTTGCTCACCCAAATGCCCGGGTTGTTTTGATGACCCCAATTTCCGCCCATACCCTTACCAGCCGGAGCGTAGTTTTCCCCAGTGGTGTCACGCTTAGGGTAGAGTCCGGTAATAACCCGGACAGTCCTCTGGTCTCAGCCGATGGTCAGCCTGCTTTTTCTTCCACTCCAAATTTTCCATTGGAAGTGTCAGCATCGGAATTAACTTTTCCCCTGCTTGAAGAATTAAACCATTCACACTTTCGGGTCTTACGAAATAAACTGAAATGGGATTAAGCTCAAAATAACTCATCCGGAATCATGCTTTCATCAGGTACACGAATTGGACCATCAAGAATCGTTTCTTGGTTGGGGGACGGTTCCTGTGGACAAAGTTATGAGTGTGTGGAAACAGAAGGGGAACGGAAGGGAGACACGGTCTGCGCCAAATTAATTCACCGCGAGATTTCCGAAAGCAAAGGATTTGAAGATTATTTTCTTCAGGAATGCCAGGCACTCGAACAAGTGGAGGGACCCGGTATCTGGCCAATCCAAAAATTTGGAGTCATGAAGTGGAAGCACTGGATCTATTATTCATGGCTGCAGGGGCAAAGCATGATGCTTCCTGCTGATTCTTCCCCCGAATCCGAAAACCCCGAACAAGAAGAGGTTTGGCTTCGTTCCTTGGCCGATTTCCTAGAGCACGACTCTCAAAAAATAACTCCTGATGTTTTGCTGGAGATTATGATTTGCCTGCATCAGGCCCTGCACCGTGCCCACCTGGGCGGGGTGGTTCATGGCAATTTGAAGCCTCGAAATATTCTTTTGGAATGGAATGATCAGGGCCAGGTAAAGGCTTGGGTCACCGAGTTTGGCTTGTGGAAATTGATGTCTTTTGCAGCCATGAGCCAAGAGGAGACCGAAGGTCAAGGGGGAGGTATGAACCTAAATGTTCAGGACTCGCTGGCCGAAACTTCAAAATTTCGTCCACAAGAAGCATCCCCAACCGATACCCCGGATGAAAAATGGGACCTCGGGGGCTTGGGCAGAATCGTGCATTGGGTGGTGGAAAAAAAAGGCTTACAACAAGATGCAGCCTGGCAGGAGTGGATGGTTTGGGCAGGGCAGGCGTCCTCTGCCACGGGGTTCTCTTCCGTTGCTCATTCGATGCAGGCCCTGCCTGGCATGCTGGATGTATCGCAATACGGTCTGCGGGTGGAGGATGAAAAGAAATCTGCGGTTGTGGATCCTGAAGAGATCAGGTTAAAAAGAGAGGAGGAGTGGAACTACAAGGAGAAAATAGATAGCCTGCGTTTCCGCCGTAATATGACTGCTTTTGTCGGGGGGATTTGTTTGTTTCTATCTTTGGTTTCCATGACCTATAATTATTTTCGCCCCTCGCCTTGGACCGAATATTCCATGGATGGTATACTGGACAGTTATCAATTGGGGGCCGGTATCTTCAGCGGTCAGGCGTGGGGAATCGTTCCCGCTGCGTACGATGACGATCACAAGGGTGGTCAGGATGTGGTTGGGGAATGGGAGAAGGAAGAGGATCTTTTTAAATTAAGCTTCCGGAAATTTAAAATTAACCCTGAGGAGGAAGGGGATAAAAAACTTTGGCAATTTATCGGAACAGGAAAAACCAGCCCGGATGACTACCATAACTGGCAGGATTATCTCCGCTTTGATCAATCCCGAGAGGCATTAATCCTGGTGAAGAGAGTTGATGATCGCAATGAGTATAAACCCGGACGCCGTGGTGGTGGTGCTCCCCGTCTCTTTCCTGTGGAGAGATTTTCCGGAAAACAGCAGATTAAGCCAGCTGAATTGGCTTTTATTAATCAAGGCTCTAAAAGCCGGAATTGGGCATTCTTTTTTGCGGTTGGTTTTCTGCTTGCCTCATGGATCTATTTGCGGGAGACGAAAAAAATTGAAGCCCAACAAAGAGGAAAGGATTGAACTTCTGAAAACCAACCCTTATCAGTAATGCTATGAATCCTTTCTGGGCTGGGCTTGCAAGGTTGCCTTTATTATTTCCGTTTCTTTTACTTTTTTTCTCGTGCACTAATCAATCTCCCGACGGTGTGTACAGTGGGGAAATCAAAGACTGGGTGCATGAGGTTTTCCAGGGAAAATATATTTCGGCCAAAGATGAAAGCCCGATAGAGTTGATTTTGCGGCAAACCCCTAAAGGTATGCTTGCCGAGATGACATTTGTGCATCCCCAACTCAAGGCTGTTACCCGCTCCGGCACCTGGGAAGTCGGTGATGGGGAGCGGGTGATTCGATTTGATGATGATAAATCCCCTTCAGAATACTACCTGATAAAAAGAGGAGTGCGCTTTGCATTTCAAACGAAGGAGGGATTGAGCAATGAGGATGGTTCACCGATTTTATTGATGAGAAATGCTGGGATATCGAGGAAATCTTCCTACCCTCTGGAAATTAAAATGACCAAGGGCGGAGATGCGTTTGTCAAAGGAGGTGCCACCCAATCCTTCCTCGCTGGGGAATGGAGGCAGGCAGGGCAGGGCTTTGTGGTGATCACCAAGCTGCCGGCGACCAAGGATAATAAAGACTCAGATTCACTGGAAACTTATAAATATTTCCTTGAGTGGGATGCTGGCAAGGATGACCTGGTTCTCAAAAAAATCGTCCTCACCAGGCCGTTCTTGAAAAAAGACGGAACCAAGCGACAGAGTTGGATGAGTTCCTTGATTTTTGATGATAACCCCAAGCTCAAGAGGAAAAAGTAGCCCGCATTACCCCATGGTCTAAGGTTTGACGTCTTGCCAAAGTTCGGCATCATCACTCCCTTTATTCTTTTCCATTCATGATTACAGCTCTTCAAAATTTTACTGCCAAAAGGGGGCGCCCCTTTTTCTTTTTCCTTCTTATCGTAGTGGGGGTATCCTTTGTTCTTTACCTATCCCAGGGAACTTCAGTTTTCGACTTTTTCCCAGATCCCAACCGTGAGACTCAGGAGTTTTATGGTACAGACTTAAATGATCCTGAAGCGCGCCGGGTTCTTCAGGTCACCAACCAGGTTGCGGCCGATTTGGGGGCAGTATTGCCACCCACCCGTGCAGTGCTTGAAAAAGCGGATGCCCGTTATTTTCAGGACTTGCAAAACCAGTTACGGGCAGCGTACCAACCGGAAAATCGCGATAAAATAGACCAAGAAGCTTTACAAAATATGTTTGGTTACATGCAGTCCTGGCGTAATTTTCCGGATGCCGTCAAGGTGATGGCAATCGCAAGGAGCGGCAACTATGACTATGAATTCTCGGAATCTTCGATCCGGGCAAAGCTGATTATGGACAGCTTGGCAGACGGCATGGGTTTCATGCCTTTAGATGTCAATCATCCGGCAATCAATTCCTATTATCACCAGTTTTTGACTCAACTGAACCCTATGCTGGAAGCGGACGAAAATCGCAGCACCGCATTCACCAACATTGCGAGGTACCGGGGCGTAGCACCCCGAGATGTAGATGCAATTTTATACTCTCACTATCGTTCCCATCAAGTGGACCGTTCATTTACCCAGGCAGGCTACACCTTGGATGCGGAGGGTGAGATCGAAATGCACCGTGATCAATTCGCATGGGATGCTGAAGCCATCTCTCTTTCGTCGCAAGATTTCAACTTCCAGGAGCCTGTTTTGTTTTCGGTACAGCTCCAGTCTAACCCTAAACCTGGGAATAAGCTGAGTATTGATCTGGGCAGAAACAAAGCCAGTTTTGAATTTGTCGCTAGCCCCAAGGACAAAAACGGCACCAATTATTTTGTCGCCGTCGGCCAAAACATACAAGGCACTTTGCGGAATCTCAGCCAAAAGATCACCGCCGCTAAGTTAAAGCTGAAAAGCCGTTTGTCTAAAGATTCCCTTTCTATTTCCGCAGAAAGCGGTGCTTTCTCTCAAAAAAAGCCAGCCTTCAGCTTCGAGGGTAAAGCCATTGCCGTCGATTACTCGTTAGAGGCTAAACTGAAGTCATTTCATGAAGAAGTTAAACTAGACTCTCTTTTTGTGGAGCCTGCTCAAACTTTTGCCACGGTGGTTGCCTTTGAATCGGATGATTTCTACACCCCATTTCCTGAACCTGATGAAGCGAGGATGCGATCTTACTTTGAAAGGAACAAAATGCTTTTTGAACCGCTACCCGAAGCACCCGCTGTGGACGTGCTGCCCAAGGGGCAGGGTGCCAAGGGACCTGAGGGTGAACGCGGGGTTGATGAAAACGGAACCGCTGGCAATGAGGCAATTGGTTCCCTTAAGGCATTCGTTACCGATTCCAATCAGACAACGGCCCCTGCGGTAGCGTATGAGGATGTCAAGGATGAGGTGAGGAAGCGAATTTTGGAGGGAGATAAATTAGATGCGGACCGGGAGGCAACCGAATTGGCTCAGGAATCGGCTCTTAAATTTTTGGAAACCATTAATTCTTCAAGTGACCGCTTGCTTTCTAACTATGGAAGCTTCGAGGATATCCGACGCTCAAAAGAATTAAAGGACATCCTGGATGAATCCGGTGGGAAGTTGAAACGTATTGCGTTTTCAAGCAAAGATATGCCGGTTCAGGCACGTGTCTTGGGATTACAAACTCGGGAAAGTGAGCGAAAAGCGAACCGGAATCCACTTGAGGAAGTAGAGGCTCTTACTGAGAAAAGGTTTTTCACTCGCTCCATACGAAAAACCCAAAAGGGCTACGCAGTCTTTATTCTAGATCGCAAGACCACCGAGAAACCTGGTGTATTTGAGAAAGCAAATTTTGGCCTTCTCTACCGCGAGTATGTGAAAAAAGTAAAGGTCAGTGCTTTTTCAAACTGGGTAGATAACCAGTATAAGAAACTGGTAAAGCCTGGAGCTGTCTTTTCTACTGGGGAAAAGGTCTCGATTGAGGCAAAAAGTGCCCAAGCCACCCGTGCTTCCTTCGACGCTAAAGCTTCGAAGATCAGGAATCAATTACGGAAACTTCAGGATGAAAAAAATGAGATCACATCCGCGGAAGGCGACAAGAATGCCACAAAATCTCAAATTGCCCGGAAACCTGTTCTTGATAAGGAAATAAAAGCTCTCCGGGATTCCCAGAGTGAAGTGAGTAAGCAAAGACTGCTCACAAATCAACTCCTTGATGTCGTTGATTCTTTGGAACCTGATGGGCAGTGGGTGGAGCAGGAGAGGACCGAAGACAGTGCCCTGTTCGTTCGGCTTACCGGGGTTTATACCCTCCGAAATCAAACACCTGACCAGGAGCAGCTCCAAAATCGGGTTCGGGATTTGGAATATTCGAGAGCGGAGATGACTCGTAGTTTACTTTTGGATAATCTGATCGCATCCGGTCTAGGGAAGTAAAGTTGTTTTCCTATTTGTTTTCCCAGGCCAGGAAAAACTCCAGGTTTCCATCGGTTCCCCGTGGGGTTGCCTCGAGGTCATAAAGCAGGGTGCATCCAGGCAATTTATCCTGAGAGAAAGCTAGGATTTCATCTTTTACTCTCAGCTGGGTTTCTTGGGAGCGAATTACCCCTTTGGATTCAGAAGCTTCTGCCCGCGTGCATTCAAACTGGGGTTTCACCAAAGAGATTAAAATCCCGGATTTGGCCACAAAATTCCATGCTTGGGGTAGCACTTTTTGAAGAGATATAAAAGACAAGTCCATGACCACAAGAGGGAAGGGTGCCCCTTCCAGGTCATCTTGGTTGAGGTGGCGAAGGTTCATTTTTTCAAAATTCTGAACTCTTGGGTCTGTTCTTAGCTTATAATGAAGTTGGCCATGACCCACATCTACACAGGTTGCCTGTTTTGCCCCCATTTGTAGAAGGCAATCAGTAAAGCCTCCGGTCGAAGCTCCGAGGTCGAGGATGGGCAAGCCCGAGGGATTAATCTGGGTCTCCTTTAAAAAGTTTTCCATCTTCAGCCCACCCCTGCCTACATATTTAAGCGGAGCTTTTACTTGGAGCTTTGTGTCGGTGGGGAGAGACTGACTCGCTTTATCGAGTCTTTCTGTCTCTTTCCATACCTGACCTGCAAGGATTAATGCCTTTGCTTTGGATCTGCTTTCGCAGTGGTTTTGCTCCACCAGCAACTCGTCTAAACGCATTTTCCTGATTTTCTTCATGTTGCCACTCAAAAAACAGGAGGACTCAGGTCACTGCAATGCTGGATTGTGGAGCCAAAACTAAATTTTTTTTGGAAAAAATAAAAATACTACTTGACGCTGGTGGGTTAAAATGGGTAAGAGTGGTGCGTAATGGTAAAAATAGGTTAAATGGAGAAGGAGGATGTCGGAAAGCGGAACAACATTCTTTGTCGGAGAGTTTACTCATGCCCTAGACCCCAAGGGCCGGTTGACAATTCCCTCAAAATGGAGGATTTCAGGCGGAGAAAGCACTTATCTCGCCCTTCCGAATCCAGGAGGCTACATTACCGTTTATCCGCCGAAAATGGTGGCTCGATTAGAGGAGAAGGTCGCGGAAGCGAGCTTCAGCGATACGCGGACACAGGCTCTTTTGATGGAGCTTTTTTCCAAGGCGCACTCCTTTGGTTGCGACAAGCAAGGTCGAATCAATTTGAACGACAAATTGCTGGAGCATGCAGGGATCAAGAAAAAGGCTGTGTTGGTTGGGAACTTTTCAGCTTTTGCGATCTGGTCGGAGGATCAGTATTCGAAAAGAGAGTCTGCAGACCAAAGGAACATTTTTGATGCGATGAGGGAGTTGGGGTTATGAGGATTATGAACTTGTTAGGGATGACTTTTAGGGTGGTCGTCCGACGAAGGGGAATGAGTTCATTTCTTGCCCGGCTCCCTTGCGCTTCTTTTTTTAGAAACGCAAATGGGGGGTGGTGTGATGTATTGTGGTGCGGTTGAATTTGTTTGCTCTCCATCTGCGGTGAGTCATATCCCGGTATTACTCGATGAATGTATGGAGTTTTTGGCTCCGACCCAAGGTGGTCATTTTGCCGATTTAACATTTGGTGGCGGTGGTCATAGTAGGGCAATCCTCGAGCTAAACACTCAGAACACGCTGATGGCTATGGATTGCGATCCGGATGCAACCGATCGCAGCTTGCCGGTTTCTGATGAGTTTGGTGACCGTTTTCGTTTCGAGGACCGATCTTTTATTGAGTTTGATCAAGTTTCCTCGGAAGGGGAATTCGATGGGGTGCTCATGGATCTTGGCATTTCATCCTTTCAGCTCATGGAGCCGACGAAAGGCTTTTCTTTTCGGTTGGATGCTCCCATTGATATGCGTCTCAATCCCAGGGTAGGGCAGAGTGCAGCTGAGTTTCTTGAGACAGCATCGCGGGAAAGCTTAGTCAGGGCAGTTAGGGAGTATGGTGAGGAGCGCAGGTGGAATCGTGTGGTAAATGCCATCATCAATGCGCGTGGAACCGGGGTTCTTTCCCGCACTATGAGTGCAGCGGAGTTGGTAGCTTCTGCGGTTGGCGGGCACCGTTCGCGTCAAAGGATTCATCCGGCTACCAAGACATTTCAAGGTATTAGAATTGCAATCAACGGTGAATTAGAGGCCTTGGCTTTAACCTTACCTAAAGCATTCAGGGGCTTGAAGCCAGGCGGGGTTCTGGCAGTGATATCCTTCCACTCATTGGAGGATAGGATGGTGAAGCGTTTTATGCGAAAAATGGCAGGCAGGCCAGAGCATCGTGGAGACTCACGGTTGATAGATGAAAGAAGCTCATACGGGGAATTAATTCAATCAAAGGCAATATTTCCAACGAAAGAAGAAGTGCAAGCTAACCCAAGAAGTAGGTCTGCGAGGTTGCGGGTCTTACGCAAGATCAGGAACCCACAACTTTAAGAGTATGAGTAATCGATCCATTGTTATTATTCTTTGCTTAATATCTATTTTGGGGGCTGGATCGATTGGCTTGGTATGGTTGCGGATGGAGATATCAGCGATTGCTAAAGAATGTGGGAATTTGGAAGACGAGTTGGAAATTGTTGCGAGGGAAGTTCACGAGTTGAGGGCACAGAAGTCAAGGGCCATGCGACCATCATCACTTGCTTCTATGGTGCATGGAAGACTTTCGATGCCAAGCGCTAGGCTTACATTTCATGTAACTGAAGAAGACATGAAAAGAAAGCTTGGTTCCAGGCTACATCTCGCATCTAATCAGCGTTTTAAATCTGCAGGTGAGTTTGCAGGAACCAGGTGAAATGAAGAGTATCTTTGTTTCTCCTTTTCGCTTTTATCTAGTTTTCGCCTCCATTCTCTTTGCCTTCAGTTTTTTGGGCGGAAGGCTGTATTATCTTCAGGTATATAAGTCTGATAAATATAGCCAGTTTGCCTTAGGTGCTCGTAAAAATTTTATAAGTATAAATGCAAGAAGGGGAGATGTTGTTGACAAAAAAGGTAATTTATTGGCCACGACAAGATCTGTTGTAACCGTGGGTTTGGATCCTCATTCTGTTGAAGATGGGGAGGAGTGGAAGTATAGAGAACTTGCCAAACTTTTAGGGATTCCCCTTGAAGGTATAGAGGAAGCAGCTTCAAGAAAGATAAGAACAAGTGGAGCCCAAGGTGAAAAAATAACTAAAGTCAGGTGGGTTAAGCTAAAGGATGAGGTAGATGAGGGAACCTACCGGAAAATTCAGTACCTGCGAGTAAAAGGGGTTTATGGCAATTATAAGCATTCTCGTATTTACCCAAATCGTAATTTAGCCAGTCATATACTTGGGTTTGTAAATAAAGAAGGAGTTCCGGCTATGGGTGTGGAGCGCTTGGCCGATTATTATCTGCGAGGGCAGGATGGCTGGAAAGAGAGCGAGAAAGATGGTCGCCGTCGAGAAATGCCGCAGTATCGTTCTTTTGAAGTGGCAGAGCGCCCAGGTTTAAATGTCGAATTAAGCCTGGATCGAATTATTCAAGGCATTGTTGAAAAAGAGCTGAAGCATGTGGTGGAAGAATTTAATCCGTTAAGTGCCAGCGTGATTGTGGGAGATCCAGAAAGTGGATCTATTTTTGCTTTAGCGAATGTACCGGATTTTGATCCTAATCACTTCAATAAGTACGAATTGTCAGCACAAAGAAATCGGGCAGTGTCTGATCTTTATGAACCTGGTTCTACCTTCAAAATTGTACCAGTATGTGGAGCTCTTAATGAAGGTATTGTTTATGGTAACCAAATTATTGATTGCTCGGTTAGTACTTACCAAAACGGAAGCAGAAGGTTAAGGCTTCCGAGTGATCACCATCCTTTAGGGAAAATTTCTGTACATAAGATTGTGCAAAAATCTAGTAACCGAGGAGCCGCTCAACTAGGGATCAAGCTAGGTTCGAATCGTTTGTATGATTATTGCCAAAGATTCGGGTTTGGAGAAAAAACCGACTTTGGGATTGGGGGCGAGCGTAAGGGGACACTTCATCACCCTTCGAAATGGGATGGGTTGACCATTACAAGATTGCCTATGGGGCACTCGGTGAGTGTTACCCCGATGCAGATTCATGCAGCCATGGCCGCGGTAGCAAACAATGGGATCTTGATGAAACCTCGCTTTATAAACCGTGTTTTTGATGAAAAAGGAAAGACAGTTGTTTCTTTTGATCCCAAACCTGTTCGGCGGGTAGTTTCCGCTGAAGTAGCGCGAAATGTATCCAATATGCTCGTCGATGTTGTTTCTCCGGAAGGGACAGCAAAGCAGGCAATTATTGAAGGTTTTCAAGTGGCTGGTAAAACGGGAACTACTCAGAAGATTATCGATGGAAAATATTCCAACCGTCACCATGTTGCATCCTTTTCAGGCTATTTTCCCGCCGATAACCCTGCGGTTATGATAACCATCGTGGTGGATGAACCTAAAATGACTAAAGGGAGACTTGGATATGGAGGTAGTGTGGCAGGTCCTTCTTTTCAGAGAATAGGAAAGCAGATCATTAGCTATTTAGGTCTAAAGCCCCAAGATAAAAAGGATGTAGTCAGGACAGAACTGGCCAAAAAATTTGAAAGATCCCAAGCCCTTTAGAAACAAGCCATGAATACAAAAAAACAAAACCTTGAATCGCTCAAAGACATCCATCAAAGATTTTCTGAAAAAGTTGGTCTGAATCGATTGACTGGAAGTGAGTCTCTTGCCCAGGTAAATGCAGCAACTGCCCAAGTCTCATCTCTTGTGACCGATAGTCGGAGAGTTACTCCAGGCTCTGCCTTTTTTGCAATTCGTGGTTTGAGAACCAATGGAGAAGAATTTATCGATGAAGCGATCAATCGTGGGGCTCGTGTTCTTATTGGTGAGGATTTAGACCTCAATTCTCACCCAGGAGTGGCCAAAGTAAAGGTTAAGGACTCAAGGAAAGCTCTTGCTCAAATGGCCCGTCGGTATCATGGGTATCCGGATAAAAGTATCAAGGTGATTGGCATAACCGGAACCAATGGAAAAACCACGGTTTCTACATTGACTCGTCACTTATTGGAGGAATCGGGGAAACCCGTTGGCTTAATTGGGACAGTTAAATACCACCTTGGGGATCGTGAGCTTCCTTCTTTTCGGACAACTCCAGAATCCTCGGACCTTTATCCCATGCTTAGAAGTATGCTTGCTGGTGGATGCTCAGAGGCAGTTATGGAAGTAAGCTCTCATGGAATTCATCAATCCAGGGTAGCAGGAATGGAGATGGAAGTGGCTACCTTCTTAAATCTTACTCGTGATCACTTAGATTATCATAATAATATGGAGTCATACTTTCGAGAGAAGAGGAAGATTTTTAATGGTGAAAATGGAACTTTACCTAAAGTTGCGATAATAAATGGAGATTGCCCTTACGGAAAAAGGTTAATGGAAGAGCTCCCTCCTCAGGTTCGGGTTTTATCCTTCGGATTAGAGGAAAATAATTTATTCCGAGCTAAAAATATAAACTTAGAATCTACAGGTACGGAGTTTCTACTGGAATGCCCTGCACGCTCAATGGTAATTAAAAGCCCATTGCTTGGCCGATACAATGTGATGAATTTACTGGCTGCACTTTCCATACTTCATGCCATGGGTCGATCTATTCCTGATGCCATTCGAAAGATTGGCGCTTTTGAGGGTGTAGATGGTAGAATGGAGACTGTTGATAATGGGCAGGCTTACAATGTGGTGGTTGATTACGCCCATACGCCAGACGCATTACGAAATGCATTGGGAATGTTAAGGGAATGCACTGCGGGTAAACTACACCTTGTATTTGGTTGTGGGGGGGATCGCGACAAGGGTAAGCGGTTAGAAATGACGAGGGTCGCCTGTGCCGGTGCCGATAAAGTATGGGCCACCGCGGACAACCCAAGGACAGAAGCCCTGGATGATATTTTCAAGGATATGCAAAAAGGCCAGACTCGAGGAGCAAGAATTTCCTTCATTGAGGATCGAAGAAGAGCGATTAGTCTGGCCCTCGACCAAGCACAACCTGGGGATTGTGTTTTGATTGCCGGAAAAGGTCATGAGTGTTTTCAGGAGGTTCAATACACCGCTATTCCTTTTGATGACCGAAAAGTAGCCAAGGAACTTATCCAGGTAAAAGCACTCGCAGGTTAATGCCCTTTTTTATCCCAGAGCAACTATCTTCCTGGTCTGGAGGTAAGTGGCATGACACCCCAAGAGATCCAGTTGCCGGGTTTTCCATTGATGCACGTAAGCTTTCCGATGGGGAAATGTTTATTGCCATCGAAGCAGAGAGAGATGGGCATGACTTTATCAAGCAGGCTTTAAAAAATGGTGCTTCTTCGGCTCTGGTCAACAGGTTACAACTCGATGTGCCTATACCGCAGTTGCTGGTCGAAAATACCCTGAAAGCTTTTCATGAAATTGCTCACTCCTATCGCAAGCTTTTTACCGAACCCATCATTGGCATCACCGGAAGTTGTGGGAAAACAACAACCAAAGAAATATTATCACTTTTACTTGGGAGGAATTGTCACAGTACAAAGGGGAATTTAAATAACCACCTTGGAGTTCCTCTTACTGTTTTAGGTTTAGATAATCATGCAAACTTTGGTGTGGTGGAAGTGGGGATAAACCAGCAAGGAGAGATGCCTGCACTAGCCCATCTCTTATCACCGGATATGGTCCTGATTACTATGATCGGTGCTTCTCATCTCGAAGGTCTAGTCGACCTCCAGACGGTTGCATCGGAAAAGGCTAAGATTTTTGAAGATTCCCAGGTGCAGCCCAAAGTTATTTTTCATGCTGAATGCCTCAACTACCAGCCCTTTCAAAACTGGAGAGAAAAGGGAAACCCACATGTTACTTTATTTGAAGGGGATGGGGCTAAAGAGAAGGTATCTCCTACTACCGCTTTCTATAAGATTTGGACTGAAATAAACAAAATAGGGGGCTCATGTATGCTACGGCTTTGGCGACATGAGTCCCCGGTTCTTTTCATCCCTATTCCTTATGCCTCCAAGGGTGTGCACGCAAATATGGCTCTTTCCATCCTTGCGGCCTGTGAGCAAGGGATCAGTCACCAGGAAATTTCTGAACGCCTACCCCAATATCGCCCTTCGACCCTGAGAGCAGCCAGCTTTCAGGGTCGGGGGCGAACTTATTTTGTGGATTGTTACAACGCCAACCCAGCTTCCATGAAAGACAGCATAGAGTTTTTTGCGGAAAAATT
>Ga0181557_1002706_pt1 | contig 18029 bp, 16 predicted proteins | sample 011ome_23_FD_148632 | JGI IMG/M metagenome (GOLD analysis project Ga0181557, IMG submission 148632) | Coastal salt marsh microbial communities from the Groves Creek Marsh, Skidaway Island, Georgia - 011506CT metaG (spades assembly) | ecosystem: Environmental > Aquatic > Marine > Intertidal zone...
TAATGGCGAAAAACCCGCGCATGGCTGTCCTTGACTTTGCCTCCAGAGAAGCGAAGCGATCGCAGTACTGTTCTCGAGCCGCCGTGAAGCTCGAGCAACTGCTTTTAAAGTTCCCGAAAGTGTTGTCTTCTTTGCAGAAAGGAAAAGTCGTAAAGTGCGTAGACTTGGGTTGTCATCCAGGTTCGTGGCTGCAAGTGTTGTCCCGGAAAATAAAGAAGGCGGAAATATACGGGTTTGATTTAAACGAAATCGAATCGTTGGAGAGTTTGAAGTACGTGGACGTACATCGAACGCGAACGTTTCAGTGCGACGTGTTTGAGAGCGATGAGTTGATGAATTCTTTACAGTTGGATAAAAATGTGAATTTGCTGACATCGGATATGATGGCCAAAACGACCGGTCAAAACGATGCGAGTGCGTCGCACGAGTTAGCCGTGCGCGCGTTTGAGTTAGCCACGAAAGATTTGCTCGCGAAGGATGCGCATTTCGTGTGTAAAATCTTTGAGAGCGAAGAGACGAGGGCGTTGAAGATGGAAGCGAAGAAAGCGTTTGCGAGCGCGAGTCTGTTTCGACCAGACGCGGTGAGGAAAGGCAGTCGAGAAATTTATATGGTTGGCGTTGGGTTCAAAGGTTAGCGTAGGCGTAGTTTTTAGTAGTAGCTAAATGTTGTACTATAGTAGCGTTAATTAGTTCTGTTTATCAATTTTATGCGCGCGGGGCGACTAACTTTGAATACAGAATCCCGAGACTCGCCACGCACAAGGTCGTTCCAAACGCGATTTCCGCGTACCTCGAAACTTTGTCTATTCTTTGTACGCGCAACGCGTACGCGTCGTCGTAGTCTTCGGTGACATCTGCTAATATGTCACCCTTGTTGTTGTTGTTGTTCTTTTTCGGACGCGTCTTCTTGCCGTATTTTTTGTTCAAATTCGACGTATCGCCGGCGCTTTCGACTAAGGCTATTTTTTTATGCAAACTCGTCGAGGATTGAATACCCGCGGCGGCTTCGCTTTCGTTTTCTATGATTTCCGCTTTACAACTCCATCGACTGGACGATAGAACTTTGACGTGCGCGCTTGTGCCCATGTACTTTTCCACGTTTTCTTCTCCTCCCGGTAATAAAATTTGCGAGTAACTCTTCGTGTGTCCGACCAACGAGACGCCGTCGGCGGCGATGTCAGTGATCCACACCTTCATTTTCTGTCCTTCCAGTTTTGTCCACGGGAAATACGATTCGGTGAGTTTTGTTAATTCTCTCGAGCGATTTTTTACGGTGAGCGTATTTACTCGTTTCATTCGAAACGCCGGCGTGTTTGGCCGCGCGTAAAACTGACTGATGTGTACCTCTGGAAACTTGTACTTTTCAATCAAACTCATCGTCTCTCGCCACTCGGATTCGGTTTCGCCCGGAAATCCGCATATAATATCCGTCGCGATGGTAATATCCGGAACATGTTCTAATAAATAATCGCACACCTGTTCAAACTCTTCTCTCGTGTATTCTCTCTTCATATCGTCCAAAACTTTCGAGCTTCCGCTTTGTACCGGAATATGAATCCAACTGAATACCGACGGATGTCGCATAGCTTCCGCGATGGCCGGTAAGTGCGCTAAAATATACGGCGGATTCGTCATTCCTAATCTTAACATCACCGATTGATCCGCGGGTAACACGTCGACCAACGCTTTAAACAACTCCGCGACGTTCGAGCCTATATCTAATCCGTACGCTCCGGTATCTTCGCTCGATAACCAGATTTCCGTCACCCCTTCCTCGATCGCCAATTTCGCTCTTCCTATGATCGCCTCGATCTCGTAACTCCCGAGTTCGCCTCGCGCGTGTTTCGTCTTACAATACGTGCACTGTCCTAAACATCCCGTGCTCAGCGGAATAATCTCCACGCGTTCGTTCCTTCGAACTTTCGGCAAGTCCAACTTCGGTAAGCTTTTCTTCTCCAACATTAAAACTCTTTCTCCTCTTAGCGTGCGTTCCACCGCTTCGACGATTCGATCGATTTGCGAGACACCTAACAACGAAACCTCCGCTAACTCTTTCGCCTTTTGGTCGCCTTGAGGCACGCATCCGCACACCACCACGGGCACCTCGTTCGTTTTCGCTCTCGCGAGAACGGTATTCATCGCCGCTTGGCTCGGGTTTTTCACCGTGCACGTGTTCACCACCCATAAGTTCGCCTCGCTCGGATCGTCGGTTAATTTATAACCGTACGCTTGCAACTGTCCGGACATGAATTCAGAGTCCGAGTGATTGTGCGCGCACCCGAACGTTTTCACGTGTATCCTTTGCGTGCCCGGGACAGAGTGATGATTCTCTTTGTCGTTGTCCTCGTTGTTACTCGTGTTGTTCCGATGATGATGGCCACCGAAAACAAACCCGTTTTTGGGTTGGTTCGGTAACTCTCGCGTTATCTTGCCGACGACATTTCCTCCTTTTCCTTTTCCTCCTCCTCCTCCTCCGAGGTCTTCCAAATCCTCGATGAACTCTTCTTCTTCTTCTTCTTCTTCTTCTTCGTTCATGTTGACGGCGTATTTCTCTCTCAAGCTCTCACGACTCTCTCTCCACAAAAGAACAGAAATCGCTCGACAACATAAACCCTAAACTCTCCCAAAAAAAAACAGGTTTTCTCCTCGCGAGGGCAAAAAAAGAAAATTTTCTGCCCTGATGATGAGAAGAATCTCACACGTGGAACGAAAAGAGAGATTTCGCCTCTCTCGTGCATTCTGAGCCAAGAAAGCGCGAAAGAGGGGAAACGAGTTCTCCTCGAAAAAAACTCTGCACTTTATGAAACGCACTTCACGTGTGTTTTGCCGCCAATATATAGAATAACCGCGTTTGTTGGTTGTTGTCGGGAGTCGTCGTCGTAATTCGCTATCGTTTTAATTTTACGATAGGAAACGCGAAGAGTAAACTACCGCTCGTTCTCGAAAGTGTCGTTCATCGCGCGCGAACACGTTCGCGACACCAGAGAAGAAGAAGAAGAAAGGTAAATACGAATGGATTTTGGATTTTGTTTTTTACGGGAGTGTGACTCACAACGATGGTCTTGCGTCCCGTTTGTTTTTGGTAATCGCGCCCCGCGCGCGAGGGACGAAAATCGACTCGAACTCAAACGCGGAATGAATCGTTCGGTTTAGAAAAATGGTATCGATGTTTCTATGCGATGCGATTTGACATCGACCAATCGCGAGATGGCCTAGCGCGCCATTTTTTACGCGCGTTATTTTCGAGTCGATGCAAAAATCCAAGAGAGTTGTTTGTTTTGGGCGAGTTTTAAGGGGGGAGAGGAGGTTTGTTTCCTTCCCTTAATTTGTGTCCGTCTCTCTCACATTTGCGCGCTTTGCGCGCGCTTCTCTCCTCGTTCTGCGAACTCACGCGTACCTTCTCAGTCACACAAACACACAGCGTAACATTTATACCGTCCAAATATATATATAATCATGGCGACGGCGAAGATGAAAGGGAGCACCTTCCCCAGGTACGAACAAAATCGATTTTTTCCCTTCCCAGTCAGTAAAGAAAGCTCTCTCGTTGGTTCCTGGGCGCGCGCATCAGTCGCTCTCGGAAGGACACTTGGAAGCGAAAGAGAAGAAAAAAAGCAAATTGCTTGGTCCAGAATTGTTTTCGTTTTCGAAGGAGAGATTTATTTTTAACCAAAAAAAGGACAAAAGCTTGTTTTCTCGAGGGGGGAGGGTGTGCACCCTTCTTTCATTTTTTTCCTTCTTGTTCTTTGTGTGTCCTCCTCGCAAAAGAAGGCCTTTGTTTTGTGTTTAAACAAACAACTCACTTATTACGTTTTTGTTTCATCATTCATAAAACAACTCAAAACACAGGTTATCATCGTTCGACAACCTCCACGGTCTCCCGTCCTTACAGAACCAGCAACAATCGAACGAGTTTTTCGACCACTGGACGCCGGACGAGGATAACTTGTTCGAGCACTCGTTGGCGCAATTCGAGAGTTCGGTGCCCTTGTCCATCAACGCGCACGCGATGAACGATTTGTCGCCGCAGAATGGAATCGGAGCTGGGAATCATATTAACATTTGGGGTCAGATTTCGCAAATGACAAAGACGCCGGATGGGATCAGGAAGAGATATAATCAGTTGGTTGATGATATTCGAGCGATTGAGAGCGGTCGAGCGAGAGTGCCAAACAACCACGTCGGAGGGAGTTGCGAGGATATGACCAGTCCGTGGTGGGGGAGAGAGTTTCAAGACGCGCAGTTTGGTGACACGTCGAGTGAGCCGAGTAGCTCGGATGGAAGTTTGAATAACGACGTGCAGTTTAAAGTGCCCGGATCACCGTCGAGTAAGCTGACGAAGAACAAGAAGAACGGCAGCGGCAACGGCGTGCAAAAGAAGAAGTCTTCCGACGGCGGCGGTGCGACGAAATCGTCCGCGTCCGGGGGAACGCACGTGACAGCTGGCAGTACCGGTGGTTCCAAGCAACAGCTCACGCACGAGCAAGAGAGAAGAAAAGGCATTCCGTGGACGGAAGAAGAACACCGTTTGTTTCTTCTCGGATTGGCCAAATTTGGGAAGGGCGACTGGAGATCGATTTCTCGAAATTTTGTCGTTTCGCGAACGCCCACGCAAGTTGCCTCTCACGCGCAAAAGTATTTTATTCGCTTGAATTCGATGAATAAGAAAGATAAGAGACGTTCGAGTATTCACGATATCACCGAGGCAAGCGGAGCTTCTGGGGCGAGCACGGCATCTGGCGCCTCGACGCAGTTTGCGCGATAAAAGAAATAATTTTGTACAGAAAAAGAAGCGAATGAACAAGAAGAATTAATGATCATCTGTTGTAGAAGTGAATGAGAGATAGCCGTGTGCGTGTGTGTGTGTGTGTGCGTGTGTGTGTGTGTGTGTGTAACGTGTTGAATTAAAAATTAGCGGAGGTTAATGTAATGATTTGAGAGGGAAGAGTTATGTGATTGTGAGAATAGAATATATAAAAATAGGAGGAGGAGTTAGCGTCGAGTGAGTGTATAGAGCGAAAGAGATAGAAGGGCGTTATAGGAGAGTGATTAGGAGGAGGACAAAGAGTTGATATATTTTATTATCCCTGTCGCAATAAAGAAGAAGAAGAAGGAGAAGAATCGAATCATTTTGTATTGATTAACTTTAAAATACGAGGAAAAAAAGAATATGAGAAGCGAATGTCGCGTCGCGAGTAGTGCGAGCGCGCGAGAGAGACTGCGCGTAGACGAAAACGACATTCAGTTTTTATACCAAAAAGAACTTTAAGTACTATAAAATATAAAACGTGTTTCTCTCTATCTAATCTCCTCTTACAATTGCACGCTCGTCACGTGCTTCACCAACATCCCCGTGACGTTCGCCCCGTTCTTTTCTATCGTCGCTCGCATATTCGCCTCGGCTCGTTTCGCTTTCGTTTCCAACTCTTTCGCCAACTCGTCGGACCCTCCCGTGGCTTGCGCAAGCATGTGTTGGTACTGTTGCTCTCGCTGGTTTCTGTACGATTGAATTTCCGCTTCCGCTTCGTCTTTGGCTTGTTTAATCCTCGCCGTTTTTTCTGTTTGTTTGTGTGTTCAAAGGGAAGAAGAGAGAGAGAGAAGTTAGTGGTGTTTTTATCCTTTTTGGAGGAACATCCAGCAGTCGAGGGAAAAATCAAACGACGCGAGAAAAGTGTTTGAAAAAGACGCGTTCGAGAAGAACGAAAACCTACCTTGTCTCGCCGCGGTCACGATCGCGTTCGCCTCTTGTTCCGCCTGTAAAAGCTTTTGAATCCCGTCTTGTTTCTGCGAATCCATTTTCTTTAATCTCCCTAAAATCTACTTTTACACTCTCTCTCTGTCTCTCTCTCTCGGTTGTTCTTCTGCTCTCAAAAGTATTTATTTACGTATTGCAAAAGGGCAAACTACTGCGGCGAATCGTTACAATCACGCTCTTATTCTCTCTCTCTTTTCGTCTCGTTCTCTGAACGCGTGTTGTTGTTGTTCTTGTTCTTGTTCTCGTGACGTTGATGAAAAGACGGGGACGAATTCTCTCGTTTTTTGGTCTGCAGATGAAAAAAAAGGAAAAACGACTGCTCTTGAGGTTTTTGTATTACGCGTCACACATACAGCGCGCGCGCGATAAACACAACGACTACTCCTCTTCTCGCGAACGTAAAAATGTCCATCCAATCCTCCTTACAGGCGACAACGTCCCTCGTTTCTCAAACGAAGCACTTATCCAACCAGTTCAGAAAGTCGTGCTCGGTCAAAGCGTCGACGACGACTTCTTCTTCAATCGACACGAACACGTTCGCGTTGCACGGGAAATCGGGGCGAAAATGTATGCTCACCGGGAAACGAGCGAATAACGGGTACACGGTGTCGTTTTCGCACATTCGCAACAAGAAATTGCAACAGGCGAATTTACAGGTACGCGTCAGAAGTCGTTTTATGTCGCCAGTTGGGTTGCGCGTTTGTTTTCCGCAACGATGCCATAATTCTTCTTTTTTTTATCCACCCTCGTTCGGGTTTTCTCAGCCGGAATTTACCTCAAAAGCTCACCTCTTGAAACTTCTCTTTTTATCTTCCTTTCAACGCTTCTTACAGTACAAACGCGTATACTGGCCGGAACAAAAGCGATACATTCGCTTGCGCATTTCCACCAAAGCGATTAAAACTTTAAACAAAGTAGGTCTGGAAAAGATGGCGAAAGACGCCGGGTTAGACTTGATGTCTTTGGCGTACCAACAAGCGGACGAGGCGAGAGCCGAGTGGTTAGCGGCGAACGCGGGCGAAGAACCGACGAGAAAGGATAAGAGAGCACCGACTGGACCGAAGAAGTTATTCATCCCGAAATGGAAAGAGGCGAGAATGAGCAAATTGAGCCCGGAGGCGAAGGATGCGGAGACGAAGAGGTTTGCGGAGAAGTACAACATGACCTTGGCGTAAAACCTCTCGACGACGCGAGACGGATGAGAGAGAGAGAGAAGAGTTCATTAGCAAATATTATATTATATATAACACAGATTGTAAGTAGCCTTTAAAATTAACACGAAACAAAACGAACGAATACTAAGCCATAAACTTGGTGCAGAAATCTGCGCCTGCCCACGCTTCGAACTTTAAATCTCCCGGGCGGCTGCCGCACGCGACGGCGGTTTCGCACGTTTCTCTGAAGGCGACGGGCGACTGCGTGATGGTTCGCGCTAAAGAGTCGGTGACGCGTTTAAACTCGATGTGATGCGCTTGCCACGTGCCATCGTAGAGTGGACACTTTGTGCGTCGTTGACCTCTGTCAAACTCCAACTTGGAGTCGTCCACTCGAAAGCTGATGCCGTACGTGTCGTGAGAGGCGACGACTTTCAAAGAGTCGCCCGGTTTCAACGTCAACTCCTCGACGTATTGCACCGCTTGTTGCCACGTGGCGCCTTTCTCGCCGTGTTCGGCGAACGGGTTCGTCGTCAGCGTAGTTTCCTCGTCCAGTTCTAAGTCGAACCAAAACGCGATGGCGTTGAACGTCCCTTCTTCGGTTATTTCGAAAGACATCGGCTCTTCTTTCGGCTGCATATTTTCTTCCCACGCGTAAAAGTCAAAGTTGAAAAACGGTTTCGGTTTCGCGAGCGCCCTCCACGCCGTTTTCGGAAGCTTCTCCAAATTGACGCCTTCGTAATCGTCTCGATATCTCCACCTGTTTGCGTTCGTTAAATCGATAGTGTGTTTACCGTCGAGCGTTTGGTAGTTTTGAAACCTGTACTCGATTGGCGCCGCGAACATTTTCGCCGCGCGAGGGACGAGTGTGGCGTCTGGTTTCAACAATCGGTGCCTCGCCATGCCGACGATGTGGAAGGCGCCTTCGCCGATTAAACCTGAATCGAAAACTTCAAACACGAGAACGTCTGACTTCTTATCCATCTCTGGACAGTTCCCGTCTGGTTTCAAACCGTGCTTGATTAAACCTTCGGATTCTTTCGTAAACAAACGTCGGACGTCTTTGTTGTGAAACATAATTTTCAATCCATATCCGTTTATGCACACGGTTTCTTCTCCGACGTCGCACATGTGACCGTTCTGTTCGCAGGCGTGCACGTAGTCAGCACCCGCGCGCGCGGCAAACATGGATAAGATCCCACTGCCCGCCCCGGCGTCGAGCACCTCGCAAGAGCCTTTCTCGCGCTTCTTGCGCTCGACGGCGCGTTTTATCGCTTTCTCGTACGCGTCGTTTCGACCAGAATCGTTGAGCATGTCGAAGTGCCAAGAAGGGATGTGTGCGTGACGTGCGCGCATTTGCGGTGGCGAAGATTCGAAGTAGATTTGCGTCGAGTCGCGTTTGATGGCGACTTGCGTGATATCGCCTTTCTTCACCTGAACGTCGTCGAGGTACTGGACGCCAACGTTGAAGGACTCGCAATAGGATTTCCTACGAATTCCTTCTCTTTTGCCGCCGCCGTTCACGGTCTTTTCAATATTATCGTCGTCGTCGTCGAAAGTCGAGGCGACTTTGGGTGGCAGAGACGAAAATACCGTCGCCTCATCGAGTTCGCCTTCGAACCAGAACGCCACGGCGTTCCACGTGCCGTCCTTGATAATCTCAACGTTTTCCAGCGCTTCAAATTCCCACACGTCGTCGTAATCGATGGTACCGTCGCTTCCTTTTTCGGGGCTCTCTCGTAAAGCTCTTTGTAATCGCTCGTTCAAATCCACGGCGCAACACTCGAACGGTTTGGACAACACTTCGTGCGGCTCTTCGTACAAGTTCACTTTCGCGCACTGCGGACTCCATCGATAGTTGTTCATCGCCGATAAATCGAACCCGGAAACCGTCGTTAATCGCAACTCAATTAGTCTCGCTTTAATTGTGATTTTTGATGGTGTCACCGTCGCGTCTGGCGTCACGAGCTTTCGATGGCCGCAAATATCGATCGCCGATAACGCACCTAATCCAAGGGCGGTGAAATCGAATAAATCTGTCACGATTTTATTCGCGCGACGTGGCAACTCGACCGGGCTATTTCTATTCATATCATCGGCAATACTTTTGTCTCTACTTTTAACTACTTCTTTCACCTCCGGTTCATTGCCTTTCTCGTCTTCTTTCTCATCGTCGACTTTAACTTTCTCGCAACTCTCGAGCTTTTGATCCACGAGCGAAACCTTCTCGAACAGCTTTTTATTCGCCTTTCCTATTTGCTTCAAGTTTCTGTACAAGAACTGGTTACGTTCAATGGCGATGACGCGTTCTATCGCATCGCTGTTCGCGACGAGTGCGGGTAAAATGCCGCACCCAGAGCTCAACACGATTGCAGTTGTTTTTTCTTGCGCGGTTTCTTCTTCGCCGGATATCGCCCAGCTCCCAATCACTTTTTCGTACGCGCGAAACCTCTCGAAATCCACCAACCCTTTACAAATCTCTGTTTTCGGTGAACTCAACTCGGCTAAACCGATGGCGTAATTCACCACGCCTCTTTTCCTCGGATCTTCCATGAACCTCTCGTAATCGATTTTCTTCGACCGCGCGATTGGTAAAAACGTCGGCCTCCACGCGTAATCCTCGACGTCCCAATCCGGTCCACCCAACGTTTGCTTCCACTGGTTAATCGTCTCTTGATTTCTATCCTCCCTTCTCGCCTTTCTCAATCTCAACGCTAAATCTCTTCTCACCGTCTTTTCCTCCTTCTCTTTCCTCTTCCTCTCCTCCTCGTACATCTCTTTCGCCGCCGCCAAACGTTCTTCGATATCTTTACTCCCCGGCATCAACTTCGCCGCCGTGTTCAACGCTTGTGCGGCTTTCAAATACTCATGATTCGCCATCAAACTCGTACCCAACCGATACCAGGACTTGGCGTCCTTCTCGTCCAACTCGACCGCTTTCACCGAATCGTGTATCGCTTCCAATCTCTCCCCGATCTGCAACCGTGCCGCCGCTCGATTACGCCACAACGTCTTATCCTTCCTTGCTCCCGCAATCGCCGTCGTGTACTGCTCCGCGCTCTTCTCGTACTCCCCGCTCTTAAAATACACGTTCGCTAATTCTTTCGCGCGTTTCACGGCCATTTCGATCGCATTCGGGTCGATAGAATTCAACTCCATATTGAACGTCTTCTCGATCGATTCAATTTCCAACCGGTCGTACGAGGATAAATCGAAAGGAGATGGTGCCTCCTCATCTTTTTTCCCCATCATCTCGAAAGCCGCATCTCTCGTCTCGTTTTGCTCCTCGTCGTTTTCCTTCGCGTCAAAAGAAGGAACACCACCGCCGCTCCCGGTACTCGCAACCACCATGTCGTTGTTTTCGTCGTTTTCTTCTTCTTCTTCGCGCGAAAGATAGATGCGCGCGTGAAACGCTTTATATATAATAAAAGTCAAAACAAAAACGCAAATGTGAATGTGTTTTTTTTTTAATTCGGAGTGAAAAAAGAAGCGTTTCAGAGTTTAGGGTTTCTTAAAATTTCATAAACCCTAAACCATAAAAAACCCGACGAGAGCGGACGCAGAAGCGCTCGAAAGCGCTTTCTACACACCGAGCGAGTGTAAGGAACAACAGAGAGGAACGGAGAGTAATACGACTGAGAAGAAGAAGAATGGGCAACTTAGCGAAAGGCGCGTCCTCGTTAGTCGGGTCCCCGGCATTAGTCGCCGCGATGCTTTCCTTCACAATCGCGCAAATCTGTAAAGTGTTCACGCATTACCACACGCACGGGAAAGTCGATTGGGGACGACTGGTCGGGAGTGGAGGCATGCCTTCGTCGCACACGGCGTTAGTGGTCGGGTTGACCACGGCGATAGGATTGAAAGACGCGTTAGATTCGAGCATATTTGCGTTGTGTTTGGTGTTTTCACTGGTGGTAAGCGTTTCGTTGTGATTCTCGTGTGGTCTTCGTGCGCGTTTATATATCGTCGGAAAAAGAAGTCCGTGTCTTGGGAGGTGGAGGATATCCACGTTGGATCTCTCTCTCGGGAGACCGAGCGCCGGATGATGATCTCCCTCTCTTTGCTCTGTTTTTCGTTCGTCTCTCGTGACTGACAGTACTCCGTCGTTTCTTTTTTAAAATCAATCGCTCATCCTCACAGGTTATGTACGATGCCACCGGCGTTCGTCTCCACGCGGGCCGCCAAGCGGAGGTTTTGAATCAGCTCATCGTCGAGCTCCCTCGAGATCACCCGCTGACGGATAGCAGACCTTTGCGAGATTCTCTCGGCCACACGCCGGTGCAAGTCGCCGTCGGGGCGCTTTTAGGAATGGTGGTAGGATACGCGCACTTTAACATGTGGTTGATTAGTCAAGGCGTGGATTTGTGACAGAGAGAGAGAGAGAGAGAGAGAGAGAGAGAGGTCTTCTTTTTTGGCTTTGTTTTAGCGTTTTACGCTCGCGAACGCTTTACCACGCGCGAACGGAAAGAGAGACAGAGAGGAAAGAGATCTCCGCATAGAAGAATATAAGAAGGGAGAGACAGAGAGGGGGAGAGATATTGTTATCACACGTATGTATTTAGTCGGTTGCTTTAACGCTTCGCCCTTTCCCGTCTCTTCTTCTTCTTCTTCGTTTTAATTTCGAAATTTTCCACACAAACCATGACGCGTTTTCTCGCGGACCAGACGAACACGCATCCTCCCTCCACGTCGTCGTCCCCGAAGAAATACACCAGAGATGAATTAGAGGCTCAATTTATGCGGTTGTATCGCGAAATGTGCGCGAAGGAGGAAGAGGAGGAAGAGGAGGAGGACACCCCTCCTGCGGGAGTTGACTCTCCCGAAGACGTAAACGACGACTTTGGTCAAAAACATCATCGCTTTCTCGTCGGAAAAGACGACAAAGAGGACAAACAATTGCGAGCAAAAACGTCGTACGTGATGGACGTATCGACCCTTGAGGAAAACGAGCGGGTAAAACTCGCGCGCGTGCGAGAACAGCAACGGAAGGACTTTGAAATCGAAAGGTTGAAACGAACAGTTAAGATGCTCTGCGAACAACAACAACAACAACAAAGACAAAAAGGAAACAATGACTACGACTACGACTACAACAGCGAAAGCGATCGACGCAATCGAGGACGGAAAGGAATCGATGCGGAGAGCGTTGACGTGTTGACCGAGTACGACGCGGAGCTGAAAAGTAGAGAGATTATTATCGCAGAGTTGCGCGAGGCGCTGAGCGAGACGAAGAGAAACGCCAACGCTCGGACGATCGAGAGGAAGCCGACGAGCGCTTCGTCTTCGACGAAACTTACGCTGAACTGCAACACGAGCGACGAGAGAGAAGAGATTTTATTCCTCAGACGAGAGCTTCGAAAGAGTGAAAACGCTCGAGAGAAAGACTCCGCGAAGCACCTCGACCTCGCCTTGCGCGAAAAACGCGTCGCGCTTCGCGAGAAAGCCACGAATACTCGCGATAAACGATTAGAACTTCTCGAATTCGAAAGAGCGAAAATTCTCGAACGCGCGAAAGTCGCCGAAACGAACGTCGCGCTGTTGACGTCGTCCTTAGAGAAAGTCGAGAAGCAAAATCAAAAGTACTTGGAGCAACTCCGCGCTTCGCGCAAACGAGACGTGGTAGCGGACAGATATACGAACAGAGCGTATTACTATTAGATGATGTGTTTTAGAGTTTGATAGACAGAAAGAAGAAGTAGATGGCTCGCAGACTGCTCGAAAAGAGTGCGCGACCGTCGTCGTCTAGGCTCGCGTTTAGATTCGAGGCTTTGCACAGATGCGTTTAAAGAATACTACGAATACTCAGACGTCAGAGAGAACAAAAAACAACACAACCCACAGACGTCTTTTCGCCCGAAACGTTACGGTCTCTCTCCCTTTTCTCGCTTTTCTCGCTCTCTGTTCCTGCCTGACAAAGCTCTCACGCATGAAAAAAAAAGCTCCTCTCTGTGTTCTTTTGTGGTCCACACCGCCTCACAAAAAAAGAAACACACGAATACTAATGTTTGCCACGCACCAACAACTTCGCTTTTCCTCCCCGGTTTCCACGTCGGTGACGACCACCACCCTCAGGCAGAAGAAATCACCTCTGATGAGGACGATCTCGAGAGGCGGGGTCGTCCACGCCGTCGCCATGGGTACGTTCTTTTCTCTTCGATTCCATTTTTTTTTTATCGTGACGTGGTGATCCATCTCTCGGGATGACGTCCGACGTGTAATCTTTTTTCCAATCATCATCAGGAGTAAAGAGCAAAGCTTTTGCGAGACATCGATTTTGTCGCTCTCCATCCGCGACTGCGGCGGAGAGGCGCTCGTTCTCACTCTGTCTCGCGCGCGCGTAAAGCTCTTTTTGTTGCGTTTACATTTTCTACGTCCACTTTACTCTCATCAAAGCGCTGACAAAACTCTTCTTTATCTCTTTTTCTCTGTTTTTTTTGCACCAAAAACGACAGCGAATCCAGCGACTGTGGCAGATACCAAGGCGAAATTTACCAAAGGCTACCCGTACCCTTTACCGTCGATTTGGGCGACAGTTTTACAAGAACTACTGGTCGGGATGCATTTCACGGTGACGAGCTCGAAATATCAACACGAAGAGATGCGAAGTTTAGGATTCGTCTCGGTGTTTGACCAATTGTTCGAGGGGTACCCGACGGAAGACCCGAACGCGAAGGAGAAGATTTTCAGCACGTTTATGGAAGCGCTCGGTGAGGACTCGAAGAAGTGGAGAGCGGACGCGGAAAAATTGTCCGCGTTTGCGACGGAACAAACGAGCATCGATGGGATCATCGCGAACCCGATGTTTGCCAGCATGAAATCTAAAGTTGAATCGAAGAGTTTAGTGTACGACAAGTTCATCGCGATTGGTTTTTTCCGAGCGTTGGAGATGAGCAAACAAACGTCGCCGGAAAATTTGAAGAAGATTTCCGAGGCCAGCGGGGTGACTTTGGAGAAAATCAACGGCGATTTGGGTCTGTACAAATCCGTCTTGTCGAGAATGAACGCCGCGAAGGAGTTACAAGCGGAAGTTTTGGAAAGAGAGCGACGGAAGACGGCTGAACGCATGGAAAAGAAGGCGGCGAAGGACGCGAAGGAAGTAGCAGAAACGAGCGATTAGAAGAAACAGACACAGACACACAGACACAGACAGAAAGAGAGAGAGAGAGAGAGAGACTTTAGAAGGAAAGAGAGGGTGAGAGAGAGGAAACAACATTACATTATTCGCGCTGCGTATTACAAATTTTAACCACAACAACGATAGATTTTTAAAACATGAATGACGAAGAAATTAGACGAGAAGAACTTTTTATCCACAAACTTTACGCGCGTACAAACACGTATACCAAATGTCCTTCCCGGAGGCAATCAAAGCGATCCCGGCGGATTTAGCGTTGCACCCGAACTCGAAGTTCAAGCGGTCCGCGCAAATCGCCAAACTCTTTATAGACGAAGCAAGAGGGATAGTCTCGATGATTCCGTACGGCGTTCGGGCGAAACTCGTGCACAAACTGACGCCAAAAGCGACGGAGATGATTTCGAGAGACAGAGGAGAGCGGAGAATGCAATTTAAAGAGACGAGAGTGAGCGTAAAGAAAGATTTCAAATACGGAGAAGACGAGAGGCAAAAGTTTGACGTGTATTTACCGCCCGCGCGATCGATACGACGAGGAAAGAAAGATGATTACGACGACGACGACGAGTACGAAGAACGGGAGGAGGAGGCAGAAAATGTGAGAGTTCCGATGGCGGTATTTGTCCACGGCGGCGTGTGGGCATCTGGCGAACGGTGGCAGTTTGCACCCCTTGCGCATCGATTAGCCGAAGAAGGCATAGTCACGGCGGTTATTTCGTATTCCTTGTACCCGGAGAAGTCGGCCAAGGCGCAAGCGGAGGAAGTATTGAAAGCGTTGAAGTGCGCGATTATGAACGCGAAGTTGTTTGGCGCGGATGCGAGCAGAACGCATTTGGTTGGACACTCGGCGGGGAGTCATTTATGCGCCATGGCTTTGTTGTTAGATGAGGAAGAAACGCAAAAAAAGGAATCGGAGAAATTGAAGTCGTTCGTCGGTATGTGCGGCGTGTATAACATCGAGACGCATTACGAGTACGAGGATAAAAGGGGCGTAGCGATGTTGAGCACGATGGGAAGAGCGATGGGTGGTAGGGAGAAATTTAAAGAAATGTCGCCGTTTCATATTTTAGAAGATAGAAGTAGTAGCAGTAGTAGCAGTAGCAACAGCAAGAGTAGGAGTAGCGATAGCGGCGGCGAAGACAACGACGACGACGATGTGACCAAGTCATCGTTTCCAAAGACGTATTTGTTCACCTCGGATACCGATATTGTCGTCCCCAAGCGCGAGTCGGAAGATTTGCACAAGACTTTGCTTAAAATTGGTGTAGACAGCGAGCTTTCGGTGTACGATCACGGCACGCACGGCGAGTTTGCGCTCGGATTTAAAAAACGACCAAAACCTTTGAGAGCGTTTCACCGCGATTTGATCGAGTTGCTTCATTCCTAAGTGTAGTAAAAGTAGATTGGTTTAATTATTACATCAGTGCATTCTACAATTACCCTTCCATGGCTACGTCGTCCGCGTCGGCATCTTTCAGCTCCTCCGCCACTACCTCGTCCTCGTCCTCTAACTCATCATCTCCTCTTCTCCTCATTTCCTTACCTTCCTCGAACGTTTGTTTCCTCTTCGCGATCCTCTCCAATCCGTCGTCCACCTCCATCATCTTCGTCTTCAACCACTCCTCAACTTTCCCGGGTTGTCTCGCCAACATCGACTGCGTCTGAATCGTCTCTTTCTTCGGCTTCCAAAACACCCTTGGCAACGCTTCCGTCCGTAACTTCCCGTTCGCGATTTCCCGCTCGCAATCCGCCGCCATCGAGCGATACAACTCTCTCTGCTTATATTTCATGTCGACATCTAAATCTATTTGCTTCTGAATCAAAGCTTCGCGTTTTTCCCAGTATTTCTCTTTAAATTCTTTATAAATCTCTTCGTTTCTCGTCACCGCTTTCGTTTCCGCTTCTCGGAGTAAATCTTTCCGTTGCGTCTCGCGATCTCGCGTTTTCAGCAAATCCGTTTTCGATCTCTGCAAAGTTCCCAAGACTAAATTCCCAAACATTCGTTTCGAACGTTTTCTCTCCGGATCTTCTTTCAACGAACCCCCCGAGTCTCTGTTTTCTCTCGTTCGTTTCTTTGGTGCCGTCATCGCTTCTTCTTCTTCTTCTTCTCCCCCTCGTTCTTGTTGTCGTTCGGACGATGATTGTTTCTTACGACGAGGAATCGGTCCGAGAGATTTGATTTCGTCCGAAATTTCTTCGCGGGTTTGTCGCAGCTCGTGGAGCGTCGTTTTCAACTCGACCGTCGCCGCCGAGTCCGACGGTGATTGGGTGATAGTAGCACCACCCTGGTGTTGGTTAGTATGGCCCCCGCGAGAGTGGTGGTACGTCGTTGTTTGCGTCATTTTGGTGTCAAATGTGAAGTTAGTTTTGACGGCTATTCGTTTTGTATTTCAGATATTTATAGTGTCTAGTATTCGTTTCGCGCGCTTTTGAGTTATCTCTATCGCTCTCTCTGCTCCGTCTTCTTCTTCCTCCTCCTCGTTCGTTTGTCTTTTTTACAAGAACATCCCGTCCGGCACGTTTTCTTTCTTCTTGTACAGCACTTTGTCTTTAGCCGTTTTGAAATCTTGGTGCGTGATTTGCATCCTTCGCTCTCGCAGCGCTAATAACCCGGCTTCGGTGCACAACGCTTTGATGTCGGCGCCAGATAAGTCGTCTTTAGCCATGACAAATTCTTCCAGTTGCACGTCTTCGCTCAAATTCATGCGCGACGTGTGGATGCCGAAGATGTGTCGCTTCGTTTTCGCGTCCGGTAACGGAAACTCGATTTTCCGGTCGATTCTTCCCGGACGCAACAACGCCGGATCTAAACTTTCGATTCTATTCGTCGCCATGATGACCTTCACGTCGCCTCGGTCGTCGAAACCGTCCAACTGATTCAACAATTCCAACATGGTTCTCTGAATCTCCTTCTCACCTCCGCTTTGCGAGTCGTACCTTTTCGTCCCGACCGCGTCGATTTCGTCCAAAAACACAATCGACGGAGACATATCGTCCGCCACTCGAAACAATTCTCTCACTAACTTTGGTCCGTCGCCTAAATACTTTTGAATCAACTCGGATCCAACCACTCTTAAGAAACTCGCGCTCGTTGAATTCGCCACCGCTTTGGCCAACAACGTCTTCCCCGTCCCGGGTTCGCCGTATAAAATAACTCCTTTCGGCGGTTTAATCCCGATATCCTCGTACAACTCCGGGTGCGTCAGCGGTAACTCCACCGCCTCTTTAATTTCCATGATTTGATCTTCCAATCCTCCGACGTCGGCGTAACTCTCCTGAGGCGCTTTATCAACCTTCATGACCGAAACCATCGGATCGGCGTCGTCGGCTAACACGCCAACCACCGCGGAATGTTTGTGATGCAACAGCACCGCGCACCCGGGCTCTAACTGCGTTTTATCCACAAACGACAAGATGTTCACGTAATACTCCGGCCCCATCGCCGAACTCACAATCCCGTGATTATCGTCTATGATCTCCTCCAAAGTACCGACCGAGAGTGGCATCCCTCTCAAGTCGTCCAATTTCGATCGCTCCTCTTCGTCCCGTTCATCTCTCGGCGTCGCTTTTTCCGCCTCTTGTCTCGCCACGAATTCTTCCTCCATCAACAGCCAATCTTTCACGCGTTCTAATTTCAACGCTCTGAGTTTACATTTCGTCGCCGGCGCGATCGGGGGTAGTTTCCCACCAGCCGCTCCAGAAACGGTCCCTCGCTTTTTCTTCTTCTTCCCGACTCGTTCCGGAGGCGTCGGGGGGACCCACTTTTTCTTTTGTTTTTGGTCGCCTTTTTTGCCTTGTTGTTGACCACCACCCTCGCCAGGGAGCGATTGTCCGTTTCCCATTTTCTTCTTTCTTTCTTTCTTCTTCTTCTTCTTCTTCTTCTCGCGGTTGTAAACGTTCTCTCTCTGATCTTTCTCTCTCTCTCTTATTATAGCACGTCTCCGTTTCGCGTCGTCTGAATCGTCGTCGGAACGCGTTTCGCTTATTT
>Ga0181557_1002712_pt1 | contig 17980 bp, 24 predicted proteins | sample 011ome_23_FD_148632 | JGI IMG/M metagenome (GOLD analysis project Ga0181557, IMG submission 148632) | Coastal salt marsh microbial communities from the Groves Creek Marsh, Skidaway Island, Georgia - 011506CT metaG (spades assembly) | ecosystem: Environmental > Aquatic > Marine > Intertidal zone...
CGGGAAGGTGCGTCACGCTGGAGGAAAAGCGGTGTTCCTCACCGAGCGCGGGGTGTCCTTTGGGTATCACGACCTCGTGGTGGACATGCGCTCTTTTCCGATTATGCGAGAGTTCACCCCCGTGGTCTATGACGTCACCCACAGCATCCAACAGCCCGGCGCGATGGACGGAAGTTCGGGTGGCGCCCGCTGGCTCGCTGCCCCTCTCGCCCAGGGCGCTGTCGCAGTTGGGGTCGACGGCTTGTTCTTTGAAACCCACCCCGACCCTGACAATGCCCTCAGTGACGGGCCAAACATGATTCCTACCGACGAGCTTCCTTCAGTTCTTCGCAAACTCAAGGCCATTTGGGAAGTCGCGAAGTGACCTCACCCTCCCTCGAGGCTTTCCACGCTGTTCGCCTGGTAGCCCTCGACATCGACGGCGTGCTCTCTGACGGCACCGTCTCACTAGATGAACGCGGAAACCAGCGTCGCGCCTTCGACATCAAAGATGGTTTAGGCATCGTCCGCCTCGTCGAATCGGGTCGTCGGGTGGTGGTGATTTCCTCATCGGCCTCGACCGCGGGGGTGGAGCGTCTGGTGCGCTTGGGCATTGACCCGGTTCAAACCGGCGTGGCCGACAAGCTGGAGGTTCTCAGCGAGATTCTTTCCAAGGCCGGCCTGAGCCCCGACGACGTCGCCTACATGGGCGATGACCTTCCTGATCTCACATGCTTGAGCGTGGTGGGCCTTTCCACCGCTCCCGCTGATGCCGTGGCCGCGGTGCGTGAATCTGTTGACTACGTCACCTCTGCTCTCGGCGGACGGGGTGCAGTTCGCGAGCTCTCGGACCTGATTGTCGATGGAGTCTTTCCGGAGGGCCGGAGATAGTGGCGGTGTCGTTTCCTTGGCGTGACAAGAGCATCGCTCTTGTGGGGAACGCGTCCAGCTTGTGGGAGAGCACGTTCGGCCCACAGATTGATGCCGCCGATTACGTCATCAGAATCAATCAGGGGGCGTTCATTGAACTCTTTCCCCAGTCGACCGGGGTGCGCACTGATGCCTTACTGATGTCGCTCAATGGCAACTCGATTGAAAAAGCGTGGATGTTTTCCCGCGCTCGCATGCGGGCGAAAACTGTCGTGGCGATGACCCCGCGCGACCGCACCTTCTTGGGAATCCCTTTAGAGAAACTGATTCCCACCTATCCACTGCAGTGGCACGCCGAGCTACACACCACCATGGGGGCGCGACCCTCGACCGGGGCGATGGCTGTTGATTTGCTCGCCCGCACTGTGAACAGCCCCGAGCAAATCAGCATTTACGGTTTTGATTTTTGGGGCTCTCCCACGACCTACACGGGCAAAATCAAGGCCGCCCCACACGATCCAGAGGCCGAGGAGAAATTTGTCCGTGGATCCGTGCCGAGAGGCCACGTCTACCAGGTGAGCACCGCGTGAAGGAGCAGTCGTTTCCGTGGCGGACGGGCTCGGTCGCATTAGTCGGGAGTGCCCAGTCGCTACTGAACTCCTCATTTGGCCCTGACATTGACTCTCATGACCTGGTGATTCGCATCAACCAGGGCGCGTTTGCTCCGCTTCAACCCGAGAGCACAGGGCTGCGCACCGACTACCTCTTCATCACGCTCACCGGTGGGACCAACAGCGCCAAATGGAAATTCATTCAGCGCGGCAAAAAAGTGGCCCGCCGCGGGGTCGTGTTGATGTCGTCAAAAGGGCGCACCCTTTTCCGGGTTGACCTCTCCCCCTTCTTTTTGCACTACCCAGCGGCCTGGCACCAGGACCTCATTGATTCTCTCGGCCATAGGCCCTCCACCGGGGCCATGGCCGTCGACTTGCTGAGCCGCACCATGGACAACCTCGCGGACCTCGACGTGTATGGTTTTGACTTCTTCAAGACTCCCGATATTGCCCATGGTCGAAATCGTGTCGTGGCACACAACGCCGATGCAGAAGAGCGCTACATCCGGGGAGTGATTCCTCCTCGCCAGTTTCACGAGTCGCCTCAGGCCCCTAGCGACCCGGTAGCGTAAAGCGTCGATAGTCAAGTGAAGGACCAGAAGCTGTGACAACTCATCGAGGCACGATTGTGGTGTTAAACGACACCGCAGCTATCGCCCACTACGGCTGCAAGGTCGTGATGAAGCGCGTGGTCGAAACCCTCGCGAATTATGGCTATGAGGTCAAGACTGTCTCGGTGTATTCCACCTGGAAAGTCCATAAGCGTCTGATCGAGCGCTCTGCCGCTGTAGTGGTCAATGGCGAGGGAACGATTCACCATTCGGCAAAACGCGGTCGCACACTCGTCGAGGTGGCCCCGTTCTGTCGAGACAAGGGAATCCCGGTGTTCCTCATCAACTCGGTCTGGCAAGACAACGGCGAAGAAATGGCTCGACAGGCTGATGCCTTTTTGCTGAATTTTGTGCGCGAATCGCGCTCGCAGAAACAAATGACAGCCCAGGGGTTGAAAGCGACGACCGTGCCCGATCTCACTCTGGGATGGGACTATAGGCCCCACACTCCTGCCCCCACGCGCGAAGTCCACATTTACACCGACGCTGTGGGTATGCCGGTGACCGATTTGCTCTACCGCCTCCACCGCGAGGACAGAGGCTCCCGCTACATCACGATGACGCCCCCGCGGGGACATCGGGGGGATTATCCAGAGGCCGACTTTGAGCGCTTGCGGCCCCCGATTGATGACACCTTTGGCGAGACACTCCGACTCAAGCTCATCCGCGCCTACAAGTTGTTGTTCTTGGTGCGCGGAAAACTCAAAAATGCGGTGCGTCGACTCCGCGGTGATCTCGAAATGCTCCCGCTGGATCAGTTCATGGACAGCCTGGAATCCGCCGAGCTAGTCATCACCGGTCGATTCCATGGGGTGTGTCTGTGCATCCTCACCGGCACACCTTTTCTTGCCATCACCTCTAACAGCCACAAAGTAGAGGGCATGTTGGAAGACGCAGGCCTCTCCCACCGAATCGTTCGGCCGGTGGACTTGCGGGCGGTCATGGCGCACCCGCCCACCTGGACCGAGGACGACGCGAAGAAAGCAAAAGCGTTTGTCGCGAAAGCTCGTCGCGGTCAAAAAGCGATGTTTGCCAAAGTGGTCGACGTGATCGAGAAAGCTCACGATGGGAAGTAATCCCACGCTCGCTGTTCGGCTCTACGCCGTCTTCGCCGTTAGCGCGGGGGGATTTGCCGCGATTGAAACCTTTGGCCGAATTGAAACCCCACAGGCAGCGGCAGCGCTATGGGGCGGATTTTTGATTGTGCTCGGTGTGGGTCACAGCATTGTGCTGGTGGTGTCGGGCCGCCCTCGGGGTTGGCTGAGCTGGTGGTTTGGCCACAGCCTTACAGCTCTGATCGCGGGAGGGCTCGCGCTTGGTCTCTCCGGGTGGGGTCAACCTGGGTTGGTGGTGTGGAGCATTGCGGTCTGGGCGTTAGTCGCCGGGGCGACCACATTGGTTCAGGCGCGTCGACTGGATAAGAGCACGGAGCGCTCGGATTGGTTCGTGGTGGGTTCAGCAACCGCATTGCTCGGGGTGGTTACCCTGGTCGTACCGGCAGGAGTGGTCTGGATGATGGGCATGGCCGGTGTGTGGGCCAGCATTCTCACGGTCTTCCTAGGAATCGGGGCGGTTAACTTGTCGATGGCACATCGGCGCCAAAGGAGTGAATGACGTGGCACAGAAAAACTTTCACACAATGGCTCCCCGCGAGTACGTCATTATTTCCACTGTTCTGGCACTCTTCGCGGGCGGCGGCATCCTGTTTGTTACCCGTGACCTGGTGATGAGCGTGATTGTGGCCGGATCTGTCTTCGTGGTCGTCATCTTGGTTCTCGCCATGTTGATTCTGGCGATGACGCCGAACGAGACTCCGGAAGGTGAGCGCGACAAGCCCCCGACAGGAAACGACTAGTCGCGCAGGTAGTCGACCAGCCGGTCGGCCAGGCCGGTATAGGTCGCTGGGGTGAGCGTGCGCAGCAGCGCCTTCGCGTCATCACTGATGTCGAGAGAGTCCACGAACTCCGCGAGCGATTCCTCAGTAACTCGCTTCCCCCGGGTGAGTTTCTTCACCACGTCATACGGGTCACTAATGGCTGAGCGCCCAGCAACAATTTCGGCCCGAATGACAGTTTGGATCGCCTCCGCGAGGACTTCGACGTTGTTCTCGAGGTCGCGTGCCATCACCTCGGGCGCCGCGTCAGCCTCAGACAGACCGCGCTGAATATTTTTGAGCGCCACCACCTGGTAACCCAAGGCAACTCCAATATTGCGCTGGGTGGTGGAGTCGGTGAGATCGCGCTGCAAACGGGACGTCACCAAGGTCGACTGCAACACGTCGAAGAGCCCCGAGGCAATTTCGAGATTTGCCTCTGCGTTTTCGAATCGAATCGGGTTCACCTTGTGGGGCATGGTCGACGAACCCGTTGCGCCCTCTTGAGGGATTTGGCGCAGGTACCCCATCGAAATGTAGGTCCAGACGTCGGTACACAGGTTGTGCAGAATCCGGCCGGCGTGACTTAGACGCTGGAACAGTCGCACCTGGCCGTCGTGAGATTCAATTTGAGTGGTGAGCGGGTTCCACTCAAGTCCCAACGACTCCACAAAAGATTGTGAGAGAGCTGGCCAGTCGGTATCGGGCCACGCGGTGACGTGGGCGGAGTATGTTCCCGACGCCCCATTGAATTTGCCCGGGTAGCTCGACCCGTGCACCTCGTCGAGGGCTCGGCGAAGTCGGTGGGCAAACACAGCGAGTTCTTTTCCGAACGTCGTGGGTGTTGCTGGTTGACCGTGGGTTCGCGCCAACATGGGCACACCACGCCACCTCTTCGCGAGCTGCGCGAGGTGGCTATAGACCTTCTCGGCTTCGGGAAGCCACACGTCGCTGACGCTGCGCTTGATCATCAGCGCGTAGGAGAGGTTGTTGATGTCCTCGCTGGTCGCCGCAAAATGGGCGAGTTCCCCTAAGTGACCGAGCTTCTCTTCCTCGAGAATGCGTCGCAGGAAGTACTCGATCGCCTTCACATCGTGTTGGGTTGTCGCTTCGATTTCCGCAAGCGCTGCCACGTCTTTTTGAGAGAAATCGCTCACCCGCTTGCGCAGAGACTTCTTCTGGGCATCGCTCAGCGCAGTGGAGTTGGCGACACCGTTGTCGGTGAGGGCGATGAGCCACTCGATTTCCACTTCTAACCGCGTGCGATTGAGGGTGGCTTCTGAAAAGGACTCCGCCAAATCCGCCACCAGAGGGGCGTAGCGTCCATCGAGGGGGGAAAGCGGAGATTCAAGCGCCATGGCGAGGCCCCTCACGGTGGGTCGGCAACTACCTCTCTATTCTGGCCTACTCCCCGCTTGTCCACGAGCGACAAACCGACACAACACCTCCCGACTCTTGTCACTTTCTGCCAACGAGCGATCACCCTCTCCAATCTGGGCCGCGGAGAGCCGTGGACGAAACGCAATGGGAGAAACTTCTCAGCCGGGTGCGCGGGCATCAGGCTGATGCTCGCATTCTGCTCAATCAATGGTCATTGCTCCCCCTCACCCCCCGCTGGGAGGGACCCGCTCAGGCCGCAGCGCTGTCTCAATTACGCAGTGGCGAGGACTTGGCACACCGCCTTGTGGCCGCCTTAGACGAGGCAGAGTCGCGTTGTGCTGACGAACTTCGGCGTCTCCGATCGCTATCCGAGGTTTCGAGAGGTGTCGGGCTGTGAGTGACTCGCTGTGGGTTCGCACGCCGGGGGGAATCCGGGTCGCCACCGACGAGGTGCTGGCGCTTCTGGAATGGCTGGAGAGTTATCACCGGCGAGCCCGAGCCCTCTGCGACGAGATGGGTCGGTCGAGCGGCGTCGCTCAGGTGCGCCAGGCCATTGATGCCGCCCACAGTCTCGAAGAGTGGTCGCGCTGGATGGTGCGCTCGCTCGATGTTTATAGCCAGCAGGTGGCCGCGCACGAGAAGGCGCGGTCGCAGTTATTTGAAAGCCCTCGAGACAGAGCTCTGAGCACGCTCACCCGCGTGGCTCTGGGCAGGACTGATCTTCCCGGCTCAGGAGTGGAAGAAGGTGCTGCGGCCCTGTTGGGCCACTATCGACCCGCCGCAGAAGTCGAGCAAGTGGGTTCCCATCAACAGACGTCAATTCCTCAGAGCATCGCGGAGCGAATTGCGCGAATCCCGGAGACAGGGACACCCATCCAAATTGATAGCTATCCCCTATCAGACGGCTCCCGGCACGTCGAGGTCTTCATCGCCGGAACAGCAGAGTTCACTAATCAGCGCGGTGGTTCGAGCTTCGACATGTCATCAAACTTGGCTCTCGTCGCCGGGCTCACCTCAGCGTCGATGATCGCGACCCAGAAGGCCATGGTGGCAGCAGGGTTGAGGGCGACTGACCGCGTCGTGTTTGTGGGCCATTCCCAAGGAGGGGCGGTGGCCGCCCGTCTTGCCGAATCGGGACGCTACACCACAGTGGGCTTGGTGACAGTTGGAGCCCCCACGGGGTCGATCACCGTCACGGGCAATTACCCCGCCTTAGTGATTGAACACCGCGACGATGTCGTTCCTGAGTTGGGCGGCTCGAGAGAAACGACAGACGCCGTGGTCGTCACCGCCGAGAGTGGCTCACTTCCCGGGGATATCATCGGCGCCCACTCCAGGGAAGGCTATGAGGCCACTGCTCAGCGCATTGACGAGTCGCCGGCCCAGCAACTGCAGCATTTACGGCAGTCATTGCCCCACAGCGCGGCGGGCGAGAGTGCGGTGTTTCGTGAGAGGGAGGGTTAGCGCTTCATCAGTAGGGGTCGGAAGAACAGCCCCAACACCCAACTGGTGAGGCTCAACACCAGTGCACCGATGACGCCTTGGCTGAAGCTGCTGACACTCAGACCAAAGCCCAACCACAGAGACACCTGGTGAACAAGAAGCAGAAGTGCGCCGTTTACCAATAGAGCGATGAGGCCCAAGGTCAACACATAGAGGGGAAAGGCCATGACACGGATGGCGTTTCCGATGATGCCGTTGACGAGACCAAAGATGGCGGCCACGACGAGGTAGGAAATCACCACCTCTACCGACGGCGCCCCGATGAACAGCACGGTCTGGTCGGCATAGGGCGTCATCGTGATTCCCGGCACCGCCCATACGGCTACTCCGAGCGCAAGAGCGGTGACCACAGTTCGAATCAGAAAGCGAAGCACGCCCCTACTATGCCGGGCTCGGCTGAACGAGGAGTTCGGACACGCAAAGCGCCTACGCTTATTGTTATGGCGAACAATCCTGGTGGCGGCGTGGTGTTCCGCCCAGAAATCGCCTCTCTTCCTGTCTATCGCCAGGGAAAACCTCCCAAGCCCGGTGGAATCAAGCTTTCCTCCAATGAATTGCCCTTTCCCCCCTTGCCCGAGGTCGTCGAGGCCCTATCGACAGGTCAATGGAATCGGTATCCCGACGCCACCGCGACCACGCTGCGGCAGAAACTCTCTGATCTTTTGGGATTTCCCACCGAGTGGTTCCTCGTGGGAGCAGGTTCTGTGGCGCTTCTTCAGCAGTTCATTCAGGCTGCCGCCGGACCCGGCGACGAAGTGATCTATTCCTGGCGCAGCTTTGAGGCCTATCCCGGGCTCGTCACGGTGAGTGGCGCGACCTCGGTGAAAGTGCCTAACCGCACTGACCATGGACACGACATTGACGCCATGATTGCCGCGATCACCCCACAAACTCGAGTGGTGATGGTGTGTAGTCCCAACAACCCCACCTCGACGGTGGTGACTACCGAAGAATTTCAGCGCCTGATGGCGGCGGTGCCAAGTACGTGTCTCGTGGTTTTGGACGAGGCATATCGAGAATTTGTCGATCAGACTGAGGCTGTTCGAGGGGAAGAGCACGTCGAGAAGTACCCCAACCTGGTTCTCACCCGCACGTTTTCGAAGGCCTACGGGCTCGCTGGTTTGCGGGTGGGCTATGCAATTGGTCGGCCCGAACTACTTGCCCCCGGCCAAGCGGCTGGCATCCCTCTCGCGGTGTCTGCGCCGGCGCAGCTCGCCGCAGAGGTGAGCTTGGAGCAGATGCCGGAGATCAATCGACGCGTCGCAGAGATTAGCGAGCGAGTGTCCCTGGTGCGTGATGAGCTCACACAGTGGGGAGGCGACATCCCACTGCCCTTTGGCAATTTCGTCTGGATCCCCGCCGGCGAGCACACCGAGACCGTGTCACAGTGGCTGGAAGACGAGGGAATTGTGGCGCGGGCGTTTGCGGGGGAAGGGATCCGCGTATCTATCGCAGAAGCCGAAGCTGTGGATGCGCTACTGCGAATTTTGAAAAGGGTTGTGGATGACCTACCAAAATTGGCCTCTCGGGCGCGGTTAGGGTAGTCGCATGCCTCTCTCCCCGGACGCGCTTCAACTGCTACGCCCAGATGGCAGTCTCGCTACAGGGGACCACCTTCAGCCCTACCAGGCCATCGCTGACACCCTCAGTGACGAGCAGTTGCAGCTGATGTACCGCACGATGGTCGTGACCCGAGCTCTCGACCTTGAGGCGGGCACCCTGCAGCGACAGGGGCAAATGGCGCTGTGGGTGCCCAGCGTGGGCCAAGAAGCCTGCCAAGTAGGTTCGGCTCTCGCCACGCGACCTCAGGACACGATTTTCCCCGCCTACCGCGAGCACTCCGTTGCCCGCATGCGTGGAGTCTCGATGCTGCAAATTGTGAAAATGTTGCGAGGTCTCACGCACGGTGGGTGGGATCCGAAAGAGCATGGCAACTTCCGCCTGTACACCCTGGTGCTGAGCGCACAAACCCTCCACGCTACGGGCTATGCGATGGGCATTGGTTTTGATGGCGCCGCCGGAAGTGGGGACCCTGAGAAAGACGAAGCCACGATTGTCTACTTTGGCGATGGCTCAACCAGCGAGGGCGACACCCACGAATCACTGGTGTTTGCCCAGAGCTACCAAGCACCCATTGTTTTCTTTCTCCAAAACAACCACTGGGCGATTTCCACACCGGTCCGGGTGCAATCGCGCACCCCGCTGTATTTGCGGGCCACCGGGTATGGCATTCCGAGCGTGCAGATTGATGGCAACGACCCGCTGATTAGCTACGCGGTCACCAAACAGAACATGGATCGCGCTCGCTCGGGCCACGGCCCCCAATTCATCGAAGCGTTGACGTATCGGATGGGTGCTCACACCACGAGTGATGACCCCACGAAGTATCGCGACGAAGAAGAACTGCAGTTCTGGGCGGAGCGGGACCCGATCGGTCGATTCCGGGTGTTCTTGGGTAACCGTGGACACAGTGAAGAGTTCTTCGATGAGGTAGACCAGCAAGCCCGCGATGAGGTGAGCGACTTCCGCCGCGCGGTGTTGGCGTTGCCAAAGCCGTCGTCGTCGAAGATTTTCGAGCACGTGTATTCCGCCCCCCATAAGAACCTCGAGGAACAGGCGAAGTGGTTAGCCGAGTTTGAAGACTCCTTCATTCCGAAGGACGGCCACGCATGAGCACGATGACGATGGCGAAGGCCCTGAACGAGGGCTTGCGCGCGGCGATGGCGGCCGATGTCAAAGTCCTGATGTTTGGTGAAGAAGTGGGCCAGCTGGGCGGTGTCTTCCGCATTACCGAAGGACTTCAAAAAGAATTCGGGCCGACTCGGGTGTATGACACCCCGCTCGCTGAGTCGGGAATTGTGGGTACCGCCATCGGCCTCGCGATGCGCGGCTACCGGCCCGTGTGTGAGATTCAATTCGATGGTTTTGTGTTTCCCGCCTTCGACCAAATCACGACGCAGCTGGCAAAAATGACCTATCGCCACGAAGGCGCTCTCTCGCTACCGGTTGTCATTCGCATTCCCTATGGCGGACACATCGGGGCGGTCGAACACCACCAAGAAAGCCCCGAGGCGTACTTCGCCCACACCGCCGGTCTTCGCGTGGTGAGCCCGGCAACATCACATGATGCCTATTGGATGATTCAGGACGCCATCAGTTCGCCCGATCCGGTGATTTTTCTCGAACCCAAGAGTCGTTACTGGCAAAAAGGCGACGTCGATATGGCTAATCGCCAAGCACCGATGGAGCGCGCGGTGGTGGTGCGAGAAGGACGTGACGTGACCCTCATTGGCCACGGAGCCATCGTCAGCATGCTGCTACAAGTGGCTGATGTGGCTGAAGATGAGGGAACAAGCGTCGAAGTCATCGACCTGCGCAGCATCTCTCCACTCGATTGGGACACCCTGGTGACTTCGGCGCAGTCGACCGGGCGCGTTGTGGTCGTCCAGGAAGCCCCCGGTAATGCGAGTGTGGGTAGTGAAATTGCGGCGACGCTTGCCGAGCGAACCTTCTACACCCTGGAAGCCCCTGTGGTGAGAGTCAGCGGGCTCGACACGCCCTTCCCCCCAGCGCAACTCGAGTCTTCCTATCTGCCGAGTGTGGACCGTATTCTCGATGCCATCGACCGAGTAATGGCCTACTAGGCGAAGGAGACATTGTGGCACTGTTCAAGTTCCCCCTCCCGGACGTAGGTGAAGGCCTGACCGAGGCTGAAATTGTGAGCTGGCGGGTCAAGCCCGGCGACCAAGTCGCCTTGAACCAGGTCGTGGTGGAAATCGAAACCGCGAAATCCTTGGTCGAATTGCCCTCCCCCTTTGAGGGCGTCGTGCAAGAACTGCTCGTGAACGAGGGCGACACGGTGCAAGTGGGCTCGCCCATTATTTCGGTGAAGGACGATTCACCAGAGCCCGAAACCCCCGCGGCCCCGGTGGCTGAAGTGCAAGACGCGGTGGTGGACGCCGAAGCAACGGTTGCCCATGAGGGCGGTGGCGAACCGGCAAACTTGGTGGGATATGGCGCTCAAGGCGAAGAAAAGGCGGTGCGGCGAAAGCGCTACGCCTCGGCAGATGCTGCCGAACAAAACGCCGGCGCAAAGGTTCCGATTTCAGAGAGTGTTCCGGTGTTGGCCAAGCCGCCGATTCGGGCCCTCGCGAGGGAGCTCGGGGTGAACCTCGCTGAAGTGAGCCCCAGTGGAATTGGTGGCGAGATTGTCCGCGACGATGTCATGCGTCACGCTGAGCAGGCCAAAGTATTTAAGAACATTGACACCCCAGGTTGGCCTTCAGAGCGTGAAGAAGTCATCCCAGTCAAAGGCGTTCGTAAAGCCATCGCGCAGGCGATGGTGAAATCCATGTTTGAAGCACCCCACGTCTCAGTGTTTGTCGACGTGGATGCGACCCGCACGATGGAGTTTGTCAAGCGGTTGAAGGCCTCACCGGAATTTGCGGGTATTCGCATTTCGCCGCTGTTGGTGATGGTCAAAGCCATGATTTGGGCGGTGCAGCGAAACCCGACGGTCAACTCCACGTGGACAGATAAAGAAATTACCGTTCACCACTACGTGAACATGGGTGTTGCGGCGGCTACTCCACGGGGCCTGATTGTGCCCAACGTCAAAGACGCCCACACTCTGAGCCTTCGGGACCTTGCGGTCGCGTTGGAGCAGCTGACGGTGAAAGCGCGTGAAGGCAAGACCACCCCAGAAGACATGTCCAACGGCACCATCACGATTACCAACCTTGGTTCCTTCGGGGTCGACACGGGAACCCCAATTTTGAACCCCGGCGAGGTCACGATTGTGGCGCTTGGCACGATTAAGCCCAAGCCGTGGGTAGTCGATGGCGAGGTGCTCTCCCGCATGGTGACGACCGTGGCCGCAAGCTTTGATCATCGAGTCGTCGACGGTGACGTGGCAAGCCGTTTCGTGGCTGATGTCGCCAGTGTGATGGAGGAGCCCGCACTCCTCCTCGACTAGCGATATTGACAATCATTATCAATAAGCCGTAGCATCACGGAGTGTCCACCCTTCTTCGCGCCAGCGCGATTGCTGTGGCCGTCGGGTTGACGGCGGCCTGTTCTACGGTCGAACCCTCTCCAGCGCCACCGGGAGAGCCAGCGGAGGAACAGGTAGCGGCGACCACACTTTTTGCCACCACGACTGTTCTGGGCTCGGTCGTCAGTGACATCGCTCAGTGCGTCGGAAATGACGCCGTCACTATCGAGGTGTTGATGCCGATTGGTGCCGACCCGCACGATTTCGCGGCCTCCAGTGAGCAACTGGCCCAGATGTCGCGGGCGGGTCTCGTCGTGGCGAATGGCCTTGGGCTTGAGGCGGGCCTGAGCGACGCCCTCGAGCAGATCGAAGCCGACGGGGGTGAGATATTGCACGTGGCTGAATGGGTTGATCCGCTCCCCTTCGGTGAACATACTGACGATGACGGACACGACCATGGCCACGACGAGGAAGAACAAGTCGCGGACGAGCACGAGCACGGCGACTTTGACCCCCACTTCTGGCTCGACATGTCACGAATGGCCCTGGTTGCGACACAACTGGGCGACGAGTTGCAGTCGCTGTTGGGTGAGGGCTCATCCGCCTGCGGTGAATTAGTCGCGCAGGAGATTCTGAGTGCGGAAGAAGAGGTCTTCAACACCTTGAGCGGTGTTCCTGATGAACGCCGGGTGCTGGTGACTGACCACGATTCGTTTGGCTATTTTGCTGAGCGATACGGCTTTGCCATTGCAGGTGTCGTGATTCCCGGAGGCTCGACACTGGCTGATCCCAGTTCTGCTGACCTCGCGGCGTTGGTAGCAACAATCGAGCAACGCGGAATACCTGTGTTGATGGGGAGTTACTACGAGCAAAGCGACCTCCTTGAAGCGGTGGCTGAAGAGAGTGGAAACCTCAGCGTCGTTCCCCTCTATGTGGGGTCAATTGGGGCACCCGATAGCGAAGCCAGTGATTACTCCTCCATGATGCTCACCAACGCCCGCCTCATTTCAGAAGCCCTCGGGGGCAGATAAGAGTGGAAGGCTAGAGCCGTGGAGTGGTGGATTGAGCCGTTCGCGCTGGGATTCCAGCAGCGCGCGCTCATCGGCGGTGCCATTGCTGCGGTGATGGCGTCTACCGTGGGGACCTGGCTGGTGCTGCGCGGAATGAGTTTCTTTGGCGACGCCTTCGTTCACGGTGTCGTTCCTGGTGTGGCCGCCGCGTTGGTGTTGGGTCAGAGCCCGTTGCTTGGGGCGGCGCTCGCAGCCCTCGTGATGGTGCTCGCCATCGAGTGGGTTCAACGTCGCACTCCGCTTGGAGTGGATACCTCCATCGGTCTGTTGTTTGTGGGAATGCTTGCACTGGGAGTGGTGATTCTCTCCCGACTCGACTCCTATTCCGGGTCGCTCACCAGCATCCTTTTCGGTGATGCGTTGGGGGTTTCCTGGGCAGACATCGAAGGCCAGCTAATCGTCCTGGTAATTGTGGTGGCGGTCTCCATCGTGCTCTATCGACCACTGGTGAGCCTTAGTCTCAACCGCGACAAAGCACAACTGCTGGGAATGAATCCCCGACGGACCCACGTCGCACTGCTCGCCCTTATTGCGCTCGCGATTATTGGTAGCTACCAGTCAGTGGGAACACTTTTGGTGTTGGGTTTGCTGATTGGACCTCCCGCTGTGGCCAGCCTGCTCGTGAAAACCATCCCCCGACTGATGCTCACGGCCGGAATTATCGGCATTGCTTCTGTGTGGCTGGGGCTGACTCTCAGCTACTACTGGGGAACGGCCGGCTCAGCGACCATGGCACTGGTGCCGGTCGTGTTGTTCTTCGCCGTGATGGGCATCAAAGAGCTCCGCACCCTTCGACGCGGCACGGCGGTGGGCGCATGAGCGGAATCGTCGCAACGGACCTGACCATCTACCGCGATGGCATTGAAGTGGTCTCTCGAAGCAGTTTTGCTATCCCTCACGCCGGCACGTGTGCAGTGATTGGCCCCAATGGCAGCGGCAAATCGAGCATTCTGCACGCCATCGCAGGGGTCTTAGAACACACGGGTTCCTTGAGCGTCGAGGGTAAAACCCCCGAAGAGGCCTTGCGCGATATTTCCTATGTGCTGCAATACATGCCGATTACCCCTGGTGTGCCACTGACGGTGAGGGAAGTGGTGCGAATGGGTCGCTATCCCTCTCGCGGTCTGCTTGGACGCCTAGGTCCCATTGATCGCGAGAGAGTTTCTCAGGCGATGGACAAGTTGGGCATCGCCAACTTGGCCTCGAGAAATATCGCCAGCCTCTCGGGGGGCCAGAGACAACGAGTCTTCGTCGCCCAGGCTCTTGCGCAAGACCACAACATCCTCCTTCTCGACGAGCCTCTCACGGGATTGGATGTGCCCTCCGCTCGGGTCATCGACGACATCATTCACGAGGAGCCGGAGCAAGGCTGCACTGTCGTGTACACCACCCACGATCTAGATGAAGCGCGCTCGGCGGATTACGTCTTTTTGACAGCTGGTCGGGTAGTCGCCGCGGGCACACCGGATGAGGTGCTGACCGCCGAGAACCTTGCTGAGGCCTACGGATTGGGCGCGCTCCACCCTGAGGGGCACAACCACGACGTGTTTGATGCCGCCCATGAAGACCTCGATCTCAGTCAACCGCCCTCGATTCGCTCACTGCCGGGAGATGTGGGATGAAGCGCAACACAAAGCAACGCGATGATGTTCGGGAAGCTCTGAAAACACAAGACGGCTTTGTTTCGGCCCAAGAGTTGCACCAAGCATTAAAAAATGAGGGATCCAGCATCGGTCTTGCCACGGTGTATCGCACCCTCACGGCACTTGTTGATTCCAGCGAAGCGGACTCCCTCACGCGGGGCAGTGAAACGGTGTATCGGGCCTGTGAACCAGGGCATCACCACCACCTGGTGTGCCGGGAGTGTGGCATCACAATAGAAATCGCCGCGAAGGCCATCGAATCCTGGGCCACGGAAGTTGCCGCTGAGTACGGGTTTAGTACCCCTGAGCATTTAGTGGATGTATTCGGCGTGTGCCCTGCTTGCCAGAAAACCTCGACTGGTAATTGAGAGTCTCAGCCCCTACACTTGTGGGGTTGAGCGGAACTCCGCTTATCTTGTGCGCTAGGCGACAACCTCTCGGAAACGATGTCGTGGCTGTGCGTGCCGACAAGTGATCTTGGGTAGGTCCCACTTCGGATCTACGGTAACTAGAAGGAGAAAACCATGGCAGCAGTCTGCCAAGTGACCGGCGCCACCCCCGGCTTCGGACACAACATTTCGCACTCACACCGACGCACCAAGCGTCGGTTTGACCCGAACATCCAGAAAAAGACCTACTTTGTGCCGTCGCTCAAGCGCAACGTGACGTTGACGCTGTCGGCGAAGGGAATCAAGGTTATCGACGCCCGCGGTATTGAAGCGGTTGTGCGCGACCTGATGGCGAAGGGAGTGAAGCTCTAATGGCAAAAGCTCAAGATGTTCGTCCGATCATCAAGCTCAAGTCGACGGCGGGAACTGGGTACACCTACGTCACCCGCAAGAACCGTCGAAATGACCCTGACCGTTTGGTGCTCAAGAAGTACGACCCCGTTGTGCGTCAGCACGTTGAATTCCGCGAGGAGCGATAAATGGCTAAGAAATCAAAGATTGCTCGTAACGAGCAGCGACGGGTAATCGTCGAGCGCTACGCCGAAAAGCGTCGCGAGCTGAAGAAGGCTCTGGTTGACCCGAAGGGAAACGACGAGTCGCGCGAAGCAGCCCGCAAGGCGCTGCAGAAGCTGCCCCGCAACGCGAGCCCTGTTCGCCTGCGTAGCCGCGACGCGATTGACGGTCGTCCCCGTGGTGTGCTCAGCAAATACGGCATTTCTCGTGTCCGTTTCCGCGACATGGCACACCGTGGCGAATTGCCGGGCATTACGAAGTCCAGCTGGTAACTTGCTAATGGCTCGATGACATCGGGCTTTGTTAGCAAAAACACAGTCCGAGGAGGACCAGACCAGATGAACCGCTCAGAGCTCGTTGCAGCTGTTGCAGCAAAGACCGGCCACAGCCAGGCCGCCGTTAACGGTGTCGTTGACGCCATCTTCGACGTTGTTTCCAGCCAGGTTGCGCAGGGAACCAAGGTCACCATTCCCGGTTGGGTTGCCTTTGAGCGCACGAATCGTGCTGCTCGCATGGGCCGTAACCCGCAGACCGGTGCAACCATTCAGATTCCTGCATCCAAGGGTGTCAAGGTTTCTGCTGGTTCCAAGCTGAAGGCTTCTGTCAAGTAGTCATCCAGCACACCACTTTGGAGGGGGTTCGGTCCGAATGGACCGGCCCCCTCTAACATTTTCGCGGTAATCCGCTAGTTCCCGGGGCACTACGCTGGTCTGGTGTCTGCACGCGGCCTGTTCTTATTCTTGGCAGTAGGAATCATCTGGGGAACCCCCTACTTCTTTATCGCACTCGCTCTGGAAGGTTTTTCAACCCCCAGCATCGTCTGGATTCGCGTCACCCTGGGAGCGTTGGTTCTCCTTCCCATCGCCATCGCGCGAGGCGCACTCAAGCCTGCCTTGAAGGCGTGGCCGTGGGTGCTGGGCTTTGCCGTATTTGAAATGGTGTTTCCCTGGTGGTTTATTACCGAGGCCGAGAAGTCGATTTCCTCCAGCCTTGCCGGACTCCTCGTCACCACAGTTCCCTTTATTGCTGCCCTAATTCTCGGATTGATGGGTGAGAGGGCCGCCTGGCACCCGATGGTGATTTTGGGCTTGGTGTTGGGCTTCTCGGGCGTGTTGGCGCTCGTGGGAATTGACGCTTTTGCCGGTCACATCGAACTCTTGCCTGTGCTCATGATGCTGGGCGCGGCGGTGGGATACGCGGTGGCGCCGATTATGGCTGATAGAAACCTCAAAGAGGTCCCAACACTGGGCGCCATCACTGTGTCGATGGCCATCGTCTCGGTTGTTTACGCCATACCCGCACTGAGTGTTCTGCCTGCCGAACTGCAAGCATCACCCCCCACCTCATCGGTGATTGCAGTGGTTTACCTCGGGTTGATCGCATCAGCACTCGCCTTCATGGTGTTCTTCTCGCTCATCAAAGAAGTGGGTCCGGGTCGGGCGGCCCTTATTACCTACGTGAACGTGGTGGTCGCCTTCCTTCTGGGTGTGGTGTTTCTCAATGAACCACTCACCGTCGGCTTCTTAGTGGGCTTCCCGCTAATCGTGTTGGGAAGCTTCCTCGCAGCCCGAAGTCGCGGCGAATACATTCCCAAGAAGAAGCGCCTCGTCACCGAAGCAACCGGAGAAATCGGTATTCCCGAGCACCTCTAGGGCATTAGCTCAGGCTGCGCCCAGTGAACCCGCAGGGTGGGGGGCCAAACTGCTCCGCATGGTTCACCCGTTGACACCCATTGCGATTGCCGGGATGGTGGTCGTGCTTGCGGGGTGTGTGGCCCAGGTGGAAGACGAGCCCGCCCCTGAACAAAGTGCCCCCGTGGAATCCGAAGTGTCAGAACCTGCCGAGGACGCGACAGAGTCGAGCGATCCACTGGAGGGGGTGAATTTGGTGGAGTGCAATGACATGGAGCGAGATGCGGTGTCGCTTCCCATTACCCAGCAAACCGAAGCGTTCGGGGCCGGCGACTTTGACACGGCCTATTCGATGGCCTCGCCCTCATTCCGCGCCGCTGTGCCCCAGGGAGTTTTTGAGCAACTTATTGCCAGCAGTTACGTACCACTCCTGCGCTCAGCCGACCTGATTTTTGACTCGTGCTTAATTGAGCGAGAACTGAACTTTGCCACGATTGACGCCCGATTCAACCAGGGTGGCCTCGACGTGTTTGGCCTTCGCTACGTGGTCTCAGAGACCGACGAAGGGTGGCGCGTTGATGGAGCGAGTGATCTCGAAGTGGTCGGAGCGGGAACCTAGGTATTAGGCGTCGTCGTCGGCATCGACCCACAGGTCGTCGTCCGCCCGGAGCGTGCTCCACACGGCGTAACTGATCACGGCAACCGCTGCCGCCCCAATAGCCATCAGCACCATCGACCCAAAACCAAGGTTGCTCTCAGGCTTAGCCGGTGCTTTCCCCCACTTGCGAACGGCTGGCGGCATGTGGGATTCCACGGAAGCACGGGCACGGGGGTAGAGGTCCTCTCGCCCAATA
>Ga0181557_1002717_pt1 | contig 17964 bp, 17 predicted proteins | sample 011ome_23_FD_148632 | JGI IMG/M metagenome (GOLD analysis project Ga0181557, IMG submission 148632) | Coastal salt marsh microbial communities from the Groves Creek Marsh, Skidaway Island, Georgia - 011506CT metaG (spades assembly) | ecosystem: Environmental > Aquatic > Marine > Intertidal zone...
GTAGGCTTTGAAGTCACCAAAATACTTGGTGATCGCCGCTGTCAGCGTTGTTTTGCCGTGGTCAACGTGACCGATTGTGCCGATGTTGCAGTGGGGTTTACTGCGGTCAAACTTTTCCTTTGCCATGCGTCAAGCGCCTCTTTGTTTGGGGGGCATCGCCCCAGTTTCCATCAGGCGCGCGTTTAGAAGGATTAGAGCGAAAAATCAAGCCCATCTTGCGTGATATGCGCAGTTTCTCTCAGGCATTGCAAAATTGCATCGCCTTTAGGATGCATCCGCATTTTCTGCCGCCTGTGTGGGCGCATAAAGTGGGACATCCGCATCTGGATTGAACCAATTTTGTTCGCGGTTTTGTTTGCGCAGCCAGCTTTCAATTTGATAGGCGGCACTTTCAGCCATGCTTTGGATTTGTTCCTCGACCGTCTGTCCCAGTCCGGAGCCTAAGAAATTTTTAGAGTTGCTGTTTTCCAGCAATGTCAGTTGTATCGGGGTTTCGGTTAATTTGGCTTGGGCCGCGTCATCCCAAACAGTCATTGACACGAACAAGGCGGTTTTTGGGCTGAATACAAATGGAACACCTGCGCGGCCCATCACATACATGTCAACATGTGTCACCACATGGTACAGTTTGTCACCTTCGTAGCGTGACAGGCGTTCATTAATTGCCGTCTTCAAAGATGTTGCGATCGCCTGTGTATCTGCGGTGCGCGATAGGGGGCCTTTGGCCATTTGGTCGCCGACGACCACGTTATATCCCAAACTAAAATCACCAATGGGCACAACGGGTTTGTCGCTGACAGGGGGTGTGCATGCAGCAAGCCCCAAAAATAGTGATGCAGCTAGAATTGCAGATTTCATAATGTCCCCCCCGTTCAGTGTGTACCTGCTATAGCAGTTTTGTCGGTTTGGAAACATATTTATGATAGCTTATATTGACCTTGGTCAATATCGCACCTACCGTTTTTGTAGTTTAGCAAATGGTTTTTCAATGGACACCTCTGATTTTGTTCCGACCAAAGTGGAAATGCACAACAATCCAGTTGGGTTGATCGGATCAGTTCGTGCTGTCCAAAAAAATGCATTGGCGATTATTCCCGATATTGCGTTACAACAACCGATCCTAAGTGGATTTACGGGCAAACGCTGGCATATGATCATGGATCCGGGTGCCATGCGGCAAATTTTGTTGGATAACGTTGGAAATTATCCGAAATCCTTGGCGACACGCAATGTTTTGGGGCCTGCTATCGGCAAATCAATGTTCGTGGCCGAAGGCGCGCATTGGCGCTGGCAGCGCCGCGCGGTGGCCCCAGTCTTTAGCCCGCGCAATATCCGGAATTTATCGCCCATTATGTCACATGCGGCGCAGCGCTCGGTCGATCGTATTGCCGCGGCGGGTCGTGGTGCTGTCGATTTGCATGATGAAATGGCAACGGCCACCTTTGAGGTAATTTCAGATGTGACATTTACCGGTAACGATGGGCTGGATCGTGACATGGTGCATCGTGCGTTAGAGCGATATTTGGAAACCGGTGCAAAAATGACTGTGTTGGATATGATCGATGCGCCAACTTGGGTGCCACGGTTCAAACGCACAATTGCAGCGCATGAATTGAAATACCTAAAGGCGCAGGCTGATCGCGTGATCAATGACCGCAAAACCAAGCCAAGCGCAGATATGGCCAGCGATTTGTTAGATTTGTTGGTGCATAGCAAAGATCCCGAAACCGACCGCGGTATGACGACAGATGAACTGCGCGACAATTTGTTGACGTTCATTTTGGCGGGGCATGAAACAACCGCTTTGGCATTGTCGTGGGCATTATATTTGTTGGCCAATCACCCCCATTACCAAGAGCGCGCGATTGAAGAGGCCAAGGGGCAACTGAATGGTCGGATTGCCGGCGAGGCCGATTTGGCACATTTGCCGTTTATCCGTCAGATTATCGATGAAACAATGCGTTTGTATCCACCGGCTGCGATTGTGTCGCGCACGGCAATGGATCGGGATGTTTTGTGTGGTCGCCAAATCCGCAAGGGCGATACAATGATCCTGCCGCTATATGCGCTGCATCGGTCGCGGTTACTATGGCAGGATCCGGATTTGTTTATTCCTGAGCGATTTGAAAATCCGAAATCCATAGATCGCTTTGCCTATATCCCGTTTATTGATGGGCCACGGGTCTGTATTGGGGCGCAATTCGCGATCAATGAGGCGGTGATTATTTTGGCATCAATCCTAACCAGATTTCGGTTTCGTCCTGTTGTTGGAAAGGTACCCGACCCCGTTATGGTATTGACGCTGCGGCCTGAGGGTGGGGTTTGGTTGACCGCTGAACCGGTGTAAGAGCGATCCGCGGGCAGCGTCAATTGAAGCTGCGGAAGCCTCCGGCGGGGATATTTTTCGACAAAAAATGATTTTGGTTTTAAGAAATAAAAAGCCCCGCTGAGAGCGGGGCTTGGTGTTGTGGGATTAGCCCAGTTTTTCTGTCAGTTCGGGAACTGCATCGAAGAGGTCGGCGACAAGGCCGTAGTCTGCGACTTGGAAAATGGGGGCTTCTTCGTCTTTGTTGATTGCGACGATGATTTTGCTGTCTTTCATACCGGCCAAGTGTTGGATGGCGCCCGAGATGCCGACGGCAACGTATAGGTCGGGTGCGACAACTTTGCCAGTTTGGCCAACCTGCCAGTCGTTGGGGGCATAGCCACTGTCGACGGCGGCACGTGATGCACCCACGGCGGCGTTCAGTTTGTCGGCCAGGCCTGAGATCATAGCAAAGCTTTCCTCGGAGCCTACGCCGCGACCGCCTGAGACAACGATGCCTGCAGATGTCAGTTCGGGACGGTCAGAGGCCGCGACTTTATCTTCGACCCATTCGGACAGGCCTGGGTTGCCGGCGGCCGCGATGGTGTCAACAGATGCAGATCCACCTTGGTCTGCCGCATCAAAGTTTGCAGTCCGGAAGGAGACAACTTTGGTTGCGTCAGATGATTGAACAGTCTGGATTGCGTTGCCCGCATAGATTGGGCGTTCGAATGTGTTGGCGTCAACAACGGCTGTTGCGTCGGTGATCACCATCACGTCCAGCAGTGCCGCAACGCGTGGCAGGATGTTTTTGGCGCTGTTTGTCGCTGGGGCGACGATATGTTCATAATCGCCGGCCAAAGAGACAACCAAATCCGCAATAGGTTCTGCCAAGCCATTGCCATAGGCGGCATCATCGGCGCACAGCACTTTGGCAACGCCATCCAATTTTGCGGCTGCTTCGGCGGCACCACTGCACCCGGATGAGGCGCAAAGAACAGTCACATCACCCAATGCACGGGCGGCTGTCACGGCCTTGGCTGTTGCGTCAACGGCCAGATCGGCACCATTTAATTCTGCAAGTAATAGAACTGCCATTATACTGCTCCTACTTCTTTCAGTTTTGCGACCAACTCGTCGACGGATCCAACTTTGATGCCGGCTTCGCGGGCAGCGGGTTCGCCAGTTTTGACGATTGTCAGGCGCGGGGTCACATCGATGCCCAGATCGGCGGCTGTTTTAATATCCAGCGGCTTTTTCTTGGCTTTCATGATGTTTGGCAGTGATGCGTAGCGTGGTTCGTTTAGACGCAGATCAACTGAAATAACCGCAGGCATTTTGACCTTGATCGTTTGCAAACCACCATCAACTTCGCGGGTGACTGTTGCATGATCGCCATCTACGGCAACTTCAGAGGCAAAGGTCGCTTGTGACCAACCCAGCAATGCGGACAGCATTTGGCCAGTTGCATTCATGTCGTTGTCGATGGCTTGCTTGCCACAAAGGACAAGGCCGGGCTGTTCGTCTGCGATGACTTTGGCCAGAATTTTCGCAACGGCCAAAGGTTCGATATCGTTGTGGACATCGTCTGTTGCAGTGACCAAAATTGCACGGTCTGCACCCATAGCCAGCGCAGTCCGCAGCGTTTCTTGGGATTTTTCAACGCCTATGGATACGACGATGATTTCTTCGACTTTGCCGGCCTCTTTTAGACGGATCGCTTCTTCTACGGCGATTTCGTCGAATGGGTTCATCGACATTTTCACGTTGGCAAGATCAACACCGCTCCCATCCGCTTTGACACGGACTTTTACGTTATAGTCGATCACGCGCTTGACAGGTACCACGACCTTCATCGGCATTTATCTCCTTCGTTGGAATGCCGCTGGCTGCGGCATCAAAATTTCGTATTTTGTTGATAATGCTTTGTTGACGACGAAAATAGGGTAAAATCGTCACGTTAGCGATAAACTACGCCGCGTCATCAAAAAATTATCAGCGATTGGCCCCTGGAACCCACAAAACATCGTCTTTGCCATTGTCATTGGCCACCCGTGCAGCAACAAAAAACCAGTCCGAAAGACGATTAAGGTATTTCACTGCATGTGGGTTGACCGATTCCATCGTGGCCAGTTCGACGGTTTCACGTTCGGCGCGGCGTGAAACGGTGCGGCACAAATGCAATTTTGCCGACAATTCCGATCCACCGGGCAGGATGAAACTGCGCAGGGGTTCCAGATCGGCATTCATGGCGTCGATTTCAGATTCCAGTCGTTTGACCTGAGATCCTATGATCCGCAGGGGGGGATATTCTGCCTCGGCATCCTGTTCCATATCAGGGCGGCACAGATCGGCGCCAATATCGAACAGATCGTTTTGAATCCGCACCAACATATCATCGATGTCACCTGTGGCCGACAGCCGAGCCAGACCAACAAAGGAATTCAGTTCATCCGTTGTGCCATATGCCGTTACACGCATTGAATGTTTCGCAACCCGCGATCCATTTCCCAGCGCTGTTTCGCCATCATCACCAGTTTTCGTATAAATTTTGTTTAGAACAACCATATTTTCCTCAGGATCTTAGGTAAACAAAGAGCAGAATTAATAGCACGGCTATGAATTGTGCGATGATGCGTAATCGCATGATTTTATTGGCATACTTTCGGTTGAAATCGCCGCCTTTGCCAAATCCGCCGATACCGATCAGCATAATTATAGCAACAGCGGCCATTGCGATGATAACGACATAAAATAACGGGTCTTGGTTCATCCAGACATTCCTTGTGCTGCGTTGCGACGATATCTAGCGGGATTTTTCGCAAAAGCGAATGGGGGTGCGAAGTTTTGTCACTAAAACTTATCCAAAAGCCAATCTAACGCCCGTGCTGGCAGGACGCGTTTGGCGACGGACATAAAATATGTAGGTGTCGTAACATAATAATTTAACTTTGGTCTTTTGCTTTCCAGCGCGTGGCGCAGTTTTTTTGTAACGGCCGAGGCGGGCAATTCAAACGTATCTGGTCCGCTGTCGGTATACAGGCGCGGGATCAATCTGGTTTCATATTGCGATGCGCGTGCGGACCCTTTCCAATCAATCCAGCGTTCAAACTGAGGAATTGAATTTTTGCGGATGTCGGATGTGACCGGCCCAGGCTGGATCAAAATAATATCAATTCCAGTTTCACGCATTTCCAACCGCAGTGTATGTGTCAGGCCCTCAAGCGCGAATTTGGTTGAATTATAGGCACCGCGCCATTTCAGGGGCACCATGCCCAAAACGGATGAACAGTTCACAATGCGCCCATGGCCCTGGGCCCGCATGATGGGAATAACCTGACGGGTCAATTCATGAACGCCAAACAGGTTGGTTTCATAAATTTCACGCAACGCACCGCGGGGTAAATCCTCGACGGCGCCAGGACAGGCAAAGGCGCCATTGTTGAACACGGCATCCAATGTGCCGCCGGTTTGATTTGTGACATATGCGACAGCTTGCGAAATGCTGTCGTCATCTGCATAGTCTAGCACCACGCTTTCAAATCCTAAATCACGCAACCGTTCGACATCTTGGGGTTTGCGCGCGGTGGCGAACACCCGCCACCCTGCGTCACGCAATCCATGTGCCGCATCAAACCCAATGCCGGACGAACATCCTGTGATCAGAACTGATTTGCTAGCCATAGTACCACCCCCTGTTTTGCGCCCAAGCTATGGCATAGCTGCAATATAAAAACAATCTGCCACGCAAAATGTAATGTTCTGTCCAAGACTGCTTTACCAATCGTGAAACACGATATATTCGTGTGGTTATGAGCGATACGTTTGAAACCCCCGAAGCAGGTAAGATTACAGCTGAACCATTGCGTCGTGCGATTGGTGACAGATATCTGACCTATGCCTTGTCCACGATTATGCACCGCGCCTTGCCAGATGCGCGTGATGGTTTGAAACCTGTGCACCGGCGTATTTTATATGCAATGCGTGAATTGCGGCTTGCATCAAATGGCGGCTTTCGCAAATCAGCCAAGATCAGTGGCGACGTCATGGGGAATTATCACCCGCATGGGGATGCCGCGATCTATGACGCGATGGCGCGTCTCGCGCAGGATTTCAACGTGCGATACCCACTGGTCGATGGTCAGGGGAATTTCGGCAATATTGACGGCGACAACCCTGCCGCCAGCCGCTATACCGAAGCACGCATGACCGCCGTCGCCGAAGCATTGCTTGAGGGGTTGAACGAAAACGCAGTTGATTTTCGTGAAAATTATGACGGGACCCTGACCGAACCGGTTGTGTTGCCTGCCACCTTTCCAAACCTTTTAGCGAATGGGTCCAGTGGTATTGCAGTGGGCATGGCCACCAACATTCCGCCCCACAATATCGCCGAACTGTGCGACGCCTGTTTACATCTGATCAAAACGCCCGATGCCCGTGATGACACGCTGTTGAACTATGTTCCGGGTCCCGATTTCCCTACGGGCGGTGTTTTGGTCGAAAGCCCTGAAAACATCCGAAACGCATATGCCACAGGTCGCGGTTCATTCCGCCTGCGGGCAAAATGGCACGTCGAAGATTTGGGCCGTGGTCAATGGCAAATCGTAGTCACGGAAATCCCCTATCAGGTCCAAAAATCGAAACTGATCGAAAAAATTGCCGAAGTGATCCAAACGAAAAAGGTCCCAATTCTGGGCGATGTCCGCGACGAAAGCGCCGAAGACATTCGCCTGATTTTGGAACCCAAAACAAAAAATGTCGAACCCGATATGCTGATGGGCATGATGTTCAAAAATTCGGATTTGGAAATCCGGTTTTCACTGAACATGAACGTCTTGATTGATGGTGTCACACCGCAGGTCAGTTCGTTAAAACAGGTCTTGCGCGCCTTTTTGGATCACCGCCGTGATGTATTGCAGCGCCGTTCAACCCATCGAATGGAAAAAATCGATCACCGGCTTGAGGTACTAGAAGGCCTGATTATCGCCTTTCTAAACCTTGATCGCGTGATTGATATCATTCGCTATGATGACGACCCCAAGGCGGCGCTGATGGCAGAAAACTGGTCCATCGACCACAAACGCGCCACATCCGAGAAAGACTACATCGGCCCCGACCTAAAGGCCGCGGGTGAATTGACCGAGGTGCAAGCCGAAGCCATCCTAAACATGCGCCTGCGGTCTTTGCGCCGGCTTGAGGAAATGGAACTGGTCCGCGAACGTGATGCTTTGATGGCCGAACGCGCCGAATTGGACGAACTGCTTGCCTCAGAAACATTGCAATGGGCGCGTATTTCCGAACAACTGCGCGAAACCCGCAAAAAATTCGGCAAAGACTATGCGGGCGGCGCCCGCCGCACCATCTTGGCCGAGGCCGCCGAAGCCGAAGAAGTCCCCCTAGAGGCCATGATCGAACGCGAACCCGTCACAGTGGTCTGCAGCCAAATGGGCTGGATCCGCGCGATGACCGGCCACATCGACCTGACCCGCGAATTAAAATACAAAGATGGCGACAGCCCGCGGTTCATGTTCCATGCCGAAACAACCGATAAATTGCTGGTCTTGGGCAACAATGGCCGTTTCTATACGGTTTTGGCCGCCAACCTGCCTGGTGGGCGCGGCATGGGTGAACCGCTGCGGCTGATGGTTGATCTGCCCAATGACGTGGATATCGTGGATATCTTAATCTATACCCCTGGCAGTAAACTGCTGATCGCCTCCTCTGCGGGGGATGGATTTATCGTTCCCCAAGATGACGTGATTGCACAAACCCGAACCGGCAAACAGGTGCTCAACGTCCGCGATGGCAACACTGCTCGCGTCTGCCGCCCTGTTGACGGTGACCATGTGGCCGTTGTTGGTGAAAACCGCAAAGTGCTCATCTTCGCAATCGAAGAGCTGCCCGAAATGGCCCGTGGCAAAGGGGTGCGTTTACAAAAATACAAAGATGGCGGTCTCTCTGACGTAACCACCCTCCATATCGCAAATGGTCTCAGCTGGCTTGATCCCGCGGGCCGCACGCGGACAGAAACAGACCTGACCGAATGGGTTGCCAAACGCGCCAGTGCCGGCCGCATGGCGCCGCGTGGTTTCCCGCGTGATAACAAATTCACTGATTGATCTATTCAGTCTTGGTCTTTCATTTTTGCCCAAATACTCATAACGCGCCCGCAAGGGCGCGTTTTCAACAAAAATAACAAAAACCTACAGCATGGACGGCACGACCATGTCCGGCGGACGATGCCCATCGGCAAAGGTCTTGATATTGATGATCACCTTTTCGCCCATCTCAATGCGCCCCTCTTGCGTGGCAGACCCCATATGGGGCAGTAATACCACGTTTTCCAACGCTCTTAACCGCGGGTTAATCTCGACCCCGTGTTCATAAACGTCCAATCCCGCACCGCCTAATTCACCTGCCCGCAGCATCCGCGTCAGGGCGTTTTCATCAATCACCTCACCACGTGATGTGTTCACGATGACCGCGCTTGGTTTTAACAATTTCAGCCGTCGCGCGTTCATCAAATGGAACGTGGACGGGGTATGGGGGCAATTGATTGAAATCACATCCATGCGGGCGACCATTTGATCCAAACTATCCCAATATGTGGCGCTCAATTGCTGTTCAATTTCGCGGCGCAGTGGTTTGCGGTTATGATAATGGACCTGCATGCCAAAGGCTTGCGCGCGACGCGCCACCGCCTGACCAATCCGGCCCATCCCCAAAATACCCAGCCGTCGTCCACCCAGACGTCCGCCCAAAAACCCCGTAGGCGACCATCCGCCCCATTGTCCCGATTGCATGGCGGACAGACCTTGGGGGATTTTTCGCAAGACGGACATCATCAGGGCCATCGTCATATCTGCGGTGTCGTCTGTGACCACATCTGGGGTGTTTGATACCAATATGCCCCGCTGTAATGCTGTTGTGACATCGATATGGTCAATACCTGCGCCGAAATTGGCAATCAATTTGAACTGTGGTCCAGCGCGCCCAATCAATCCTGCATCAATTTTGTCGGCGATACAGGGAATTAACACATCCGCTTGGCTGACTGCTTGGGTCAACTCGTCTCGGGTCATTGGGGTATCATCCGCACGCAGGGTGACGCTGAACAATTCTTTTAACCTTGTTTCGACCACTTCGGGCAAACGGCGTGTTACGACAACATTCAAACGATCAGATGGCATTATTCGCTCCTGGTGCTTTTCTTTGACGTCCAATAATGTCACAGTGTGGCAAAATCCTTGGGGGCACAAGCACCCTTTCGCGAATAGTTTTATTCAGGTGTGACATTGATGAACCGATTGACATGCATTTTTGCCTGTGCAGCCTTGGCTGTATTGCCGGCCTTGGCACATGCGCAGACCCGTGGCGAGGTCACAAATCTGCCCTTGCCGCGCTTTGTTTCCATCAAATCAAACGAAGCAAACGCCAGACGCGGACCGTCACTGTCACATCGGATTGATTGGGTATACACCCAAAAAAATCTGCCGGTTGAAATTTATGGCGAATATGAAAATTGGCGCCGCGTACGTGATTTTGATGGGGCAGGGGGTTGGATCCATTATTCGCTGCTATCTGGCGTTCGTACGGTTTTGATTACAATCGATCAGCAACCCATTTACCGCAAACCCGATGATACATCCCCAATGGTTGCGATTTTATCGCAAAACGTCATTGCTGATCTTGAAGAATGCACAATTGATTGGTGCCAGATCGAAGCAGACGGTCACAAAGGCTGGGCGCCAAAATCCGCGATGTGGGGCGTCTATCCAAACGAAATCCGCGAATAGCTGCCGGTATCACCGTTTTGCAAAGGCCCGCAAATGAAATTGCGCGTGTTCCGCGCTGCGCTGCGTTTGCTGCGTCAACGGACAGCTGCGCCGCGCAAGGCAACCACCTTGCCAGCATTCATTGCCCGCAGTGGATGTAATGTGCGTTGTGCAGGCGTCCGCAGCATAGACACCTGTTTCAAACGCTGAAATCGGGCAGGCCGTTTGGCATGGCGCATCACAGTCGTGGCAGGGATGATCTGTGGCGGGCGGGATATCAATATCATATGACAGCCCCAGCGCGCCACGAAAGGCCACGAATAATCCTGCTTGGTGATCAACGGCTAGTTTTATGGGCGACTGATGCACGCGGCCTGTTGCGATAACCCAATCGAAAAAGGGATAATACGGTGGCCCCGAAAATGGAAAATATGCCTCTGCGTTGATTTTTGTCGCGATATCACTGATGATCCGCTGAGACCAGCGATCCATTGGATGGTCCAGCCCATCTTTGAATTCGGGGCTATCGCGAAAAATTTTCCAAAACCTTGGTTCCTCGGGTGCGATTGGAACGATGACTTGGGCAGGGGTACGATGTTGGGGGCGCATGCCGCCGATCGCGCGCAGCCCCCAAGGCTGCAAAAGATCCTGTAGGTCGGACCAGTTCATTTGCGGCGAAACGGCAGCCACAGGCTCCACCCTAGCTTTAGCGGGCCAGTGTCTTGCCATTGCAGGCCGATGGTCATGTCGTCATGTCCCAGCTTGGGTTGTGCGATATAGGTGCCAAATAAACGATCCCAGATCGACAGGGCAAAGCCATAGTTGCTGTCGTGTTCGTGACGGTCGACCGAATGATGCACGCGGTGCATATCTGGGGTCACCAAAACCCAACGGATGGCACGTTCTAGCCGATCAGGGATTCGAATGTTTGCATGGTTGAACATGGCTGTCCCGTTCAGGATGATTTCAAACATAATAATCGCAATCGCTGCTGGGCCCAAGGCATAGACCAGCCCAATTTTGATGATCATCGACAGTGCAATTTCCAGCGGATGAAACCGGATTGCGGTGGTGACATCCAAATCGCGATCAGAATGATGCACCCGATGCAGCCGCCACAGCAGCGGTATTTTATGCGTGATCATGTGTTGAAACCAAATTGCAAAATCAAAGAACACAATCGCCAGTGTGATTTCAACCCAAGCCGGCCAATCGACCAGATGCAACAGACCAATTTCCGCGCGACCCGCATCAATAGCCGCCCCAACCGCCAGCAACGGTAGCGCAATCGCCAAGATTCGCATGGTTAGGGTATTGGCAATGGTTATGCCCCAATTCGTCATCCAGCGCGATCCGCGCGCCACAGGACGCGCACGGCGCGGTGCGATTGTTTCAATAACAGCAAGGACCGTAAACAGCCCAAGAAAGACGCCAAGGCGGATAAGATTTTCGTTTTCCATACGGTTAGTTTAGATACCGGCAGTCGAAAATCAATGTGGCATATAGACCAATCACAGACGAATGATCGATCCGGCGCCGTGTTCGGTAAATAATTCAAGCAAACATGCATTCGGTGCACGCCCATCCAAAATAACAACCGCGCGAACGCCGCCTTCCAACGCGTTTAGGGCGGTTTCTGTTTTTGGGATCATGCCACCTGCGATGGTGCCGTTTTCTGTCAGTTCGCGAATCTGCGGTGCTGTCAGTTCTGTCAGCACTTCGCCCTGATCATTTTTAACCCCACTGACATCAGTCAGTAACAACAAGCGATCTGCCGTCAGTGCAGCGGCCACCGCGCCAGCAGCCGTGTCGCCGTTGATATTGAATGTTTCACCATTTTCGCCCGCACCCAGTGGGGCGATGACAGGAATAAAGCCGTCTGAAAATAGGCTGTTGATCACGCTGGGGTCGATGCGGGATGGGGTGCCCACCAAACCCAATTCTGGATCGGTCTGTTCGCAGAAAATCAAATTCGCGTCCTTGCCCGACAGACCGACCGCACGACCGCCTTGGCGATTGATGGCCTGAACAATGCGTTTGTTTACGGTGCCGGACAGGACCATTTCCACCACTTCCATGGTTTTTTCGTCTGTGACACGTTTGCCTTTGACGAATTCGGATTTGATATCCAATTTATCCAGCAAGGCATTGATCATGGGGCCGCCGCCATGCACGATTACGGGGTTAATGCCGACTTGGCGCATCAACACAACATCGCGGGCGAAGCTGTCCATGCCTTCGTCGCTGCCCATGGCATGACCGCCAAGTTTGATGACAACAATGGCACCGGTATAGCGTTGCAAATATGGCAACGCCTGTGACAGCGTGCTGGCGGTGGCAATCCAATCGCGATTCATGTCCCGTTTCTTCATTTCTTGAGGTTCCAAGTTACCTGATCATTTTTGCGATATTTCGCGGTTTTGTGCAAGACGACCTAGACCAAGGTGGCGATCGTAGATCGTAGTGTTTCAATGCCCCAACCTTTTTCTGACGAAGTCACAATGATTTCGGGATAGGCTGCGGGATGTTTGGACAGCGCAGTTCGGATCTGTTTCAAAATCGGATCGCGGTCGCTTTCTTTGACCTTGTCTGCCTTGGTGACGACACATTGAAATGTGACTGCGGAACTGTCGAGCAGTTTCAAAATATCTTGGTCCACTTTCTTGATGCCATGACGGTGGTCAATCAAAACAAACGCACGGCGCAATGATGGACGGCCCGATAGATATTGTTTTAACAAGGCTTGCCATTTTTCGACCACGGCGACAGGCGCATTGGCAAAGCCATAACCAGGTAGGTCAACCAAATAATGGCTTTCTTGGGCGGTAAAGAAATTGATTTCTTGTGTGCGCCCCGGTGTGTTTGACGCCCGCGCCAGGTTTTTACGGCCTGTCAACGCGTTGATCAGGCTAGATTTGCCCACATTTGATCGCCCAGCAAAGCAGACCTCAATCCGGTCCGAAGGTGGCAGACCAGACATGGCAACCACACCCTTTAGAAATTCGGTTTCGCGTGCAAACAACAACCGCCCTTTTTCGCGCGTCAGGTCATCTGGGTCGGGTGAGATGGGAAATTCCATTTGCATTACAGGATTTCAACCTTTTGATTTTGTGTGATTGTACCAGGGGTGGTTGCAACAGCATATACGGTAAAGTCTTGGTGACCAAGACCGTTTAGAACGCTTAACATCGCGATATCGCCTTGGCCAGTGTCTGCACAGGCGGTCGTGACATTACAGCGTTTGACGCGTTCGCGAATTTCAAATTCTGCGGTGCCAATGCGCAGCGTTTTGCCGATCCAGTCAAATTCTGCCCAAGGGTCCGCGCCATCAATCCACAGATTGCAGCGCCAGCGTTTATGCGAAAACTGTTTGCCGACATGTCGTTCAAGCGCGCGATGTGATGCTAAATTTCCGATGGTGATTGATGGGTAATCCGTATCCGTCATACCCCGTTCGTGGCATTTGACCAGACGGGTTGATTTGGGGCGGTTGTCCGGGATCAAGGATTCGGTCCAGTCCACCAAATCTGCCCCATCCGTATCAGGATCAAACGTCAGCGTCCCCAATGTGGGATGCGTTAGGCAAAGATGCGATTGGTCTTGGGTCCAACGCGAATGAATCGCATTCAGGCTTGGAGCTTTGGACCCTATCGTAAAATTGCGACAGGGCGCCCATTGGCGCCCGTCTTGGTCTGTTGCCTCATGTATCACGGCCCATGCGCGATCCAATGGCAATGACTGGCCGGCGGCGATATCCACATGATCCAGTGCCTCGCGGCTGTGGGATTTGATGGGATACCGCCAAATTTCGGCCAGTGTTATCATTTTGCAGCCTTGTTCCGTCTTATGCTTTTCTTGATATTGCCAAAGACGTCGGGTTTATACCCTTGGGACCGCATGATCAGATATTGCTGGGTGAATGTGATTGTGTTGTTTGCAATCCAGTAAATGACCAGACCCGATGCAAATGTGCCCAGCATGAACATAAATACCCATGGCATCCATGCGAAAATCATGGCTTGGGTCGGATCGGTGGGCGCTGGGTTCAGTTTTTGTTGCAGCCACATGGAAATGCCCAACAAAATCGGCAACACGCCCAAGGAAATCAATGCCAACAGGCTATCTGGTGCAGGCGCGGCATAGGGCAGCAATCCAAACAGGTTCAAGATGGATGAGGGGTCAGGCGCGGACAAATCGTTGATCCAACCAACCCACGGCGCGTGGCGCAATTCCAATGTGACAAAGATCACTTTGTACAAAGAGAAGAAGATCGGGATTTGCAGCAGGATTGGCAAACAGCCTGATGCAGGATTGACCTTTTCCTTCTTGTACAGGGACATCATTTCCTGTTGCAGTTTTGCGCGATCGTCGCCGGCACGTTCCTTGATTTTCTCCATCTCGGGCTGCAATTCTTTCATTTTCGCCATAGAGACATAGGATTTATAGGCCAATGGGAACAGTAATGCCTTGATCAGCAATGTCAGACCAATAATCGCCCAGCCCATGTTGCCAATCAGACCGTTCAACCAATGCAAAACCGCAAACATGGGTTTCGTGATAAAGAAAAACCAACCCCAATCGATGCTGTCTAGAAAGCCATCAATGCCCTCTTGTTCATAGTTGCGGATGGTTTCCCATTCCTTGGCCCCTGCGAAAAACTGGGTGGTTGTGGAAATCTGTGTGCCCGCTGTCACGGTTTGGGGGGCCATCACGGCCTCGGCCTGATAGATGTCTGAGGCGGGGAAATATTTCGCCGTCGACCGGAACCCGACACCGTTTTGCGGGATCAAGGTTGTCATCCAGTAATGATCGGTAAAGCCGATCCAGCCTTTGTCTGCCACTTCGATGCGCTTGGCGTTGGTGCCTTCACGGTCGTCGATGTCATAATCGACCAATGTGTCATAATCGTCCTCGGCCAATTCACCGTCCGAGACGCGCACCAAACCTTCGTGCAGGATAAAGAAATTTTTCAATTCAGCAGGTGTGCCGTGGCGACGGATCAATCCATAGGGACGCAATGTGACATCGGCACCGGATGCGTTTTTGACGGTTTGCGTGACAGTAAACATGAAATTTTCGTCAATCGCGATGGTGCGCTCAAATTCCAGACCCTGACCATTTGACCACACCAAGGTGACAGGCATGGTTGGGGTCAATGTGTCATTGCCCGCAACATCCCAGATCGTATCAGGTGTTGGCACAGCGCCCGCATCAACACCACCCAAGGCAGCCCAACCAAAGGCAGCGTAATAAGATTCGGGTGTGCCAACTGGTTTCAGCAGTGTCACCTGTGGGGTCGATGGATCCACCTCGACGTGGTAGTCGACCAATGACAATTCATCAATGCGGCCGCCCACGGTTGAAATCGAACCTTGAACGCGATCTGTGTCGATGGTGATGCGCGCCCCGTCGATTTGGGGGGTGGGTGTCGGCAATGCGGCCGCTTGTTCTACGATTGGTGTTGCTGTCACACCCGATGGAACAGCCTGTTCGCTGACCGCAGTTTCATCCTGCGCGGGGGGTTCAGGCGGCGGGAACATTACAAACCACACCACAATCACGATAAAGCTGAGTACTGAGGCCAGAATTAGGTTTTTGTTCTGATCATCCATTTTGGTTTGCCACCTGTCCGTTAATCTTGCAACAGGGTTCAACAGAGGTATCCCGCAAAGGTCAAGGCCCTATTGTCCAATTTCAGGTCGAAAGCGACGAAACACCCCAAAAAGTGACCGTTCTTAGCCAATTCCACGGGCGTGACCGACCAGCGAATGGTATTTTTCCACCCACTTGGGAATGTCGTGCCCAGGCATTGGGCGTGCGATTGCATAGCCTTGGATCACATCCGCACCCTGTCGGATCACTTCGCACTGTTCGCCAATGGTTTCGACACCTTCGGCCACGATTTTCAAATCTAATTCCTGGGCCATGGCCACCATTGCTGACAGTAGACGTTTTTGTTTCGGATCGCTGTCGCAATGGGTGATAAAGCTGCGATCAATTTTTAGGCGATTTAATCCTGCATGGCGCAGGGATGGGATTGACGCGTGACCGGTTCCAAAATCATCCAAATCAATTTGGCATCCCAAATGGCCAAGGGCATGAATGTTTTTGCTGATAATGTCGTCTGCGTTCTTGATGACCACATTTTCCACAACCTCTAAACGCAGTGCCGTGGCTGGGTGTTTGTGGCGGCGCAGATGCCAACGGATTTGATCGACCAAACGCGGATCTGACAGATCCTCGGACGATAAATTAACGCTGACGGTTGCGATATGACACCCCTGATCTGCCCAGACACGCCGCGCATGTAGGGCGCAATTTAAGATGTGACCAGTGGTTTGGCGCATCAACCCCGCCGATTCCAGCACTGGCAAAAAAACATTTGGCGCAACAAATGTCCCATCGGGCTGTTGCCACCGCGCCAATGCTTCGACCCCGATGACTTGATTAGAATGGGCGCAGATTTGTGGTTGAAAATGTGGGACAATATCACCTTGTTTCAACGCCTGTGCCAACATCGGACTAGAGGGGTGATCATTGATTTGGCCTGTTTCATCCATGTCGTGGGCGAACATTCGGATCGCACCATTGCCCGCCCGCTGTGCGGCCCCCAAACCGACCCGTGCGGCCCGCATCAGGTCCTTGGCCGATAAAATCGCAGGGTGATCCGTGGTGGCAAACCCAATGGACAGACTGAAATAATGTGGCATGTCATCAATGACATAGGCGGGATCAATCGCGCGCTGCAATCTGCGCGCAATCGCGATCATTGTGTTTGCGTTGGGTTGGTTTGTAATCAAAAACCCCGCATAGAATCGATGATCAGCACCATGCAGTAACAACGTATCTTGGCGCAGCACATGGGCCAAACGATCATAGGTCTTGGATATTACCCGTCGGACCGCCGCTGGGTCATGGCGTTGTGCCCAGTCGTCAAACCCATCCAGCGACAGGGTAAACATGACGGCCGGATGTGGTGCGTCCACGCGTGTTAGCGGGGCCAAATTGGCCAGAATATAGCGGTCCGTCCGATACAGTTGACGCCCCGCACTGGGATAGGGGCGTGGTTTGATAAACGTCGCCAAGGCGATGGCAGAGCAGGCCGTGCCACATAAAATACCAACCGAAAGATCTGTATTCGCAGCCACAGTCGCTGCAAACAGCGGCAATCCCGTGATCCCAACGCGGCGCGCATAATTTCGTGCAACGCCCCAATTTTTATAGAAAACCAAACCTGTCATAGCAGCCCCCTTAAATTTACAGGAAGGATGCCGGTATTTGGTGATCTAATCCTTAACGCAGTTTGGGAATATCTGGCGCATTTTCATCAAATGCTTTGGATCCCAACTCTAGGCCTTGGAAATCAAAGATCCGGTCATCCAGCAGATGCGATGGACGTACATTCATCAAAGACCGGAACATGACCTGACGCCGGCCGGGGCGATTTTTTTCCCAACCATCCAGCATTTGTTTGACCTGTTGACGCTGTAACCCGTCCTGTGACCCGCATAAATCGCAGGGGATAATTGGGTACTGCATTGATTTCGCGAATTTTTCGCAATCTTCTTCGGCGACAAAGGCCAGTGGACGATAAAGGAATAAATCGCCCTCTTCGTTGACCAATTTGGGCGGCATAGTGGCCAACCGTCCGCCATGGAACAGGTTCATAAAGAATGTCTCTAACATGTCGTCGCGATGATGGCCCAGCACGACGGCACTGCAGCCTTCTTCGCGGGCGATGCGGTACAGGTGTCCACGGCGCAGGCGCGAACACAGCGCACAATAGGTGCGGCCTTGGGGCACCTTGTCCATCACAACGGAATAGGTGTCTTGGTATTCGATGCGATGGGGAACGCCCATTTTTTCCAAAAACTCGGGCAAAAC
>Ga0181557_1002728_pt1 | contig 17915 bp, 11 predicted proteins | sample 011ome_23_FD_148632 | JGI IMG/M metagenome (GOLD analysis project Ga0181557, IMG submission 148632) | Coastal salt marsh microbial communities from the Groves Creek Marsh, Skidaway Island, Georgia - 011506CT metaG (spades assembly) | ecosystem: Environmental > Aquatic > Marine > Intertidal zone...
ATTTTAATGATCATTCGGCCTTGAGGTTGCTGAGCGCACAGCTGGGTGAACGGTTGGTCACCTACCGGTGATTGACTTATTCTTTGTGCGCCATGGTGAAGCCGCGCAGTCCTGGGGGCAGCATGTGGATCCTGGGCTTAGTGAGCTGGGACGATCGCAGTCGGCTGAAACCGCTCAACTCCTGAACGGTGTAGCACCGGTAGATACCGTGCTGATGTCGAGCCCCAAACTGCGCGCACAGGAGACTGCACAGCCCTTCGCTGAACTGAGATCGGCGCCTGTGATTATTGCGGACGTCTTTCGTGAAGTACCAAGCGTTACCGATTTAGAGAACCGCCAAGCCTGGCTTCGCGGGCTCATGCGCGGCACCTGGAGAGACGTAAACGAGCCTGAGGTGCTCGCGTGGCGTGAAGGCGTCATCAGCGCTGTGGCGTGTTTGGGGCACCATACGGCGGTGTTCTCGCACTTTATGGTGCTGAATGTGCTCATTGGTCATATTCGCGGCAGTGACGCTGTTTTACAGTATTGGCCCGCCAACGGCTCCGTTACTCGTTGCCGTCTTGCAGATGGTGAGGTTCAGCTGGTTGAACTCGGTGCTCAAATGAGCACCGTAGTCAATTAGTTCTTACTGCGTATTCTGGCTAGGCTCTCTTGAACTGAAGAGGCGATCAATACGCCGTCGCGGCTGTAAAAACTACCCCTACTAAAGCCTCTATTACCGTTTGCGCTCGGGCTGTCCATGTCCACCAGTATGTACTCGTCGGCCCTGAAAGGTCGATGGAACCATAAGCCATGATCTAAACTAGCGCATTGAACCTCAGGCATTGCTGGTGAATAGGGGTGAGGATACATGGCCGTACCAAGCAAGCCATAGTCAGAAATATAAGCTAACAAAACCTGGTGTAAACGCGGGTCGTCGGGGAGTTCTTGTGTCACTCTAAACCAAAACTGCTGATGTGGTGGTGACGGTTTAGGGTCTAAGTAGTCACGTCTGTGGACATTTCTGCGTTCAATCGGGAAATGATTTGGTGGTCGCATCGCTTCGGGAAAGCGGTGTGCATTTTTTGCCCAGTATTCCTCATCTGTTTCGACATCTTCGGGAGCGGGGGCCTTGGGCATATCCATCTGGTGTGAGTAGCCCTCCTCAAATTGGTGAAACGACGCCGACATATTAAAGATCGGAACACCATCTTGTTTGGCAATGATCCGTCTTGTAGTGAAGCTGCCCCCGTCCCTGATGGGATCAACCTCAAATAAAATCTGCTTTTTTGGATTGCCGGGGCGCAAAAAATAGGCGTGTAGCGAATGCGCTAGCCGGTCCTCGCTAACAGTTCGCGACGCGGCGTTAAGACATTGGGCTAAGACTTGCCCGCCAAAGATACGTGAGGGGCGCGCAGGGCTGTGACCAAGAAAAACGTATTTATCTATTTGCTCAACCTGAAGATAGTTGATGAGCTTTTTTACATCCATGAATGACCTCAGTTTTTTAGCCCGTTGATAAGGGCGTCGAAATATTCTTTTGCCGTCTGTGGCACATCGGCGACCGGACGCCATGCGCTGAGCTCCATTGCGGCGTTAACGGCTCCCGTAATTAGATTTTCTGCTACGAGTGTATTGATGGGGCGAATACTACCGTCTTCAATGCCTTGCTCGAGAAATTCTCGCAGAATGCGGTTGGCATTACGTGTGCGTCGAAGAATCGGCTTGCGCCTCTCCTCATCTAGGGCTGTGATCGTGTTGTACCGAATCAACGGACCATGCTCTGAGTTTTGGAGCATAAATAGTTCGTGGCAGGCATGTACGATTTTTTGCAGCCCAGAGTCTTTAGTCGCTTGGATTTGCTGGTATGCGAGTTCTTGTTTGTCTAATGAGTACTCATAGCAGTGAGCAAGTAGCTCGTCTTTTGATTTGATGTGGTAATAAAAGGCCCCTTTAGACACGTTTAAAAATTCGGCTATCTCATCAAGCGATGTGCCACTGAACCCCTTCCTGTTGAAATACCGTGTGCCAGCTTTGAAGAAAGCTTCTTGCTTGAGTCTGTTTTGAGCTTCTCTGTCGAACCCAGAACCAATCGTTTGTTGTGTTTCGAGTTCGGTAGTTGAGGAATATGTTTTATTTGGTGCGGCGATCCCTTCGAGAAGAATGGATGTCGCGGCACTGGCAAGCTGCGGGATTTCATCGTTAGGTACGGGTTCAAGCCAATAGAAAGCCCAGTCGAGGGCTCCCAGAATGGCGCGCGTCGTCGTGGTGGGTTTGACCGATCGAAATTCGCCGCTCGAGATTCCGTCTTTAATGAAGGCGCGCAGTTTCAAAAACATTTGTATGTACAAGGCTTCGATTTGCTCGCGTTTCTCGCCTTTGAGAGATGCGATCTCAAGTAGCGCCGCCACATGGTAACCCTGTCCCTGCTTCGCTCTGCGTATGGCCTCAAAATGCGCTGCTACGTAAGCGCTGACTCGATCACCAGCGGAATCATGGGCCTCGGCGATTTGATCGAGCTTTGACATCATATGATCTAATGTGGATGCATAACATTGGAAAATGAGATCTTCTTTGGTACGCACGTAGTAATAGAGGCTCGTTTTAGTTAGCCCCAGGGTTGCAGCAACATCGGCCAGCGTTGTTGCTCGTGCTCCTTTGCTGTTGAATAGACGAGCTGACTCCGACAAAATCGCTTCGCGTTTTGCTGTGTGCTGCGCTGTTTTATCGAATGGGGAGCTGCTGCCGTGAGGGGGGGTTATTTTTGTGTTTTCAGGCAAGGTAGGGTGCTCACATTACTATGGGTTCGATTAACTGAACTTTAGGTATTTTTTTTGTCGCTGTCTAGGGTAAGCTTGCGCCCTTGACTCATTTATTCAGACTAGGGGGCTGCACAGTGTCCGACACTATTTTGCTATCAATCAATGGGCCGATCGCAAAGTTGGTTCTGAACAATCCAGAGCGTCACAACAGTTTGGGAGCAGCGGAGCTCAAAGGCTTATCTGGAGCCTTGAGTATTATTGAATCCAATTCCGAACTGCGCGTTCTTGTAATAACAGGGGCGGGCGACAAAACGTTTTGTGGTGGCGCATCACTGGTTGATATGCGGAATGGCGCTATCACGGGCGATGATTTTCAATCAGTGACCGATCAAATATCGAAGCTTACAATTCCGACCATCGCGGCGTTGAACGGCAGCGTATTTGGTGGCGGTGCGGAACTCGCCTTGAGCTGCGATTTCCGAATCGGCGTTGAGGGGATGATTTTGCGGGTGCCTCCGGCAACTATGGGGCTTTGTTATCCAATATCGGGGATTGAGACATTTACCAGGAAGTTGGGCCCAAACATTAGCAAGCGCTTACTTTTGGCGGCTGAGAAAGTTGAAGGCGAAGCGCTCGTGAATATGGGTTTTCTGGATTCGCTGGTAGGCAGAGACGACCTTCCCGCGGCGACACAATCCTATGCTGAACAGTTGGCTGCTAACGCACCACTTTCGGTGCAAGGAATGAAAAAGATTATTGATGCCATCGTTGAGAACAGCCTCGATCGCGAAGAAGCAAAAGTGATCGCCGATCAGTGTTGGAATTCGGATGACCTTAAAGAGGGTTTGAGTGCTCAGAAGGAGAAAAGAGAGCCTCTTTTTAGAGGGCGTTAGCGTAATTCTCTAGTCTCGGAACGAGTGTAACGTCTCCGTCTCCGGAACAGCTTTTCGTGTTAAGTGCGCTTTCTCGAACGCGCGTTGGAGCTGAGTTTTATAAGGCTTGTGTATCGATCATTACCTCTACTGCATGATGTTCCGACGCGAGTTTGATTTGCGCTTTTAGATTCTGACGCAAGAGTCTGATCCGGGCATTTCCCATGGGGTCGGATCCGAAACGGAGCGAATGGCTGCAGCTCACTCTGATACCGAGCTCATTTCCTATTTCAAAAAAACTAAGCGTTAAGGCGATGCGAGAGATTCGACGCTCACGGAGGTGAGCTGTCGACCATCGTGCGAGCTCAACGACTAGGGCGTATATTCTGAGGGTCAGATCAGAACTAATGTAAGGGCTTGGAGATTCAGTCAATCCGATGCATTGAAGGCCTCTTTGCCGCGTTTCCTGAGACACGATTTCGAGCGCGAGGTTTCCGATTGCTTCGCAGCTGACCTCAGTTATGTAGTGACCTAAGATCAGCCTTTCATTTGCTTCGGACATCTCTCGGAGCCAATTCGTTAGATCAGCGCCAACGTAGGCTGGCGCGATAAGCTCAATATCTTGCATAAAGCGCTTGAGTAAGCGCGTTTGATTCTCTACCGAGCGCGTGAGAGTGCTGTTGCGCCTCTCGATAATAGCCATTTGATCTTCAGAGGCATCGACCATTTCTTTTGACAGTACAACGGCGCGAAGGTGTAGTTTCACGGTATCGTAATGCCGTTTAGCCAAAACCAATCCCCATATGACGAGACACAGATAGGCGGTATAAGCCCACCAAGTTCGCCACCAGGCCGGGTTTACAGTTAGGTCGAGTGTAATTTCCTCGTCGCTCCAAACGCCCAGCGAGTTTGCCCCTCGCACACGTAATTTGTACTCCCCTGGTGGCAGATTTGTGTAGGTGGCACTGCCATTGACCGCACCGTCTACCCAGTTGGTATCGAAGCCCTCTAACTTGTATTCGTAGCGATTCTGTGATGGATTGATGTAGTCCATCACAGCGAAATCAGCTTTAAAGTGATAGGCCTTATGTGACAATTCAACGGAGGTGATTTCCTCTGCAGCTATAGTCAGATCTAAAGACTCACCATTTACAGAAAATCCAGTGAAATTGAGAAGCGGTGGTGAGTCACCGCTGACGCCTGTCTCGCCGTCCCAAAAAAGCAATCCGCCTGAGCCACCAAAGACGAGCTTTCCATCGGGTGTTTTGCCCGATATCCCGAATTCAAATTCAAAATTGGGGAATAGATTGCGAATTCGAAGTTGTTTGAAATCTGTTGGGTTTGCTAGGTCTGAGTACCACAGTGAGCTTGCTGTTGTGAATGCTAGGTGGGTGTCTGTTGAGTTGATTGCGTAGACTTCATTGTATCGGGAGTCAGCACCGATTGAGGCGGCAGCTGCTGATCTTATAGCGAGAAGATCTATGTCTGATACAGTAAGTCCACCAGAGGTGCCTAAGAAGATTTTTTTATTAGTTGGTAGCGCGTCATATAAGACCGACTTGCCCACCTTTATGGTCTTTTTAATCTTGATCAAAAATTCGAAATTTTGCTTTTTAAGGGTAAGTAGCGTCAGTTGTCCTGAGCCAATCGCTAGAATCTCACTTCCAGATTTACTTATTAATTTCGTTATTGGGAAGTCTAGTTTTGATATAAAGGAGATATGGGGAGTGGCGGCGCCGATATCAATTAAGAATATTTCGCCATGCAGATTTGCTCCGAGAATTTTAGAGCTATCGACGGGCGATAGTGTGATAAGACCGTCAGCGCCAACTTCATTTAGTAGCGGCTTGCATATACGAGCTTCAAAGCTCGGCGACAGAGAAATTATGCAGTGTTGTTGATTCCGCCCACCGATAACCAAAGTATTTTGGTGTGCTATTAAGCTCATGACCTTTTGTTGAAGATCGATACGCCATTTTAGCTTTCCAGATATGTCATAACCTAGGACTGAGTCCTCGGTGAGAATGAACAGTGAGTCTGTTGTTGCGTCAAAAGCTAAAGCCGCGATTTGATCATTTGCGTCTAATCGTAGCTCTTGCCGATCAATGAATTCAGGGCCAGGAAAACCTATATAAAGTCCTCTATATGTGCCGATTATTAGCGCACCAGACTGCGTTATTTCTAAAGAGGTAACTTCATTGTCATCAAAAGCTGAGTTGCTTGCGTCAAAAATTGTCAGCTGCCGACCAGCATGATGAATGAGCCCTACGCTCGTGGCAAAAAAGAATTGACTATCTTCAGTCACAACAGTGTCGTTCAACGCAATTTCAGTATGATGCTCAAAATTGCGCACATCGATAACACACGTCTCGTCATCGTGACTTACTCTAATGTTAACGTAATCTGTGCTTCTGATGTCACACCGCGCCGGTGTCTCTAGTTTAAACGGTGAGAAATCAATCCCTAAATTTTTGGTATCTACGGTGACTAGAAGCTTTCCATCAGTGATGCCGATATCATCCCCAACGTTTACCAACTTTGTTTTGTAAATATTCAAGTCTGAACCGAGGTCCATTTGATGCTTGGTTAAGAGTAGGTCGGTGTCAGTCCCGTTGAAGCGATACAATCCATCAACGGTTAGAACCCACAGGATATCTTTGGTGCCTGCTTTTATGTCGATTATCGACAGGCTCTCAACTTGACGATTGAAAGCCGATAGCTCAATGATCTGAAAGCGTGAAGACTTATGTACGTTGCTCAATGCGACAGGCTGGAAAGCTATGAGCGACGGGAACAATAATGAGACAAAAAGCCGCGCGATTCTAACCAAATCTTTCCTCTATGGTATCAAGATATGAAGTAATCAGATCAAGGCGTGCGCGTTGAACGTTTTCGGGATCTCTCTCTATCTCTGCGGCAAGTTCTGCAATCCTTGGGAAACCAATAGACAATGAAGCGGATTTCAGTTTATGCCCTAACTTCGAGATTTCCGAATTCTCTGCTTCCAGACACTGACGTGTGAGCATTCGCGTCATGGCGTCGTCGTCGGTTACGAGAATGGTGGGCTTATCGTCCGCTTCGTTTATTTGCATCGCTGATACACTTAGTCGTTTGAATGGCGTCGAGTTAACATTCGCGCTTAAGCATACCGTGATAATGCATCGCATGACAGCCCCCAGTGCTTTGGTGGGCTAGGCGGTCATCTTTTTGAAAAGATGTGGTAACATTCGCGCCCCAGTTAGGTCCCACAGGTGTTTGCATGAGTTTAGCCAACGACAATCTGGAACGCATTCGGCAGCAAGTGGTTGATCATCTTGATCGATCGGAGAAAGCGCAAAAATCCGAAGTCGAGAAACGTGCACTCATGGATTCTATTGCCCGGCGTTTAAAGGCCGAGGACGCCGTCTTGGTTGCGCACTACTATACGGCGCCCGAAGTTCAGGCTTTGGCTGAGGAGACCGGAGGTTTCGTGTCAGACTCTCTCGAGATGGCTCGTTTCGGTCGAGATCATTCCGCGAGCACTTTGGTTGTTGCCGGCGTCAAATTTATGGGCGAAACGGCAAAGATTCTGACGCCCAATAAACGCGTGCTTATGCCAACGCTGGAAGCCACTTGCTCTTTGGACATTGGTTGCCCGATTGATCAGTTCGATGCGTTTTGTAATCAGCACCCAGATCGAACCGTGGTGGTTTACGCGAATACTTCTGCTGCGGTAAAGGCCAGAGCGGATTGGGTAGTGACCTCCAGCATTGCGCTCGACGTAGCAGAACACCTTCACCAAAAGGGCGAGAAAATCTTGTGGGCGCCAGACAGGCATTTGGGAGCATACGTTCAGAAAGCAACGGGCGCTGACATTATTGCTTGGGATGGCGCCTGTATCGTGCACGAGGAATTTAAAGCGCGCGGTATAGAGGACCTCAAGAAAGTGCATCCCGATGCCGTGGTCTTGGCGCACCCAGAGTCGCCAGACAGCGTATTGCAAATCGCCGACACGATTGGATCGACCACGCAAATCATTCAAGCTGCTGTAAATTCGACGGCACGCAAGTTCATCGTTGCCACAGATCAGGGCATCTTTTACAAGCTACAACAGGCCGCCCCGGATAAGACGTTTATCATCGCTCCGACAGCGGGCAACGGAGCGACCTGCCGTAGCTGCGCTAATTGCCCATGGATGGCGATGAATGAGCTCGAGGCTCTGAATCGCGTCTTCGATGTGGGTGGTAACGAGATCTTTGTTGACCCTGATTTAGCGGTGCGGGCCATGACACCTTTGGAGCGGATGCTGAGTTTCAAGGCCAGCTTGTAGTTGCGTTTGGCTGGTTAGAGCTCGTCTAGCTGATCCCGGAACTGATAAACGGCTTTGAGTCGTTCTTCCAGGATGGATGAGGCAACGAAATCTTGTTGCGCCAACTTCAGTGCGTAACGGAACTGTTTCTCGGCTTCGTCCGCCACACCGTGAAGTAAGAAATACTCGCCCCGGCTCTGATGCAGGCCTTGTATGTTGCCCGATAGACCTTGAATCTCAGCAAGCCAATACCATAGCAGAGGGTCATTGCCAATGTCCTTAGCGAGCGGCTCCAGCACGGCTTCTGCGATGTGCGCTTGTTGGTTGGTCATCAGTGCTCGCGCATACGCCAGATTGAGCGCTTTATTCTCGGGGTGAATCCTTGTTTCTCTCGCCAGTCTCGGCAAAATGGATTGAGTGTCTCGAGCTTTTACGGCGACATCCGTTAGGCTCATCAGGTAGGTTTGAGACGATGGTCTCTTTCTAAGAAGGTTTTCCATCACCGCTTGCGATTCGTTAAAACGCCCGGCTGCAGCTAGGGCCAGTGACAAGCCATACTGATCTGCCTCGTGAAAATCACGCGGTACCTCTAGCCTGGATTTAAACTGCGATACGGCAGTTTCAGGGCTGTCGGCAAGATCGACTTCTACCTTTGCTTTCATCAAATGAAAATCGAGACTGGGTTTGGATGGCACCGCAGGATAACTGCGCAAGCGATTCCGCGTATCGGAAATACGTGATTCTGAGAGAGGGTGCGTTCGCAAAAACTCAGGGATTCGACTACCGCTAGCGAAGCGAGAGGCTCGCAACATTTGCTCAAACATTTCTGGCGTGGCACCGGGGTTGCGGCCAGACTTCGCGAGCGTCTGCATGCCGATTCGATCTGCCTCTTGTTCATTGGAGCGGCTGTAACGCAGCGATGAATCTTGTGTCGCGGCTTGTGTTGCGCTCAATGCAGCAAGACCAGCGTCTGAGCCTGTTGTAGCCATCAGCACCAGACCCGCTAATAAGCCAGCAAGGGCCAGTGGTTGTTGTGTGCGAGCGAATTCAACCCGTCTGGAAAAATGTCGTTGGCTTAAGTGGGCTATTTCGTGTGCCAAAACGGAAGCCAATTGATCTTCGCTTTGGGCGTGCAGGAACAGACCGGTATGTATTCCAATTACGCCACCGGGCACGGCGAATGCGTTCATGGTGGGATTGTTAACGATAACCACCTCGATGCGTCTGTCCTGAAGTTCGCTAAATTCAACGAGCTCGAAAATGAGGTTTTCGAGGTAGCGTTGCATGATTGGGTCTTCGTATACATCGACCTGGCTTCGAAAAATCTTGAGCCAGGTGCGTCCGATCTGATGTTCGTATTCAGCTGAAAAGAGCGTGCCGGCGCTGGAGCCCAAATCGGGAATTTTGAGCTCTCCCGTGCCCTGAGCGCTTACAGAAACCGAAACACTTAAACAAGCGAGCAGGACGCAACGCTTGAAAAAGTGTGCAAGCCGTTTTGAAAGGCAGGTTGCCGAAAACACGTCGTAATAATTCCCAATTAATGATGCCGCTTTGGCTGAGTATAGCAATATCAAGCTTTCTTGCCCTGCTATAAGACCAGTCGATGCATAAGAAAGTTCAGTTGATACCTTTCACGAGATGGAATGCGTATAATCACCGAGCGAAGTTAATGTACTGATGGAAGTCTGGTGGCAGCTCAAACGATTGATGCGCGAAATATGCGATGCCCGATGCCATTGTTGTTGGCGAAACGAGCCTTGCTTCAAGGTTCAGAGGGTGATGTGCTGGTCGTGCTCGTTTCAGATCCTGCCTCGTGGCGAGATTTTCATGCCTTTGCTCAGGCGTCTGGGGAGCAAATGACTGCAACTCGAGTGTCAGAAAACGAATTTGTCTATCGGTTTGACCGCTAGCTTGGCCTGCTGAGGGAATATGCTCGATATTTTTAAAAAATGGTATGAGCGCTACCTGTTCGAAGAGGAGTCGGTGCTGTTACTGGTGCTGATTGCGGTTACTTTGTTCCTCATGATGACCTTGGGCGCAGTCATGGCCCCGATTGTATCTGCGGTCATCTTGGCCTATTTGGTTCAGGGTGTTGCTACACGCATGCAGGGGTATGGCTTTCCGCGGTGGTTGGGAATTGCAGCCGCCTATTCACTTTTTGTGAGCGTATTCTTTGGTTCTATTCTTGGGCTGTTTCCGCTCATCTGGCGCCAGCTCTCGGCTTTTGCGACAGAATTTCCTAAATTTGTGAAGCAAGGCCAATCTTTGTTAAGCGTGTTACCCGAACGCTACCCACAGTTTGTCTCAGAAAAACAGCTCGCAGAGTTGATGTCGCTGTTGCAGCGAGAGTTTGCAGGATTAGGCCAAACGATTTTTGAGTTCTCAGTTAGTTCAATACCCAACCTGTTTGGCATTCTGATCTACCTGATTCTCATACCGTTACTGGTCTTCTTTTTTCTGAAAGACAAAGAGGAAATTACCGGCTGGCTTTCCAGCCATCTGCCCAAACAGCGTCCTATGTTGCGTCGAATTTGGGCCGAAATGGACATGCAGATCGCCAATTATGCCCGCGGTAAAGCAATCGAGATTCTGATTGTGGGCGGGGTGAGCTATGTGTCCTTCGCCTTTCTGGGTCTAAATTATGCGGCCTTACTTGGTTTGCTGGTGGGCTTGTCTGTCATCATTCCGTACATTGGTGCGACCCTAGTGACTATCCCGGTCGTGCTCGTTGCATTCATTCAATGGGGTATCGGGAACGAGTTTTATACGGTCGTCATTGTCTACTTTGTTATTCAAGTCTTAGACGGTAACGTTTTGGTTCCTTTGCTGTTTTCTGAAGCCGTAAACCTACATCCCGTGGCCATCATTCTGGCCGTCTTGTTTTTTGGTGGTATCTGGGGTTTGTGGGGGGTGTTTTTCGCGATTCCCCTAGCAACCTTGATCAAAGCGATTATGAATGCGTGGCCAGTGCCTGAGGCTTACGCAGCAATAAATAAAGAAACTTTAGGAGACTGAGAATGCTCAAAAATGTCATCAAGTCTGGTTTAGGTAGTTTGGTTTTGGTGCTCATGCTTGTGGGTTGCAGTCAAAGTGATCAAAACGCTGACCAAGATCAGGCGACTGGAGCTGCAGCTTTGGCTGATCCGAACCAGCCCGTGGCAAGCCCGATCGATGATCGCGCTTATCGGGCCCTAACACTGGACAATGGTCTGCAGGTTCTCCTGATTTCTGACGTGTCAACACAAAAAGCCGCTGCGGCGCTCGACGTTTATGTCGGTAGCGGTGATAACCCAGAAGGTCGCGGGGGGCTCGCACATTTTTTAGAGCACATGTTGTTCCTCGGTACCGAGAAATACCCAGATCCTGCTGAATACGAACAGTACATTACCGAACACGGCGGTAATCGAAACGCCTATACCTCTTTCGACCACACCAACTACTTCTTTGATATCAATGTGGGTTATCTTCCCGAGGCCTTGGACCGTTTTGCACAATTTTTTGTTTCTCCGAATTTAGATAAAGAGTATGTCGATCGTGAAATGAACGCGGTTCAAGCGGAATACCAAATGGGGCTCAAGAGCGATGGGCGAAGGGGGCTAGATGTTCTACAAACGCTCATGCACGACGATCATCCCTACAGTCAGTTTTCGGTAGGTTCTCTGGAGAGCCTAGCGGACAGGCCGGATGCTCCGATACTGGAAGACCTTTTTGATTTCTATGAGCGATACTACACGGCAGACAACATGCGTCTCGTCGTTTTGGGTAATGAATCTTTAGACGAGTTGCAGGCGCTTGTTGAGAGCTCCTTTGCTGGCGTGCCTGCTGGAAACGTTAAGCATGATCCGGTTGAAGTGCCGATTTTTCCTGAGGAGCTCTTGCCAGCGAAAGTCGCGGTAGACCCCACGGCAGCGAATCGCAGTGTTGAAATGATCTTTCCGATCAAAGACTATCGAGCCGACTACCTCACGAATCCAGAGCGTTATGTGGGGCACTTGGTTGGACACGAGGGGCCAACCAGTCTGCTGGCACAACTAAAAGCAGAGGGTCTGGCTGAATCACTTTCTGCGGGAGCCAGCTTTCGATGGCGGGGCGGCGCGCTATTTTATATCGAAGTCAAATTGACTGAAGCCGGCGTTAAAAACTACCAGCGCGTTGTGCAAATGACGCATACCGCACTCGCCAAGTTCCGCAATGAAGGTGTTCAAGAATGGGTGTTCGATGAATTAAAGCAGCTCTCGGATCTGAATTTTCGCTTCCAGGAAAAAGGCGAACCTATTCGCTACGTAAGCGGGCTGGCCGATACCATGCACGACTATGACAAACCTGATTGGTTGCGTGGTGGTCGCTATCTTGAGACTTACAATGCGGCATTGATCCAGGATTTGTTGGATTCCTTGACCCCCGACAAGGTCTTAGTAACCGTCTCCTATCCGGGTATCGAAACCGATACGTTGTCTCCTTATTATGAAACACCCTATGCCGTGGCGTCGGCTGCGGATTGGTCCATGCCGCTTGCGGAAGAAGATCCAGCGGTGGCAGCCATTGCGATGCCAGATCCCAATCGTTTTATTGCCGAGCGAGTGGATGTCATTGATGAAGAGGGTGCCGGCTCCATACCTGTGCTACGAGACACCAGCGTAGCGGAACTCTGGTTCCAGCACGATAACGAATTTAACGTACCTCGCGGTGCTCTATACGTGAATTTCCGAAGTGAGCAGGTTGCGCAATCGTCGATGACGGATACAGCTTTAGAGCTTTACACGGCTTTGGTCTCAGATAAGGCGAATGATTTTGCCTATGCGGCTCAACTGGCGGGTCTCAACAGTTCTATTTACCGACACGGCCGTGGTTTGAGTCTGCGTGTTAACGGTTACAACGATAAGCAACTCGTGTTGTTGTCGGAATTATTGAGCGTTATGAGGGACATGCCGTTTGACGAAGCGCGCTTTAACAACATCAAAGCGGAGCGAATTCGCCAGATAGAAAACAAGGCAGCGCAGCGCCCAGCTAGCCAAATCATGGGCGCGTTGCGCGAAGCGTTGAATCACTCATCGTGGAGTGATGAAGAGCAATTAGTTGCTCTTAACGCACTCACCCTGGATCAAGTAAAGACTTCAGCAAAGGCTTTTTGGACCAGTGTGCAACCGCAAGTACTTTTGTACGGAAACTATTCAGAAGGCGACATTGCGAAAACACAGGGCGCGCTAAAGAATCTCGCTCCACAAACGGATGTAGAGTTGCCGAGTTTGCGCATCACACAACTGCCCAGTGATAAGCGACAGCAGCTTACTCAGGTCCTAGAGCATAACGATTCAGTAATCAGCTGGTATTTGCAGGGGCAAGACCGCTCAGTAGAGCAGCAGGCACTGTATGCTTTAACTGGCCAGGCCCTAAAATCTGGATTTTTCCAACAACTCCGTACTGAACAGCAGCTGGGTTACATTGCCAGCGCGTTTTCTTGGAGCCAGAGTCGTGTACCAGGGCTTGTTATGATTATTCAGTCACCTTCGCATTCAAGTCAGGCGGTCAAATCGGCGATCGATGGTTTCTTAGCTAGCGTACCGACCGACATAACGGAAGACGCTTTCAGTCGTCACAAAAGTGCTTTAGTTGCTGAAATCGTCGAGCCAGACAAAAATCTGAGTGAGCGGGCTGAATTCTTGTGGCAATCATTAGGTGAAGGCGATACCAGCTTTGCGTCGCGGGAGGCACTTGCTCAGGCAGTACAGGCGATTGCTTATGCAGATTGGCGCGCTTTTTTTGAGCGCGACATTCTGGGAGCGAAGCGCTCTTTGCTGGTGGTTGCGCCGGGCAAGTATGCCGAAGTTCCGTCTGAGCAGACCCTCTTCGAGACGCCAAAAGCCGTGAAAGAGGCGAATTCAGCCTTCGCAATTGAGTTTTGACTTTGAAAATTTACTACAAAGAACGGTCATTTTCTGTCGAAAATGACCGCAAACAAGACGGTTTACGTTGAGAATCTGGTCAATTATGTAATATTATTACATTTTGCGCGGACGAGATGCCTCGCGACAACCTGATTGCTTTGGAGATTTGAGCGCATGATGCAAGACACCGATCCACAAGAAACACGAGAATGGATTGAAGCTTTAGACGCGGTGGTTCGCGCCTCGAGCCCCGAGCGCGCAGGTTTTCTGCTTCGCGAACTGGCGAAGCACGCCACGCAGGAGCGGTTGCCGTTACCACCAGCAATCACAACGCCATTCCGCAATACCATTCCGGTCTCTGAAGAAAAAGCGATGCCGGGTGATTTGTTTATGGAACGCCGTATTCGCTCGCTAACCCGTTGGAATGCGCTCGCCATGGTGATGCGAGGCAACGATAACGACGAAGGCCTGGGCGGACATATATCGAGTTTCAGTTCTAGTGCCACGCTGTACGATGTGGGGTTTAACTATTTCTTTAGAGGAAACGAAAACGGTCAACTGGGTGATTTGGTGTTCTTCCAGGGACACAGCGCACCGGGTATCTATGCACGCTCGTATTTAGAAGGCCGTTTAAGCGAAGAGCAGCTTGATAATTTTCGTCGTGAGGTTGATGGCAACGGGCTTTCCTCATACCCGCACCCCTGGTTGATGCCCGACTATTGGCAGTTTCCTACGGTATCGATGGGCTTGGGGCCGATTCAGGCGATTTATCAGGCGCATGTAATGAAGTATCAGCAAAAGCGCGGCTTGGTCGATCATGGCGATCGTAACATCTGGTGTTTTATGGGCGATGGCGAATGCGACGAGCCCGAATCGCTGGGTGCTATCTCGATGGCAGGTCGTGAGGGGCTCGGCAATCTGACCTTCGTTATCAACTGTAACTTGCAGAGACTCGACGGTCCGGTTCGCGGTAACGGAAAGATTATTCAAGAGCTCGAGGGTATTTTCCGTGGCGCTGGCTGGGACGTTATTAAAGTCGTCTGGGGTCGTCGTTGGGATCCTCTTTTGGAGAAAGACGAAAGCGGTCTTTTGCAAAAACGTATGGACGAGGTCTGCGACGGTGAACTGCAGAACTACAAGTACAACGGCGGCGCCTACACGCGTGAGCATTTCTTCGGCAAATACCCCGAGCTGCTTGAGCTTGTGAAAGATTTGTCTGATGAAGAGATCATGTACCTCAATCGAGGCGGTCACGACCCCTATAAGATCTATGCAGCGTATGCTCAGGCGGTAGCGCAGCGCGAACGTCCTACAGTTATTTTGGCCATGACCGTCAAAGGTTACGGCACGGGCGAGGCGGGTGAGGCGAACAACGAAACGCACTCGCTGAAGAAGTTGGACATGGACAGCTTGCGGGCTTTCCGTGATCGATTTGGTATTCCGATTAGTGACGATGAGCTTCAGCATGTGCCGTACTATCGGCCGTCCCCCGAGAGCCCTGAAATTCGCTACATGATGCAGCGGCGTCAAGAGCTACAAGGTGTTATGCCCAGTCGCCACAGCGCGGTTGAGCGTCTCGCTATTCCGCCACTGGAGTCCTTCAGTTCGCAGCTGGCTAGCAGTGGGAAGCGCGAAATTTCGACCACTATGGCCTTTGTTCGAATTCTGTCCACTCTTGTCAAAAACAAACAGATGGGCGAGCGGGTTGTCCCTATTGTCCCCGACGAAGCCCGAACCTTCGGAATGGAGGGCATGTTCCGTCAACTTGGTATCTACAGTTCTGTGGGTCAGCGTTACACGCCGCACGACGCTGGGCAAATCATGTTCTATAAAGAAGACGAGCGTGGTCAAATCCTTGAGGAAGGGATCAACGAAGCGGGCGCAATGTCAGCCTGGCTCGCCGCGGCGACATCGTTCAGCACCAGCCGCTATACCATGGTGCCTTTCTATATTTTTTACTCGATGTTCGGTTTTCAGCGCATTGGCGACTTGGCCTGGGCGGCCGGGGATAGTCAGGCGCGCGGTTTCTTGATCGGCGCTACGGCGGGTCGCACCACGCTGAATGGTGAAGGTTTGCAGCATCAGGATGGTCACAGCCATTTGATGGCGTCGACCATTCCCAACTGTGTGAGCTACGATCCCGCTTATGCTTATGAGCTTGCTGTGATTATTCAGGATGGTTTGCATCGTATGTATGAGGCCGGCGAAAATTGCTTCTACTACATCACGACCATGAATGAGAATTATCACCAACCAGAAATGTCCAAAGGTGTAGAACAGGGCATCATAAAAGGCATGTATCCTCGAAACCTATCGAAGAAGCGCGGCAAGAAGCGCATTCAGCTAATGGGTGCCGGGACCATCCTACGGGAAGTCGAAGCCGCCGCTGAAATGCTTGAGCAGGACTACGGTGTTGCCGCAGATGTCTGGAGCGTGACCAGTGTCAATGAGCTGGCGCGCGAGGGTCGCTCTGTCGAGCGTTACAATCGTTTGCACGAGGCCAGTGAGGCAAAAGTCGCGTATGTCACGGAGTGTCTGTCAGAGCGCGGTGGCCCCTGCGTTATTGCGACGGACTACATTCGCGCCTATTCTGAGCAGTTAAGAGCGTTTGTGCCGGAGCGTTATGTCGTACTCGGTACGGATGGTTACGGCCGCAGCGACACGCGATCTAAGTTGCGTGACTTCTTCGAGGTGAGCAAAGAATGGATCGTGTTGGCTGCGCTCGATGCCCTAGTACAAGAAGGCCAGCTTGACAAAAAAGTGGTACTAGAGGCGATGCCCAAGCTCGGTATCTCTGCCGATAAAATTGATCCGATGAAAGCCTAGTTCATTCGCAAGGGAAACGTTATGGCAAAGCAAGATGTAGTAGTGCCAGATATTGGCGCCGACAGCGCCGAGGTGATTGAGTGGATGGTTCAAGTCGGGGATCAAGTTGCTGTTGATGACAGCTTACTTGTACTCGAATCTGATAAGGCATCTATGGAAGTGCCGTCTACGTTAGCAGGCACGATCACGGCCTTACTGGTCAAGTTGGGTGATTCTGTCTCAGAGGGAACGGCAATCGTCTCGGTCGATGTTGCCGGCGACGCCACCAGCGAGTCAAACCAGCCGCTTAGCGAACCTAAGGCGGCTGAGCCCGCGTCTGCGCCGCCCGAATCAGAGGTGGCCAATACACCAGCCGTTGATGCGCCCAGTGCCAGTGCGTCTGCAGAAGTTGAGGCGCGCGTCCCTGATATCGGTACTGACGATGCTGTCGATGTTATTGAGGTTAACGTAGCCGTGGGTGATGCTATAGCCGAAGGCGACACACTCATTGTGTTGGAATCGGATAAAGCCTCCATGGAGATTCCTGCCGAGGTTGCAGGCACCGTCAGTTCACTGAACGTAAAAGTGGGGGATTCACTCAGACAAGGCGATTTGATTGCGATTGTTCAGAGCGCCTCTGCCGCTCCTGCTGTGGCTCCTCAGTCGAAAGACGCGGTACAACCAGAGGCAGCTATTGCCTCGGTTTCGTCCCCTTCTGCCTCTGTACCTGCTCCGGCTAAGTCCGCTCCGAGCCCTCAGATTCCCAAGGCGGCTCCCCCTGCGGCCAGTGCTCGCGACGCTGAATCGATTTACGCGGGGCCGGCGGTAAGAAAGCTGGCGCGTGAATTTTCAATACCTCTTGCGGAAGTGGGGGGTAGTGGACCACGAGGTCGTATACTCAAAGAAGATCTGCATGCATTCGTGCAGAAACGACTTCAACAGCCGGCGACGAGCACGGTAGCGGCAGGCGCGGGCATTCCCGCAGTGCCTGCAGTCGACTTTTCCGCCTTTGGTCCCGTTCGTGAAGAACCCCTCTCAAAGATTGGTAAAGTGACCGCCACCAATATGCAGCGCAGTTGGTTGAACGTACCGCACGTTACTCAGTTTGACGATGCAGACATAACCGATCTTGAAGCTTTCCGTAAATCGCTTAAAGATGAAGCGGCTGCAAAGGGTACCAAACTGACGCCTCTGCCTTTCTTGTTGAAGGCCTGTGCGATGGCTTTGAAGGACAACCCGAAATTTAATTCTTCGCTATCCGCGGATGGCGAGTCGTTAATCTATAAAGATTACGTTCACATTGGTTTTGCGGTCGATACGCCTG
>Ga0181557_1002760_pt1 | contig 17759 bp, 17 predicted proteins | sample 011ome_23_FD_148632 | JGI IMG/M metagenome (GOLD analysis project Ga0181557, IMG submission 148632) | Coastal salt marsh microbial communities from the Groves Creek Marsh, Skidaway Island, Georgia - 011506CT metaG (spades assembly) | ecosystem: Environmental > Aquatic > Marine > Intertidal zone...
GCACTCACTCGTCTGACACTCGCCCGAGGTAGTCTCCGGTCCTCGTGTCCACCTTGACTTTCGTTCCCTGCTCGACGAAGAGAGGTACCTGAATTTCGAAACCCGTCTCCAAGGTTGCCGGCTTGGTTCCCCCGGTGGAGCGATCTCCTTGGAGCCCGGGCTCGCTATAGGTGATTTCCAGCACAACGGAGGCAGGAAGGTCAACATACAAGGGCTCTCCGTCATGCATCGCAATAGTGACCGATTGGTTGGAGAGCATAAAGTTTGCCGCGTCACCCACCACAGGACCGGGCACGGTTACTTGGTCATAATCGCTCTGGTCCATGAAGACGTAGTCCGCGCCATCCTCATACAGAAAGGTGTAATCGCGACGGTCGACCACCGCAAAGTCGATCTTGGTGCCGGCATTGAATGTCTTGTCGACGACTTTGCCCGAGCGGACGTTCTTCATCTTCGTGCGAACGAAAGCGCCACCCTTTCCAGGCTTGACGTGCTGGAACTCCACCACAGCCCAGAGCTGACCCTCAAGATTCAATACGCTTCCGTTTTTGATGTCGTTTGTCGTCGCCACGTTAGTGCCTCTCTAGCAGTGTCAGGATGTGGGAAAGTGCGAGGTGATAGGACTGGTCTCCAAAGCCCGCAATCACGCCGCGAGCAGCACCAGAGATGACCGAGGTGTGGCGGAAGGATTCGCGAGCGTGAGGGTTGGAAAGATGCACCTCAATTACTGGCGTTCCCGTCTCTGCAACGATCTGGCACGCATCTCGCAGGGCATAGGAGTAATGCGTAAATGCCGCGGGGTTGAAGATCACCGGCGTGCGGGAGTCTGCAGCCTCGTGGAGCCAACCAATGAGCGTTGCTTCGTCATCACTCTGCCGAAACTCAAGCGTGATGTCTGCAGGAAGGATTTCTCTCAGACCCTGCTCAATGTCATTCAGTGTCTGAGACCCGTAGATATCTGGTTCCCTCGACCCCAGGCGACCAAGGTTGGGCCCATTCAGGACCATGATGCTCGTCATGCCACCAGCCTAGCTCTCGGAGGAGCCAAGCTCTTGATAGGCCGCAAACAGCACTGATTCATCAGGGATGGCCAGAACGCGGGGCTTTCCGGGGGCATCGAGAACTACAAAGCGCACGACACCACCCCTCGCCTTCTTATCTTTCTGCATGCTGGCCAACAGAGTGCGCCAGCGCCCCTGAGGGTAATCCAGAGGAAGACCCAGCTGCCCCAGAATCCTCCGGTGTCGATCGACGTCCTCATCCCCAAGGTTTGCAACGATCCGCGAGAGTTCCGCAGCAAAAACCATCCCAATCGAAATCGCTACGCCATGACGCCATTGGTAGCGCTCCGCATGCTCAATCGCATGTCCCAGGGTGTGCCCGTAATTGAGGATCTCCCGAAGTCCTGATTCGCGAAAATCATCGCCCACCACAGAGGCCTTCACCGCGATTGCGCGCTGCACGAGCTCCACAAACACCTCTGACGCAGTATCGAGAACTTCTGCGGGGTGAGACTCGATGAGGTCAAGAATCACCGGATCAGAGATGAATCCGCACTTAACCACCTCAGCAAACCCCGCTCTCACGTCATTCTCGCTCAACCCTGCCAACACATCGGTGTCAGCAATAACAGCCTCTGGCGAGTAGAACACTCCCACCAGGTTTTTGCCCTCCTGGGTATTCACACCTGTTTTTCCCCCAACGGCAGCATCCACCATGCCGAGGACCGTTGTAGGAACTTGAATCAGCGGAACACCGCGCAACCACGCCGCTGCCACAAAACCCGCAAGATCAGTAGTTGCACCACCTCCGAGACCAAGAATGGCGTCATTACGTTGAAAATCGAGTTGTCCCAAGATTCCCCAGCAAAAGGCCGCCACCTCAACACGCTTTGCGCCTTCAGCATCGGGAATCTCGACCAGAAACACCTCGCGGCCCACACTCAACAGCTCTTTGAGTTCTTCCGCGATTCGTCCGAGCGCAGGAGCGTGAATGATCAAAAGCTTCTTGGCATCACCGGGAATGTGTTCGCCAATCTGGGACATGGCCCCAGGGCCCACGATGACGGGGTAATCACCCTGGGTCGCATTGGTCACAGTAATGGTGTGCGTCATAGTCCTGCATCCTCTCGCACCCAGTGCAAGATTTGCTCAGCCACAGCGTCGACAGTCTGGTGCGAGGCGTCAAACTTTCGGGTGGCAACAGAGTCATAGTAGTCAGCTCGCGACGCCACCAAAGCCTTCCAGGATTCAAGTCCATCTTTCAACAGAGGGCGCTTGTCGTTGTCTAGTCGAGGCGCCACGGCTTCAGGAGAAATGGTGATCAGAGCCACACGGTGGTCCTGTAGATCTTCTCTAGTCTGGGCATTTGTGACGGCACCACCACCCAGGGCGACGACTCCACTCGTTCCCAACGCTTCAATAATCGCCAGTCGCTCTTTCTCTCGAAAGAAAGACTCTCCGTGGGTGGCGAAAATCTCTGGAATAGGCCCCCATTGACTCACCACGAGGGCATCAGTGTCGACGCAGCCCACTCCCAGTGCCTTAGCGAGCCTCTTGGAGACTCGCGTCTTTCCTGCGGCAGGGGGTCCAACGACCACGACGAGCGGGGCGCTCATCACAGCGACGAAGAACCGGGTTTGATCACGTCCGGAATGCTCTCCAGGTAAGTGCGCATGTTCCTCTTAATTTCAGAGAGTGAATCTCCCCCAAATTTCTCGACGATGGCGTCCGCGATAACCAACATCACCATGGCCTCGGCGACGATTCCTGCGGCCGGAACAGCGCAGACATCGGAGCGTTGGTGGTGAGCGACGGCCTCATCCCCGGTGGAGGTATCAATGGTGCGAAGAGCGCGGGGCACGGTGGAGATGGGCTTCATGCCAGCGCGAACCCGGAGTGGGCCACCGGTGCTCATGCCACCTTCAATACCGCCGGCACGCTCGCTCAGGCGCTCGACGCCCGACCCGTCGTTGACAATCTCGTCGTGGGCTTCGGAACCGCGGCGTCGGGTGGTCGTGAAACCATCACCGACCTCAACGCCCTTGATGGCCTGGATTCCCATGAGCGCCCCAGCGAGTCGTGAGTCGAGGCGACGATCCCAGTGAACGTAGGAACCCACCCCTGGAGGCAAACCCCTGACGACAACTTCCACAACACCACCGAGGGTGTCTCCGTCTTTGTGTGCTTGATCGACCTCGGCGACCATCGCAACGGACGTCTCCTCGTGTGCGCAACGCATAGGGTCCTCGTCCAAGCGCCCGACATCTTCCGGACCTGGAATGGCGGCATCCTCGGGGACCTTTACCGGGCCAATCGCCACCGTGTGGGATACAACAGAAACTCCGAGCTCCCGGAGAAAAGCTCGTGCAACGGCGCCGAGCGCCACACGAGCCGCGGTTTCACGGGCGCTAGCGCGCTCCAAAACAGGTCTCGAGTCCTCGAAACCATACTTTTGCATACCCGCCAAGTCAGCATGACCGGGCCTGGGACGGGTAAGCGCCTGGGCGCGACCACCCTGGAGTTCTGCCGGGTCGACGGGGTGCGGACTCATTACCGTCTCCCACTTTGGCCATTCAGTGTTCTCTACTCTCAACGCGACAGGACCGCCTTGGGTAAGGCCGTGCCGAACACCACCGGAGAAACTCACGGCATCCGCTTCAAACTTCATCCTCGCTCCGCGCCCGTAGCCGAGACGTCGGCGAGCGAGATCCGCCTGGACATCCTCAATCAGAAGAGGGACACCCGCGGGGAATCCCTCAAGGACACCTATGAGTTCCGGACCGTGCGACTCACCCGCTGTTATCCATCGAAGCATTGTCATATTGTCCCATGAATCAGGACACCCATTACTCAGGGGAAAGGCCGATGGCCCCTAACATTGCGGCGAATACTTCCTCTTCCTCAGGAAGAGGAAGCGTCGGATCCTCATGGACAAACAACCGAATCTGCGCCAGTGCTTGATAGGCGAGCATCCATAGGCCAGACACCACCTGCAGTGGGGAATTTTCCCATGCCTTCGCATAGCGCGAGGGCCATGGAGAATACGCCACGTCGAACAGGGCTGCAGACTCGATAACAACGTCGGGCATGCCAGGGAGGTCTTCTTGACCTCCGGGTAACGTTGACGCAACAAGCTGAGGCGGCATGACGTGTTCAAGGTCTGAGAAATGCTGCACTTGGGTTGAGAGACCGCACTCACGAAGAAAATTAGCGCTCCGCTCAGCTCTTTCTACCCCTCGCGCGAAGATCGTGACCGAGGTTGCCCCTCGCTTCCAGAGGGCGTAGCCAACGGAGCGGGCAGTCGCTCCAGCCCCGAGGATCCAAGCTCGCTCGGCCTGAATATCAAACCGCTCCAGCGCCTTCTCGACACCAAACGGATCGGTGTTGGAAAGTACCTGAGTCTGCCCCGAGCGATACACAGTGTTGGCGGCGTGCAGATGGTCAACAATCGAATCCCGTGGCGCGATGATGTCCAGCACACGCTCTTTGAGGGGCATGGTGAGAGAAATCCCCCCAAGGTGTGCGCCGACCCCCACCCAGGCAGGCGTGATCAGTTCTTGTGTGACCTCCCGATAGTGATAGGTCCACGGAAGACCCATGGCTGCGTAGGCGGCCCGGTGCAGCGCGGGCGACAGCGAATGCTCTACCGGGTCTCCCCACACCTCAAAATCGGTCTCAGCAATAGGCGCCATTCTCTTCACTCTCCCTGCACCACGAGAGCCACTGTTCCACCGCGCGCAAGTGTTGCTGGTAGGTATCGGAGAACACCGTCTCGCCCGTGCGCAAATCTACCGCGACGAAATACAGCCAGTTTCCGTCCGCAGGCTCCAAAGCCGCGTTAATCGCGAGCTCGCCAGGGAGAGAGATGGGTCCCGGCGGGAGACCTGTGTATACGTAGGTATTGAAGGGGTTGCCACCATCGGCTCGATCTGCATCGCTGGTTCCAACGCTCTCATACTTGCCAGTCCAGTACGTCACTGTGGCGTCGGATTGCAGCGGCATGTTGATGTCAAGACGGTTCGTGAAAACCCTGGCCACTCGATAGAAATCCTCATCAAAACGGGCTTCACGCTGGATGAGAGCCGCCAAAGTCAGGGTCTCGTGCCAGTCCTCTTCTGCGACACCAGCGGACTCCAGGCGACCCTTCATCTCTTCGACCATCCGAGCCACAATGTCTCCTGCGGTAGCTCCGGGCTCAAAGGTGTAGGTGGCCGGAAAGAGATACCCTTCGAGGCTTCCGTTATCAGGATTGACGCCATACAGGGAGGGGTCACTTACAGCCTCGGTCAGAGAGTCAAGTGGCAGTGAGGCCTTCTCGGCGATAGTTTCGAGAGCGCGTTGCAGGGTGACACCTTCGGTGATCAAAATCTCGATCTGAATTCGATTATTCGGATCTCGCAGAGCAGCAATGGCACTATCCGCCGACATTCCCGTGAGCAACCGATACGTCCCCGGTTGGAACGTGATGGTGGCGTCTTGAAGCAAAACCTCATAGACCGCCTCGAAGGACGCGGTCACGCCTGCCTCGGCAAGGTTGCGGGCGACAGTTTCCCCGATATCTCCGGGGTTGACAACTATTTCGATAGCGGGTTCCGCTCCCCCGCCCTCAAAGTTGGGCACCTCTTCTTGGGCAAAGTAGTCCGCAATTCGCGTGCCGTACTCATTCCACAGCAGCCACACACCAGTCCCCGACAACACCAGTATCGCGAGTGCCACCCCCGCAAAGATTCGCTTGCCCCAACCGCCTCTGGCTGGCTCTCTGCGCGGGCGTGCTTGCTCGCGGGGACGCAGAGGACCTGCCTCAGGTTGCTCACCAGGAAGGGTGTTGAAAATCTTGTCGAAATCAGAGTCGCTAGTCATTGCTCGAGCCGTTCACATCAACCCGATGTCCCGGCGCCACCCCCTGAGCTCGCTCACTGTCCAGCGCATGTTGCAAAAGGATAACAGCGGCAGCCTGGTCGATGACTCCCCGCTGAGATTTCCTGGACCTACCCGCCTCACGGAAACCAGCTTGAGCCTGAACCGTGGAGAGTCGCTCGTCAACCATCCGCACCGGAACAGAGACTTGGATAGCCAACTGTCGGGCAAATGCCTCGGCGTCTTCGGTGGAGGCGGTGGCGGATCCGGAAAGACCGAGGGGTAGACCGATAATCACCTCAAGGGGTTCAAGATCGTCCACCAGTGCGGCAATGGACGCAAGGGCTGACTCCCTGGCAAGCGTCCGAACCGGCACCGCCAACAGCCCCTCCGCATCGCTACGGGCTATACCGACTCGGACAGTTCCGACGTCGACACCCAGCCTGGCACCTTTTCTCACCTCATCGAATCCACTGCGCTCTGAACATCCCGAAGGGCAAGCGCAAGTGCAGAGCCCTCAGGTCCACCGCCCTGGGCTAGCTGTGGTTTACCGCCACCACCGCCACCCATGGTGGCGGAGGCAGCTTTGACCAGATCCCCTGCGTGAGCTCCCTTTGCAACAGCTTCTGGTGAGGCTGCAACGACGATAGTTCCGCGTCCGTCAATCGACGCTCCGAGCGCCACAAGGTGAGGCCCTCCGGCCAAGGCAGACGCCACCGATGAAGTCAGAGACCGAAGCTCATCCGCACTGTGAACACCGGTCACTTCTGCAACCACGGAAGGCACAGCTCCATCACGCACCTGGGCGGCCAACGAGGGAACCATCGCGTTGAGTCCCGCTGCGCCGGCTTGAGAGACCTTCTTCTCCAGGGTCTTAACCTGAGTGACCAGTTCTTCAACCCGCGAGGTGATGTCTTCCCGCGGCGTCTTGAGCAAGCTGGTCAGCTTACGGATGAGCGCTTTCTCGACAGAGAAATTTTCCACCGCCGCCCGGCCGACGAGCGCCTCAATGCGCCGTGCGGTGGAGCTGACTGATGACTCGCCCAGAATCGTCACAACACCTATCTGCGACGAGCGGCCAACGTGTGTTCCCGCGCAGAGTTCTCTCGACCAAGGACCGCCGATGTCCACCATACGAACCGTGTCTCCGTACTTTTCCCCAAAGAGCGCCATAGCTCCGAGGGATTTGGCTTCGTCGACCGGGAGAATCCGCGTGGTCACCTCAAGGTCATCCCGGATTGCCTGGTTCACGGTGGACTCGATGGCCACCTCTGCGTCTTCCGAAAGAGCCTGGTTCCAGGAAAAGTCAAGGCGCATATACCCGGCCCGGTTCAGCGACCCCGCCTGCGTCGCATGGGGGCCCAAGGTGTCCCGAAGAGCGGCATGAACAAGGTGGGTCGCGGAGTGAGCGCGCTGTCCTTCAGATCGGGTGGGAGCGTCCACCTCAGCCACCACCGTCTCCCCCACTGACAGCTCACCAGCGTCGATAGCAACGGTGTGACTGATGAGACCCGGAATCGGCTTTTGAACGTCCACTACTCGAGCGGTTCCGCCCTCGCCCTTCAGGGAACCAGCATCAGAGACTTGCCCACCGGATTCCGCATAGAGAGGGGTGGAGGCCAGAATTACTTCAACCTGCTGGCCTTGCGAGGCAGTCGCCACGCTCTGACCATCATGGAGTATTCCCAGGATTTCTGACTCGATTTGAAGAGTGTCGTAACCCGTAAACACTGTTTCGCCAGAGGCCCTGAACTCTCGATAGACCGACAAATCGGCCAGAGCCGACTTCTTCGACCGTGCGTCAGATTTGGCCCTGGTCCTCTGTTCCGCCATCAGAGCGTCGAAGCTCTCTCTATCCACACTCAGGCCGGACTCTTCCGCAATTTCCAGCGTCAGATCGATGGGAAAACCATAGGTGTCATGGAGCAAGAAGGCAGTGTCACCAGCGAGTGCTGACTTTCCTGCTGTCCGCGTTTCTCCTACCGCGACGTCGAGGATTGATGTTCCCGCCTCAAGGGTCCGAAGGAAAGACTCCTCCTCCGCAGTGGCGAGTGCCGCAACGCGGTCATATTCAGCGGCCACGTCAGGGTACGCGCTGGACATGGCGTCCCTCGATGCAGCAAACAGCTCGGTGAAGCTGGCTTCATGCACCCCCAGGAGTCGCATTGACCGGATGCTGCGTCGCAGCAGTCTGCGCAGGACATACCCTCGACCGTCATTGGAAGGGACAACACCATCGGTCATCAGCATGAGGGAAGAGCGAATGTGGTCCGCGATGACGCGCATGCGGACATCGTCTTCCTGATCGGCCCCATAGCGGCGACCTGAAAGCTCGGACGCAACGTCGAGAACAGGTCGAACCTGATCAATCTCGTACATGTTCGCCACACCCTGCTTCAGGAAGGCGACACGTTCCATGCCCATACCGGTATCGATGTTCTTTTGGGGCAGCTCACCCACGATGTCGAAATCGACTTTGCTACGAACATTCTCAATCTGGTACTGCATGAACACGAGGTTCCAAATCTCGACATACCTCGTGTCGTCGACAGCTGGACCGCCGTCAGGGCCAAATTCCGGACCTCTATCGAAATAGATCTCCGAGCATGGCCCAGCAGGGCCAGGTTGGCCGGTGGACCAATAGTTGTCGGCCCGGCCCATGCGTTGAATCCTCTGAGCGGGGATTCCCGCTATCTCTCTCCAGAGCTTCTCGGCCTCATCGTCTTCTTCGTAGACGGTGACCCACAGGTCTTTCTCGTCGAATCCAAGCCCGCCGTCAGCTTCGGAGGTGGTGAGGAGTTCCCAGGCGTACCCAATCGCGCCCTCTTTGAAGTAATCCCCGAACGAGAAATTGCCATTCATTTGAAAGAAGGTGCCGTGACGGGTTGTCTTGCCTACCTCCTCAATATCCAGTGTCCTAATGCACTTCTGGACACTAGTCGCGCGGGGGTAGGGAGCTGGCACAACACCGGTCAAGTAGGGGATGAAGGGAACCATCCCCGCGACCGTGAACATGAGGGTAGGGTCATCGCTCACAAGGGAGGCAGAGGGCACCACCGTATGGCCTCGATCACCAAAAAATGTCAACCAGCGCTGCTGAATATCGGCGGTTTCCATGGTGCGACTTCCCCCGCAGCCCTACCGGCGGTAGGCGTCTTTAACGCCCTCGGTAAAGGTTTCGAGCGTGGCTCTTGATCGGGCAAAGAAAGCACGACCCTCGGGGGTTTCGTTCACCACGTGAGCAATGACAAACCCAGAAATCACTCCCAGAAGTGCCGCAAGAAACTTCCCCATCGCTCTTTCCTCCCTGGCTAAGCCTAGAACACCCCGGACACAACGGTGGTGGGGAAGAAATCTCCCCCACCACCGTGTGACAGGAATTTAGCGCGCGGCGTAGTACTCCACGACCAACTGCACGTCACAGGTCACAGGGACCTCGGCACGCTTGGGGCGACGAAGAAGTACAGCCTGAAGCTTGTCGATTTCCACCTCGAGGTAACCGGGCACAGGTGGCAGCACATCGACGTGTGCGCCCGCTGCCGCAACCTGGAAGGGCTCCATCTCTTCACTGCGTGGCTTGACGTGAATCATCTGACCGGGCTTGACGCGGAACGACGGACGGTCCACCAGTTCTCCATTGACGAGGATGTGGCGGTGCACGACCATCTGGCGCGCCTGAGCCGTGGTGCGAGCAAAGCCCGAACGAAGAACGAGAGCGTCAAGACGCATCTCCAAAAGCTCAACGAGGTTCTCACCACTCAAACCTTGGGTCTTACGGGCTTCTTCGAAGACACGGCGAAGCTGTGCCTCACGGATGCCGTACTGGGCGCGCAGACGCTGCTTTTCGCGCAGACGGACAGCGTAGTCACTGTCGGCCTTGCGCTTGGTACGACCGTGCTCACCGGGAGCATACGGGCGCTTTTCAAGGTACTTGGCTGCCTTCGGCGTGAGCGGAATACCCAGCGCGCGGGACAGGCGGGTCTTGCTTCTGGTGCGTGAACGAGTCGACACGAAAATTTCTCCTTGGTAACGGGGTCGATGCCGAAGCATCACAACAAATCCAAACGTGAGGGATTGTGTCTATCGAAAGACGCGGCTACAGCGACCTTTCTGAAGATCCCAGGCTCCGCAGCCGCACGAAGTCAGGGTCTCAGACCAGAGGCAAAAGTACCACAGAACCAGAGGTTTCCCTAGTCCGTGTCGCCTCGAAGAATGTCCCTAATGTGTCGCGAGCGCTCCTGCAACTCCCGCTCGAGACCCCTGGCGACAGGTCGGTAATAGTGAGCATCCAACAAAGTGTCAGGCGCGTAGCTCTGCGAGACGATGCCCGCCGCATCATCATGGGGATAGCGATATCCCTGCCCGTGGCCCAGATCGCTGGAACCGGGGTAATGAGCGTCTCGTAATGGGGTCGGGACCTCTCCAGACCTGCCCTCTCTAATGTCGCGCTGCGCCTCATTAATCCCCACATACGCAGCGTTGGATTTCGGAGCTAAGGCGAGATAAACGGTGGCTTCTGCGAGCGGGATCCGCCCCTCAGGCATTCCGATGAGGGCTATGGCTTGAGCGGCGGACACGGCCAAGGTCAATGCTTGAGGATCTGCCAGCCCAATGTCCTCGGACGCCAGAATGATCAGTCGACGCGCGATAAAGCGCGGGTCTTCCCCCGCCTCAATCATGCGGGCGAGATAGTGAAGGGCTGCGTCCGCATCACTGCCACGGACGGACTTGATGAAAGCACTGATCACGTCATAGTGCTGGTCTCCTCCGGAGTCGTAGCGCACGAGCGCTCGATCGACGGCGAGAGCCACGTGTTCAGCATCAATCGTGGATACTCCCCCGGCGCTGGCCACACCCGCACTTGCTTCCAGCGCTGTCAGGGCCTTTCTGGCATCTCCTCCTGCTATCCGAACCAGGTCCTCTCGCGCATCATCGCCGAGGGTAAACGCTCCCGCAAGCCCCCTGGAATCAGCAACGGCCCGATCGAGAACGTCCCGTATGTGGTCTGGACCCAAAGGCTGCAAGGTGATGAGCAATGACCGACTCAGCAGGGGTGAAATCACGGAAAACGACGGGTTCTCGGTTGTCGCTGCGATGAGCACCACAAGGCCGTTTTCCACTCCGGGGAGAAGTGCGTCTTGCTGAGCTTTAGAGAAGCGGTGGATCTCATCCAAGAACAACACCGGCGCGCGACCCGAGAGCTCGCCTTCCACTCGCGCATCGCTCATCACATCGCGTACGTCTTTCACGCCCGCGGTTACAGCAGAGAGCTCGACAAACTTCCGCCCGGAGGATCGAGCAATCACGCTCGCAAGAGTCGTCTTGCCTGTCCCAGGAGGACCCCACAAAATAACGGAGCTTCCCGGGCCTTCGCGCTCTGGGTCCGCAAGCATGCGCAGCGGACTCCCTGCACTCAGAACGTGATCTTGCCCGATAACCTCGTCAACGCTGGTGGGGCGAAGGGCAACAGCCAGGGGAACCGGTGCACGAAACAACGAGTCGCTGGACATCACATCATGCTAGCGAGGTCCCACCTCTAGGATGAGAAGGTTATTTCGAGGGAGAACCTACTGTGGCAACAGCTGACAAGGCACGGCGCGACCAGCTTAAGCAATTTACGGCCAGGCAGACGTTCCACGCGCATCACCGCTCTCGCTCGGTCAAAGACCAGTGGGTATGGAGCGTTGCAGCCGTAGTGGCGGTCACAATCTCTGGTCTGGGGCTGTGGGCCTATTCGACCATTGGGCCGGGTAAGCCAGCCACTGTTGCTGACGCAAGCGTCAGTGAATATCGAGAGTGGACAGGTGAACTGGTGTTGCGGGACGCCACTCTCGACATCACCCTGGATGGAGCGAGCGCTCCTCAGGCTGTCGCCAGCTTCGTGGACCTGAACTCCTGGAATTACTTCGATGACAGCGCGTGCCACCGACTCACCACAGAGGGACTCTTCGTGGTGCAGTGCGGAGACCCGCTAGGTATTGGTATCGGAAACCCCGGTTACACCTTTGGCCCTCTTGAGAACACCCCCGAGGACGGTGTCTACCCGGCGGGGACCCTTGCTATGGCCAGAGCGTCTAACGACGCTTCCAGCATGGGCAGCCAGTTCTTCATCGTGTATGAGGACAGTGAGATCCCCGATGACATCGCGGGGGGCTACACCGTGTTCGGAAAGGTCACGAACGGGCTCGATGGCTTCATTAAGACATATGTTGAACCGGGCACGGCAGATGGTTCCACCGATGGTCGACCTGCGATGCCTGTCTTTATCGAGAGCATCACAATCCAGTAATAAGTTTGGCTCAGGCCCAAGTTGTGCTGTCTGCTGGAGTAGGCTGGCGGGCGTCCCACCGTAATGCATACAGTTCGAGGAGTCATGGCAGCAGAAGCCAATCCCCACGGTCGCGTTGACGACGATGGGACCGTACTCGTTCATGACGGCGGCACCTGGAGACCAGTCGGTAGCTTCCCTGACGGGACGCCCGAAGAAGCGCTTGCCTACTTCGAGCGCAAGTTCTCAGAACTCGAGGCCAAAGTAACGTTGGCCGAGCAAAGGCTGGCCGCCAAAGCCTCCTCAAAGGACCTTTCAGCGCAAGTCGACAAGCTTCTGCACGAACTCATTGAGCCCTCGGCAGTGGGAGACCTACCAGCACTGCGCACGAGAGCCCAAGCAATCAAGGATGCACTCCCCGCCCTCGTCGAAGCCCAAGCGCAGGAGAATGCGGCGGCTCTCGAGGAGGCACTGAGCACCCGCGAAGCGATTGTTGCGGAGATGGAGAAGCTCGCCGCAGAGGATGTCGCGAAGATTCGCTGGAAAGCGACCGGTCACCGTATGACTGAGCTTTTCGAGCAGTGGCAAAATCACCAGCAAACAGGACCGCGAATCCCTAAGAAAACCGCGGATGTCCTGTGGGGTCGCTTCCGCGCGGCAAAGAATTCGCTGGAGAAGGCCAGGCGAGCACATTTCCAGGAACTTGAATCCAAAACAAAAGAATCCAAAAACATCAAGAAGGCTCTGATAGAGCAGGCCCAGGCCCTCGCGCCCCAGGGTGCCGAGGGAATCTCGGCTTACCAGAAGCTGCTCACGCAGTGGAAGGCTGCACCCCGGGCTCAACGCAGCGTCGAAGATGCGCTTTGGGCGAAGTTTAAGGCCGCAGGTGACGTGCTCTACCAGCAGAAAGCTGAGCTGGATGCGAAGGAGGACGAAGCCAACGCAGGAAACCTGGAGCTCAAGCGTTCACTCCTCAAAGATTTTGCAGACATCCTCACACTGCAGGACCGCGATGCGGCAACTGCGCGTCTGCGACTCTTCCACGAAAAGTTTGGTGCCATTGGTCCAGTACCCAAAAAGGACGTGCGGTCAATTGATCAGGATGTCAAGAAGTTTGACACCCATGTTCGAACACTGGATCAAGAATTCTGGGCCAAGAACGATCCCGAGAAGAAGGCGCGTACGTCGTCCATGGCTCAGCAACTGCTCGAGGCGATTGCCGTCCTTGAGTCCAAACTCTCCAGCGCTACTGGCAAGGACAAAGAATCCTTGGAGGCCGAGCTTGAGACCAAAAAGGCATGGCTCGCTGTTGTCGAAGGTTAGTTCTCCACATTTTCGCTCGCCATTGACACTCCACCGCTGATCTAGACCATACTCCGGGCATGCACACTCCCCCGGAACACAGCTCCATTTCAGACGGCTACTCCCTCTCGCTCGGAGGACTCTATTGGCCGAGACCGTATTTTCCCTCCCGGACAGAGCGAGCGGGCCTCATTGGGCAATCACTACCGCACTGGGCGATCCCGACTGGCAATACCGCTGGGTGGATTTGGACGGGTATGGGGTTGCCTACACCCCTCACGGTGCTCAGACCGAGCACGCCAGCACTGTCGCCGCTGGAGCGAGAGCACTGGAGAGCGAGAGAGGTTCGGGATTCTCGCCACACGGTGGTGGACGTGGCGGGACAGAGCATTCTTGACCCTCTCAGCACAGAGATCGAACTGCTCAGTCATGGGCGAGACATCGACAGCGCGGCAACCCAGATACTTTTTCTCCGCTCCTTGCGCGAACAGGTCGGACAGCCGATTGCAACGCGCATGTCGCAGTCCCAGCGAGAACGCGCCCACGCTGTGCTCCAACGAGTGCGGGTGTTGACCGAGCGTTATCCGGACATCACCCGATATACGTCGTAGACCGCGTCAATGCGTCGCACGGCGTTCAGCACCCTATCTAGGTGTGTCACCTCTCCCATCTCAAAGACAAATCGGGATATGGCGAGATGGTTATCACTGGTATTCACCGTCGCCGAGAGGATATTCACGTGGTGCTCGGAGAGCACCCGCGTCACATCCGAGAGCAATCCGGGACGATCGAGCGCCTCAATCTGGATGTGCACCAGAAACACACTTCCCTTGGTGGGAGCCCACTCGACCTCGATCATGCGATCAGGGTCTTGCATCAGAGTGCTGATGTTGCTGCAGTCTTCTCGGTGAACGCTCACACCTGTCCCCCGGGTCACAAATCCGACAATCGGGTCACCCGGCACAGGGGTGCAACAACGGGCAAGCTTCACCAGAATGTCGGGCGCACCTCGCACCAGGACTCCCGATTCACTGACTCTGCGGGGTGAGCGTGACCTACTCGCGGTCTGAAACAGATCCTCATCACCGTCGTCATCGGCCTGGACAATGCCAAGAATCTTTTCAATCACAGACTGAGTGGAAACGTGTCCCTCGCCCACTGCAGCGTAGAGGGCCTCGACATCGGGATAGTTGAGTTGCGCTGCGACACCAGCAACAGACTCTTGGTTCATCAGTTTCTGAAGCGGAAGGTTCTGCTTGCGCATCGCTCGCGCAATCGCATCTTTACCCTGCTCGACGGCTTCCTCACGACGTTCCTTCGTGAACCATTGACGAATCTTGCTCCGAGCCCGCTGAGAGGTGACGAAGTTCAACCAGTCCTGACTCGGTCCCGCGTCGGGGTTCTTTGAGGTGAAAATCTCCACGGAATCACCGCTGGAGAGCTCCGTGTCGAGGGGCACCAGGCGCTGGTTGACTTTGGCCCCCATGGTGCGATGCCCGACTTCAGTGTGAACCGCGTAGGCAAAGTCAACGGGTGTTGCCCCCTTGGGTAAACCAATGACCTTTCCTTGCGGTGTGAACACGTAAAGCTCTTTAGCCCCAATCTCGTAGCGAAGCGTTTCCAAGAACTCTGCAGGGTCGGTCGTCTCTGCTTGCCAATCAGACAGGTGAGCCAGCCAGGCCATATCCGTGTCGTGGGACGCGCGTTCGACACCTTTGCCCTGAGACGCCATTCGCTCTTTATATTTCCAGTGGGCTGCGACTCCGAACTCAGCCCGCTGATGCATGTCAGTCGTACGAATCTGTATCTCGACCGGTCTACCCTCGGGGCCATAGACGGTCGTATGCAACGATTGGTACAGATTGAACTTTGGCGTGGCAATGTAATCCTTGAAGCGCCCGGGCATCGGGTTCCACCGGGCGTGAACCGCACCCAGAGCCGCGTAGCAATCTCGAATGGAGCTCACCAAGACACGAATCCCGGTGAGGTCATGGATATCAGTGAAGTCCCGCCCTCGATTCACCATCTTCTGATAAATCGAAAAGTACTGTTTAGGCCGTCCGCCAACCTCGGCCTTGATTTTTGCTTTCCGCAGGTCATCCTGCACCGTCTCAATGACGGAATCGACGAAGGCCTCGCGCTCTGGCGACCGGGTTTTCACCAACGACTCGATTTCCATATAAATCTTGGGGTGCAGCACCGCGAAGGAGAGGTCCTCAAGCTCCCACTTCACGGTTTGAATTCCGAGGCGATGCGCGAGAGGTGTGTAAATCTCCAGCGTCTCCTGAGCCTTCTTTTGAGCTGACTCCGGTGAAACAAAACCCCAAGTCCTGGCGTTGTGGAGACGGTCCGCAAGTTTAATCACCAACACCCGAATGTCTTTCGACATCGCCACAATCATCTTCCGCACGGTCTCGGCTTGCGCGTTCTCCCCGTACTTCACCTTGTCGAGCTTGGTCACACCATCAACGAGCATGCCAATCTCGTCGCCAAAATCCGCTTTGAGCTGGTCAAGCGAGTACTCGGTATCCTCCACCGTGTCATGAAGAAGTGCAGCCGCAATGGTGATGGGCCCGATACCGAGCTCTGCCAGAATTTGCGCCACGGCAAGAGGATGGGTGATGTAGGGCTCGCCGCTGTGGCGAGACTGTCCGACATGCGCCTTTTCAGCGACACGATACGCTCGTTCAACAAGGTTGACATCAGCTTTCGGGTGGTGCTTTCGCACCGTTTTGAACAATGTCTCCAGGGCGTTATCGGTAGGCGCCCTCGAGAACAACCGGGGAAGCAACGCACGCAAGCTTGTGGACGAAGAACTCTGAACCTCAGTCACTGCGCACCCCCTCTCCCCTGACAGTGTACGAGGGAGGAGGAGAAAACTGCTGGGTCCTAGCGAACCGCGCCAGAGGCGGGTCTGGCTTCGCGAACACGACGACCCTGCTTCTTATTCTCGGGCTCGTTCTCACGCACATGCACGTAGAGCGGAGCTGCGATGAAAATGCTGGAATAAGTCCCTGCGATCATCCCGATAAAGAGCGCCAGGGCTATATCCCGCAAGGTACCTGCTCCCAACAAGACTGACCCGATGAAGAGAATGGACCCGACCGGTAGTACCGCGACCACAGAGGTGTTGATGGACCGGACCAAAGTTTGGTTGACAGCAAGATTGACCGATTCGGCGAAGGTGCGCCTACTCTCCTCGCCATCCTGCGAAGTGTTCTCACGCACCTTGTCAAACACCACGACCGTGTCATAGAGCGAGTAACCGAGAATCGTGAGCAAGCCAATCACGGCGGCGGGAGTTATTTCATAGCCCAGGACACCGTAAACCCCTGCGGTCAGAATGAGATCATGGGCGAGCGCGGTCAATGCCGCAATGGACATCTTCCACGTTCGGAAATACAGCGCCATAACTAACGACACCAGTACGAGGAACACAAACAGACCAATCAATGCCTGTCGGGTGATGTCTTGGCCCCAGGTCGCACCAATAAACGAAGCTGTGACTGCCTCTATGTCCACGGCATATGCATCTGCCAGATCACTACGAAGCTCGGTTGTTTGTTGATCGGTGAGCTGCTCGGTCTGCACTCTGACCGAATCACCACCCACAATCGACACACGAGGGTTGGAGGTCACGCCCGCAACCGAAGTCACAGTGTCTATCGCTGTTTGTTCAGACAATGACGCGGGCGCGGAGATTCGGAACTCAGAGCCGCCCCGGAACTCAATGCCGAAGGTGAATCCACCGCGAAGAATGGTCAGCACAATGGCCAGGACGACGATAGAGGCACCGATCACATACCAACGGACTCTGTTGCCCACAAAATCAAAAGATTTCTCCCCCGTGTACAGGGCGTTACCAAAGGTTGTCAGACGAGACATCAGCTCTTCCTTTCCGCTTCGGCTTCTTCAGCAGCTTTTCGCTCGGCAATCGTTTGGCGACGCTTTACTTCACGGGCACTCTTTTTTCGAGCGGTGGCATCGACGTCAACCGGGTCTCTAAATCTTGCTCGTCCGCGATACACGGCTCCCAGTGCGCGCGGATCAAGCCCACTCAAGGGGTGGCCGGAACCAAAGAATTTCGTGCGCCCTATCAAGGTCATGAGGGGCTGGGTGAACAGAGCCACGATAATCAGGTCGACAATGGTGGTGATACCCAGTGTGAAAGCAAAACCTCGCACGTTCCCGACCGCCAAGATGAACAGCACCGCCGCCGCAAGGAAACCCACCGCATCCGAAGCAAGAATGGTGCGGAACGCTCGCTTCCACGCTGCGGAAATCGCGGAGTCAAGGACTCGCCCATCTCTCAACTCGTCGCGAATTCGTTC
>Ga0181557_1002799_pt1 | contig 17567 bp, 9 predicted proteins | sample 011ome_23_FD_148632 | JGI IMG/M metagenome (GOLD analysis project Ga0181557, IMG submission 148632) | Coastal salt marsh microbial communities from the Groves Creek Marsh, Skidaway Island, Georgia - 011506CT metaG (spades assembly) | ecosystem: Environmental > Aquatic > Marine > Intertidal zone >...
GCGAGAGAGGGCGGCGGGAGGTGCCGCGCGTTCGACGGCGCGCGACGCGGAGGAGGAGTGCCTCGAGCGAGCCGACGACGCGTCGCGTCGCTGTACAGTAACATCCGCACTGCTGCGTCGACAACGGCCCACAACCTTACGTACCAAACTGTCACCTCCAAGAGTCGCAGAGTCGCAGCTCTCAGCGCTGTAACACCAATTGATCGTGCCCGCGCGGCAGAAGACGGCGCGCGGGGCCGACGCGCGATACTCGCGAAGCGCTTCTCGCGTCGACGATCGATCATGTTCCGTTCGCTCTCCCTCGCGAACGCGCTCCTCCTCTTCTGCGCGGTCGTCGCGGTTCTCGGATCGCTCTCCACCGCGCGGGCCGCGGGGATCGCCGCGCCGAACGCTCGCGACGACGCCGCGACGTCCTCCCCGCACAGCGCGGCGTTCGCCGCGTACGTCGCGAAGCACGGGAAGAACTACTGCGGCGACGGCGTCGTATCGTGCGAGGAATCGCGCTTGAGGTGCGTCTCGGGCTCGATGCGATCGAACCCGCCGCGCTCGCGGGGGGCGAGCAGACCGCGATCGCGTCCCCGCGCGACCCGTTCCGTTTCCGTCGATTCTTCCCCGAACCCTCGTTTCGTTCGAAGCCGAAGACGGGACGATCGCTGACGTCCCCCGCTTCTTCGTCCTCCCTCCAACTCGCGCGCGATCCATCGCAGGGAGAAAATCTTCCACGCGAACAAGCTCACCGTGGACGCGCACAACGCGGACGCGACGAAGACGTGGAGGATGACGTTAGGGAAGCACGCGGACCTCGCCCCCGAGGAGTTCAAACGCGCGGCGTTGACGTACAAGCCGTCCGCGAGGCGCGTCCGGGCCGTGCACGACGAGATGAAAGCCTGGGCGGCGGCGAGGCTAGGGAAGGCGACGGTGAACAACTCATCCGTGGAAGACATCGTCGACGACGCGATCGCGGGGGAGAAGACCGCGGCGGGGCACCGAGCGGCGCCGGCGGCGTGGGAGGAGGGGGAGCCGGCGGCGGCGCCCGAGCCGGCGGCGGCGCCCGAGCCGGCGCACGAGCCCGCGCCCGCGCCCGCGCATTCGAAGCCGAAGCATACGCACGCGAAGCGAGCGGCGTCGAAGAAGTCGTCCCCCGCCGCCTCCCCCTCCTCCCACGGCGGGTTCCCCGAGGAGTTCGCGTGGACGAAACCGGGCGCGGAGTACGGCGCCGTCGTCGGCCCGATCCACGAGCAGTCGTCGTCGTGCGCGTCGTGCTGGGCGTTCGTCACCGCGGATTCGATCGCGGCGACGTACGCGGTCGATATCACGAAGAAGACGCGCAAGAGGATGGACGCGCCTAAACTCTCTATCCTGCAGCTCATGGACTGCGACAAGGACGACAACGCGTGCGCGACGGGGAACATGTACACGTCGTTCAACTGGATCGAGAAAAACGGCGGCATCGCCTTGGCGAGCGATTACGACGCCGCGGTGCCGTCGTCGTCGCAGGACGACGAGACGTTGCAGTGCGCCGCGAACGTGAAGTCCACGCTCACGACGCCGGGGATGTGCGACCTGAAGATGACCGCCGGGAACGAGGCGCTGATGCGGGCGATTTACGAGACGGGACCGGTGGCGGTGGGCATCAATGGCGAGCGTCTGCACTTTTACGACGGCGGCGTCATCACCGCGAAGGAGTGTCCGCCCGCGGGCGCGGGGATCTCGTCGATCAACCACGCCGCGCTCGTCGTCGGCTGGGGCGTCGAGAACGGGATGAAGTACTGGCTCGTTCGTAACACGTACGGCGAGGACTTTGGCGAGAAGGGATACTTCAAGCTCGAGCGCGCGGAGCCGCACGACCACGGCTTATTCGGCACGTGCGGTCTCCTCTTCGAGTCCGTGTACCCGATCGTCACGAAAGTCGGGGTCGTCATGGACAAAAAGGAGATGGAGGCGAAGTGCGTCGAAGGGTCGGTGTTCAAGCAGGAGTACTTCCGGGACGAAACGGCGAACCCGGGGACGTTACTCGGGAACGAGCCCGCGTCGCGCGGCGCCATCGAAGCCGCGGACGCGTTCATCGAAACCGCGCTCGGCGGCGCGGTGACGATCGCGAAGAGAGAGGGCGTCGCCGGCGCGGCGTTGATCGGCGCGACCGTCGCCGCCGCGGTCGCGGTCGTCGTCGTCAGACGGCGGAAGGCGAGCGCGAACGTGGCGTTTGGCGAGGCCGAGAGGCTCTTGCCGTGAGTTGTTAAGTTGTTTCGTAGCGGCTGTCTGGCTAATGTTTTGTTGTCTGAACCTCTGACTCAAAAATCGTGACTCAAGAACGTCTCCTCGTTCCACTCACTCCCTCGCGCGCGACCGCACGCCATGGACAACTGGACCAAAATCCAAGCGAACATCACGAAGGGCGTGAAAGAGATCACGGATCTCTTCACGTCCACGGGCCCGGACCTCCCGGAGACGGACATGGAGATGTGCTTGGAGGCGGACCGCGCGTACACCGAAGGTGCGCGACGAAATCGTCGTCAGATCCCGCGGGCCGCGTCGTTGTTTTCCGAGGGGTGCCTAGTCGCGCGCGATCTCGCCCCCACGCGCGCTCCAAACGTCACGCTCACCCCCGCGTCGCGTCCCCCCCCTCCGCAGTCGCCGCGTCGTCGAGCTCGGACCGGGCGGCGCAGGACACCGCGCGATTTCGCCTCGCGTGGGCGCTCGCGCACTCGAAAGCCGCGGGGCACGCGACGCGCGCGATCGAGCTCTTGCGCGACCGCACGTACGAATGGGGCGACGCCGTGCTGCCGAGGGACCGGCGGTACATCACCGCGGTCGCGCACTTCAACGAGGGGGACTACCTCAGCGCGAAGGAAGCCGCGACGGACGCGTTGCGGCACGACCGGGAGTGCCGACAAGCGGAGGCGCTGAAGACCGCCGCGGAGGAGAAGATCGCGCGGGACGGAGTGATCGGCGTGGGCGCCGTGTCCGTGGGCGCGGCGGTCATCGGCGGGTTGATCGGCGCGCTCGCGTCGTCTTCGTCGAGGAGGCGATGAGGGAGTGAGAGAGAGGGAGGGAGGGAGACGCGTTTCGCAGACGGAATGAAGAAGGTAAGGTGGCGACCCGCGCGAAGTTTCGCGCGGAAGGACTAGACTAGAGGTCCGTTACAACATCTCAGATGACGTCGTTCACAGCCCCGCGGCTTTCGCGAGCTTCCGCTTGTACGCCCGTATGTCGTCCTTCCACACCTCGACGCCGCCGCCGTCGCAGACCCAGATCTCCTTCGCGACCTGGTCGATCAGACGGAAGTCGTGCGACACGAGGACCAATCCGCCGGCGTAGGCGTTTATCGCCTCCGCGAGAGAGTCGATCGCGTCGATGTCCAGATGGTTCGTCGGCTCGTCCAGGAGGAGGAGGTTCGGCTTCCCGACGCAAATCATCGCGAACACGAGTCTCGACTTTTGACCGTCGGAGAGTAAACCGATCGGCGTCGTCTGCGCTCTTCCGCTGATGCCGAACTTCCCGAGGAACCCGCGCCACTCGTCGACTGGTTTTTTCATCGCCGCGTACGTTCCCGCGAAGAAATCCACGGGGTGACTCCCCGGATCTAACACGTCCACGGAGTGCTGGTGGTACCTCCCGATGGATAACGACGCGTGTCTCGACACCGTCCCGGCCACGGGTTCGATCTCGCCGGTCATGAGCTTGAGGAGCGTCGACTTGCCTGCGCCGTTTGGGCCCACGAGCGCGATCCTCGAGTCCGTGTCGACGCCAAACTCCAAATCTTTCAGGAGCATCCCCGCGCTCTCGTCCGCGCCGGGGTACCGGAACGACACGTTCTTGAACGGCAACACCGGCGGCGGAAGCTTATGGCACTCCGGGAACGAGAACGAGAACGTCTTGTCCGCTTTCGGCGACGGCGTCAGCCCCGCCGCTTCCATCTTGTCCAGAATTTTCTGCTTCGAGTTGGCCTGCTTCATCATGTTCGCGTACGTCCCGCACGACGCGATAAACTCCCTCAGGTGCTTAATGTCCGCCTGCTCTTTGTCGTGCTTCTTCTGTTGAATCACCTCCTCGTTCCTGAGCGTCTTCTGGTACGTGTCGTAGTCGCCGGTGTAGTACGTCAGACGTTTGTTCGATAATCGAATCACGTGCGTGCAGACGCCGTTCAGAAAGTCCTGCGAGTGCGAGATCACGAGCAGACACTTGTCGTACTTCGAGAGGTAATGCTCGAGCCACACGCACGCGCTCAGGTCGAGGTGGTTCGTGGGCTCGTCCAAGAGAAGAAGCGCGGGCGCGGCGAAGAGCGCGCGCGCGAGCGCGACGCGCATCCGCCACCCGCCGGACATGTCCTTCGTCGCGCGGCGCATCATCGGCCGGTCAAAGCCCAACCCGTGAAGCAGCTCCGCCGCACGCGCTTCAAACATCGCCGGGTCGAGCTCTTCTAAGCGCTCGTACAGCGGCTGCAAGCGCTCGTCCCCGGGTCCGCCCTCCGCGAGGACCGCGGCCTCGAGCTTCTGCAGGCGGTTCACCTCGGCTTTGATGTGATCCACGACCGCCTCGAGCGCGGTGCGTTCCGTCGGCTCCGCTTCCTCTCTCAGGTGATACACGTCCACGTGCTCGGGGATCGGCACCTCGCGATTCGCGAGCGCGGCGAGGAGGTTGCTCTTCCCGCAGCCGTTCACGCCTAACACGCCGTACCGTCGCCCGTGGTTGAGCTCGATCGCGCAGTCGCTCACGAGCTCCACGCCGTTGACTTGCATGCTAAACCGCTCGACGCGAACGTCCAGCGCCGTCGGCCGCGACGCGAGGACGCCGGTGACGGTGCGGTCGACGTCGACGCCGCCGAGCGTCGCGCCGCCCGGGCGCTTCCCGTCGACGGCGCGCTCGGCGTCCGCCTCCGCGAGCTCTTTCGCCTTCTCTTCCTTCTCCTCCGCTTTCGCGGCTTCCTTGCCCTCCGCGCGCTCTCTTCGCCGCGTCGCCGTGGACTTTTTCCCAGCCTTGCCGCCCTCCTCCGCGGAGACGACCTTACCTTGGTACACGCGCCACGAGTCCGTGCACAGATCCGCGACGAACCCGGCGTTGTGCGACACCGTCAGGACACCGCCTTTAAACTTTCGAAGCGCATCGGTCAGCGCCGCGAGGGTTTCGTTGTCCAAGTAGTTCGTCGGCTCGTCCAGGGCGATCACGTGCGGCTTCGTCCACATCGCCGCGGCGAGGACGAGGCGGCTTTTTTGCCCGCCGGACATGCGCTTGAGTTTCGAATCGGCGAGCTCCGTGGATATCCCAAAATCGCCGAGGTGCGCGTACACCTCCGCGGACGTCAGCGGGCGAATGTCCAGCCCGCTCTGGCTCGCCTTGAGCTTCTCGTCGAAGTGCCGCGTCATTTTCATGACGTACGAGGACTTTAAGAATTCCTTCGGTTCCCACCTCGTGACGCCCGGGCGGTCGCCCCACTTTCGGACTTCGTAACACAGCGACCCGCCCTTCATCGCCCTGCCGAGGATCTCGCACACGTTCCCTTTCACCGTCATCGCCGCCTTCTCCTCGTCTGTCATCTCCATGGTCGCCATCGCGGCGAGCTCTTTATCCCTGCCCAAGAAGAACCTTCGCTGGATGTACTCCTTCGGCGACATCTCGAGGTTCGACTCCAAGTGATGCATGCTGTGCTGCGCGATGTACGATATCCGCAGGTTATGATGCTTCCACACGCTCCCGTCCGTGGGCTCGAGCTCGCCCACGATGTTCTTCAGAAGCGTCGTCTTACCCGCCCCGTTCGCGCCGACGATGGCGACGCGCGAGGAGAGGTACACGCGCGCGTTGACGCCGTCCAAAACCTTCGCCGAAGACGTCGCGTACGAAAACGAAACCTCCTCGACCCTCAACACCGCCTGATGCTTATTCTTTACGCCGTCCAACGGTCCCGGGTCCGGGAACGAGATGAGCGGCTTATCCCCGCCCCCGGTCGACTTCCCGACGCCGCCGCGGGACGTCCCGGTCATCGCCGCGGCGAACCCCCCCGCGACGGACCCGCTCGGCGCGTACGCGGACGCGCGCGTGCCGAGCTCGCCGCTTTTTCCGCCGCTCGCGCCCAACACCGCGGACGCGCGCAGCCTGCTCGCGTCGCCGTCGCCAGCGCCGTCGCCGGCGCCCATGCCGTCGCCGATCGCGGCCTCGCCCGCGGCTTCCGCGTCGGTTTTGATCGCGTCCACGAGGTCTTTCTTCATGCGCGGAAGCACCAGCCGCGGGTTCGCGGCTCGAAAGTTTTGAAACCCGCCGTCGTACGTCGTCAACGTCTGATCCTCGAAGTGCACGATGTCGGTGGCGACGGTCGTGAGGAAGTCGTAGTCGTGCGAGACCACGAGCACGGTCGTGTTCGTCAGCGCGCAGAGGTGCGAGGCGAGCCAGTCGACCGCGCCGACGTCGAGGTGGTTCGTCGGCTCGTCCAGGAGGAGGAGGTCGGCTTTCTGTAACATCGCTCGCGCGATCGCGAGTCGCATCCGCCATCCCCCGGACAGCTCCGTGACCGTCTTGCGCGCGAGCTCGTCCGTGAACCCGACGGCGCGTAAGCACGGCGCCACGTCGTTCGCATCCGCGCCGAGCTCGATCGCTTGGGACTTGAGAAAGTCCTTCACCGGGGCCGCGAGCGAGACGAGAACTTCGTGCTGGACGAAGACGCATCGAAGCCGCGGGGGGAAGCCGTTGATGTCCCCGGCGGCGAGCCTCGTGAGGAGCGTCGTCTTCCCCGCGCCATTCTGGCCGACGACGCCGTACCTTCGCCCGATTTCGAGCCGCAGCGACGTCGGTCGCAGGAGGACTTTCCCGGCGAACGCGAGGATGATGCCCTGGAGGTCGAGGCAGTAGTCCTTCTTTTCGTCGGCACCGTCGCCGCCGCCGCCGCCGCCGCCGCCGCCGCCGCCGCCGCCGCCGTCGCCGCCGGCGCTCTCGCCGCCCTTGTGGTGATTCACCGCGCTCTCGCACAGCGCCTTCACCGCGCTCTCGTCTATAAACTCGAGCAGCATCGCCCCCGCGGCGTCCACGAGCTCCTCGACGAGCTCGTCGCGCGACGCGCCGTCGTCCGCGTCGTCGAGCATCCCTCCCATCATGTCCGAGACGTACTCGCTCACCTCGTCGTCGACTTTGGACGACGCCAGTGCCGCCTTGACGTGCGTGGCGACATCAGGCGCCGGCATCGGTATCGCGCGATCCCTCCTCCGCGCGCGATGCCTATGATGAGATCCGACGCGCGTCCAAATGATGGTATACGCCTGGCATGGCAGCAGAAGGCGAAAAGACTCGTCGCAGGCTTGACTGTAGAATGGCTATCCCGACTACGCAACGATCAACGCGCACGTCAACGACCCACTCAGTGCATCATGTGACCCCCCTCGTACGTGTAGTACCCCCCCTCCGTCGCGTTGCTCCCGAACTTCGGCCCTCGGTACGTCCCGTGATCGTTGCGGAAACTCTCCGGCTGCGACGGCGCCGCCGCGAGCCACGCGTAGCCGGCGCCCGCGGGCTCCCCTCCCGGCCCTTCGCTCACCTCGTGGAAGTAATGGCAGTCTCTCCCCGCGCCGAGCGCGTACGGCGGCGCCTGGACGTCCAACATCGCCGTCGGCGTGATCGCGGTGAACCCGTGGACGTTCCCTCCGCGGGTCGGGAACAGCGCGAGCGGCGTCGTCCCCGCGGCGACGACACCGTCGCGCACCACCCTCGCGAGCCTCGGCGTCCCGACCGGGACCGGCGGCGGCGGCTTCCCTTCGTCCTCCGGGGCGACGACCCAGTCGTACGATTTCACGTGAACGGCGCCGTAGAGAATTTTGGACATGACCGTCATCCCCGGGTGGTCGTGCGTCGGTATCGCGTCGCCGGCGGCGAGGAATTTGAAGACGCCGAGCGTGAACGCGAGGTCCTCGTGGAGGTGGAGGTACTCCAGCCCGCGTCGAGCGCCGGGCTCGGGGGACGACGACGGCGACGACCTCTCTCTCTCTCTCTCGCCGACTCTCTCTCTCTCTCCCCGGCGGAAGAAGTCGCCGTCGCCGCCGCCGCCGCCGCCGCCGCCGCCGCGCAAGCCCGCGCGGTCCAATCGCGATGTCGACGTCGACGGCGGCGTCTTCGCCTCGTCGGGCACCTCGAGCGCGAGGTCGCGCGCGGTGACAGCCTCGAGGTACGGCATGATCGCGCGCACGTGGTCGTCGTGCACGGGCCGCACCCCCGGGACGGACGGGAGCGTCGCGACGCACTTGTCGTACAGCGCGACGACCGGCCCGTGCGGCGCGTCCGGGGGGGTTCTTCTCCGAGCGCCGTCGGGCCCGTCGCTCCACGACGCCTCTCGCGCCATCGCGCCGCCGGAGGAGGTCGCGCCCGCGTCGCGACGCGGGGGACGACGCGCGACGCGCGAGAGCAGCGACGACGAGACGACGTTCGCTATGCGCGCGCGCGCGAACATAACATCCCGCGCCGGGGCGCGCGTGTCCGCGACGGCTCAGACGCGCGCGCTGACCGCGCCGTGGGTGTGACACGTTTCAGCGTCTCGTCCCGTCCAATAAAACGATTGCGATTCCTTGGTCTTCTATCTATGCGCGTCGCCGAACCCCGTCTACGTATCCCCCCCGCAGCGCGCCGCGATCCCTCGGCGCCCCACTCCCCCCCTCAGCTCTGGTTCACGATCCGCAGCCCATCCTGAAGCGCGCGCGTGTACTCGTTGATCGCGCGCACGATGCTCTCGTCCTCCGCGACGCGTTCCTCCTTCTCCGCGTTGATCGCCGCCTTAGGGCCATTCCATACGAGCGAACGTCGGGGTGGAGTTGAAAGGCGTCAGTTGGAGTTGAAAGGCGTTGAGGGCGGGTATTGAAAGCGAGGGACCCTGGGTGGAGAGATGCGCCGGGCAAAGTCCTTAAGGATCGGCGTTCACCACGCCAGCGCGGTCGTATGGGAACCAGTGTATAGAACGCGCCTTCACCGCGGCGATCTCGCCCAGCGCGACGACGTGGAAGGCGTCCTCGTCCCCTCGCTTCGCGCGCCGCAGCTCCGCCACCGCGCTCGAGACGTCCGCGAGAGCAGCCTCGCGGACGCTCCGCTCGCCGTCCACCTTCTCCTGCAGCCGCAGCACGTCCTCGCCGACGCGTCTGAGGCGCGTTCCGTACGAGCGAACGTCGGGACGAGGGAGTCGAAAGGCATCGGTCGGAGTTGAAAGGCGTCGAGGTGTGTCGGGATTGAAAGCGAGGGAGGGATGAGCGGAGAGATGCGCGCGCCGGGAAAAGTCCTCAAGGAACGGCGTGCACCACGCCGACGCGGTCGTACTGTACGGGGACCGGTGTGAGATAGAACGCACCTCAGCGTCGCCGCCTCGCGTCGCAGCCGGTCGACGCGCTCGTCGTCGACGGCGGAGGCGCACTCGTCCACCTTGGCGACGACGCTGCTCGCGAGGTGCTCGACGTCGACCCTCCGCTGCTCGCGTTCCTCGCGAAGGCCCGCGTGGAGCTCCGCGAGCGAGGACGCGAGGGTGTCGAGGGTGGATTTGACGCCGGCGAGGGCGTCTTGCACGCGCGTCTCCGCGGCGCGTTCGAAGTTTTTCAGCTCGCGCTCGATCGCGCGTCGCGTCTCCTCGTCCGCGTCCGCGCGGCGCTTCGTCTCGTTCTCGAGCTCGAGCTCGAGCCTCTGGACTTGGTCGTACAGCGCGTTCCTGCGCCCGGTCTCGACCTCTCTTCTCGACGCTTTCTCGTTCTCGAGGTCGCTGTAGAACCGCGCGAAGCGCTCCGAGACGTGCGCGAGACGATTCGCGGGGGCGGCCGCCTCCGCGGATCTGAACGTCGCGACCGCGCCCGCGGAGGACGTCAGCGCGAGGGGGGAGGGAGGCGCGCTGTTCTCCGCCGCCGCGAGGTTCTCCAGCGCGGAGGGGCGCGAGTCTCGGGCGGTCATGACGCGGGCGTGCGCGCGCGCGCGTCGCCAGATGAAGGCGTTTTCGGCCCACCAACGTCTTTCTGTTCTCGGCCGCGACGACCGCGAGCGCGACCGCGAGGTGCGAGTGACGACGTCATCGTCAATCATTTCGCGCGCGGGGCGATCGCCGCCACGGACGACGCGCACGTCTTCTCGTGATGCTGCGCCACGCCGCGCGTCGCGTCGCGGCCGCGAACGCGTCTCTCGCCGCGAGCGCGACGTCCTCGCGATCGTCCACGCGGCACCTCGAAGCGTGGGCGGCGGCGCCGAGGCGCGATCTCGTCGCGCGTGCCCTCTCGATCGACGCGTCGACGGCGGCGACGACGACGACGTCGTCGTCGTCGCGCGCGTCGTCCGCGCTGCCGTTCGCCGCTCGAGCGCGCGCGGCCTCGGGATCGAGCGCGTCGTCCAGGGGGATGTCCACGGGGGGAGGAAGAGGAGGAGGGGGAGGACCGAGCGGAGGGTCGTCGTCGGGATCCGCGGGCGTTGGCGCGGGCGCGTCGGCGTCGGCGGCGAATGAAGCCGCCGCCGCGGCGCGTCGACGCGCTTACATCGCCGCGGAGACCGCGCGTCATCGCGCGTCCGCGAGCACGGGCGGGATGTACCTCTTCGCGATGACCATCGGTATGGTCGGCCTAACGTACGCGTCCGTGCCGTTGTACCGCATGTTCTGTCAAGCCACCGGGTTCGGCGGGACGACGAGGAGGAAAACCGTGGAGGAGAAGCTCGCGGCGCAGGCGAACGCCCCACCGGCGGTCACCGCGGCCGCCAAGTCGCGCGACGTCGTCATATCCTTCAACGCCGACGTCGCGGAGGGTCTCCCGTGGAGGTTCACCCCGACGCAAAAGTCCGTCGTGGTGCGTCCGGGGGAGACGACGCTCGCGTTTTTCACCGCGAAGAACGAGAGCGCGCGCGACGTCACGGGCGTGGCGACGTATAACGTCCAGCCGAACAAAGCCGGGTCGCACTTCAACAAGGTGCAGTGCTTCTGCTTCGAGGAACAGCGGCTGCGCGCGGGCGAGGAGGTGGACATGCCGGTGTTTTTTTACCTGGACCCCGAGTTCGCGACGGACGCGGCGATGGCGGACGTGAACGACGTGACGCTGTCGTACACGTTTTTCCGCAGCGACGATTACGACGAGCTGGACGACGAGGAGGAGGAGGGGGAGGGGGACGCGCGCGGGGTGAGGATGCACGGGAGCGGCGTCGTGCCCGTGGGGGTGAGGACGCACGCCGCGCTGGCGAAGTAGCGCGCGCGAGTCGTCGTTCGCAGCTCGAGCGGCTTCCACAGACGAACAGACGTTCGCATTCGCACCCTAGCTAGAAATCCACTCGTTGAAAGGTCATGTTCACCCTATGTTCCACATTTTTAACGATGAAAATTGCCGATGATTCACCGGTGAAAAAACGTGCTTTGAAACTGGCGACTTCAAACGTCTTGGTCATGTCAGCACTTCGACGCGAGTCGTCGTAGCCGTCAGTGCGCGCGACGCGAGGGCTCTCGCCGTCATGCCGCCGCGACGAAGGCGGTCCGCGACCGCGGTCGCCGCCGCGGCGGCCGCGACGAAGGCGGCGGCCGCGATGGAGGACTACGACGACCTCGGCACGGTCGCCGAGCCGCTCGACGCGATCGCCGCGGATCTGACCTGCGCGCTGTGCTCGCAGCTGTTCACGCGTCCGTGCACGCTCCCGTGCGCGCACACTTTCTGCCGCGCGTGCGTGGAGGACACGCTGCGCGGGAAGGGCGTGTACAAGAACGAGTGCCCGGACGAGGCGTGCACGCACCCGGTGTACGTGAAAGACCTGCGCGTGAACCGCGCGCTCGAGTGTCTGGTGCACAACTTTCCCGCGATGCGCGCGACGGCGGAGGCGGACGAGCGCGAGCGCGGGAACCCGACGACGCCGCGCGCGGCGTCGCGACCCGCGAAGGAGGAAGAGCGCGCGGTGAAGAAGGACGAAGTAGACGACCTCGAACCCGCGGCGGGAGATGGAGACGACGCGCGCGCGACTGAGGAGGAGGAGGACGCCGCGGCGGGCGCGAGTCCAGCTGTCGAGGAGCCGTCGCCGAAACGCGCGAAATCAGCCGCCGCGCCGCCCGCGGTGAACACCCCCGCCGCGTCGAATCCAAAGCAGGCGCGATGCCGCGTCCTCGAGGAGGAGATCGCGACGATCGACGCGCACGCGGCGTGGCTCGACGCGAAGATCGCGGCGCTGGAGCTCGAGGAGACGCGGGAGACGGAGGCGGCGAGGTCGGCGGCGGCGGCGAGGTCGGCGGCGGCGGCGATCGAAGCCGCCGCCGAGGAGACGCAGACGCGACGGACGTCCTCCCTCGCCGCGGCGACCGCGCCGCCGACGCAGCCCACGCAGTCGGTGACGCAGCCGGATACGATGACGCTGACGCAGGCGCGGTCGATGTACGCCGCCGCGCACGGTCGATCCGCGCCGAAGAAGATGACGCTGAAGAAGCTTCGACGCGCGTTGGAGAAACTGGACAAGGACGTCCTCGCGTCCGTCGCCGCGTTCGCGCTCGCGGAGGAAGATGGAACGTCAACCGACGCGGACGCGGCGGGCGAGGCGGGTCCACTGGACCCGGCCGCCGCGGCGAGAGAGGACGAAGCGCGCGAGGCGCGCAGGCGCGAGCGGAGGAAGACGAACGCGGCGGCGGCGAGGGAAGAAGCCGCGGCGCTCGTGCTCCCCCCGGGGGAGTCGCGACGGAAGCCGCTCGCGGCGAAGGACGACAACGTCGACGTCGACGCCGACGCCGCGGTCGTCGTGAAAGCCGCGGCGACGACGCGATCGTCGTCGCCGAAGGTGTTCGAGCACACGCAGGTCAGCACGGGGTCGAAACGGAAAGCCGCCGGCGGCGGCGGCGGCGGCGGATCGCACGCGGCGGCGACGAGACGACTCGCCGCGGCGGCGACGAGACGACTCGCCGCGGCGGTCGAGAAACTCCGCGACGGCTCCTCGTTCGAGCTTCGAAACGAAGACCGCCTGTCGAGGAACACGACGCACCTGCTCATGGACCTCGGCGGCGGCGCGAACGATCGCGTCGTGTCCGAGTACCGCACCGTGCGATACCTCGAGGCGATACTCAGAGGGATATGGATCTTGCGCGCCGACTACGCGCTCGACTCCGCCGCCGCGGGGCGGTGGTTGAACGAAGCCGACTACGAGATCGCGGACTCCGGGCGCGGGGACGCGTACGACCCGGTCCCGTCCTCCGTCGCGATCGGCCCCGCGGGCGGGCGCGAGCGACGAGAGAAGTGCGCCCCCGGCGTCTTCGCCGGCGAAGTCGCGAAGGCGCGTCTCTCGCCCGAGACGCCTCTGCTGGTGAAAGAGATCGAGGGATTGCTGATCGCGGGGGGCGCGACGCTCGCGAGCGCGCCGTCCACGTCCACGCGCGGCGCCGACGACGGGAGTTCAACGCCGCCGCCGGCCTCGGAGACGGAGCAGGGCGTGCCGGACAGCGAGGACGAGGGCGAGGACGTCGACGACGTCGCGCCGCGCGGCGTCGGCGTCGGCGTCGGCGGCGTCGGCGGCGGGAGAGCGACGACGATCATCGTCGACGACGCCGTCGCCGACGCCGACGTGCGGGCGCTCGAGGAGCAGTACGGCGGCGTCGTCGTGACTTTGCGCTGGTTGTTTCACTCGATCGTGCACCACGTCGCGTTGCCGAAAGAGGCGTACAGTACCCGTACCCGGCGTGAGGAGAGCGGCGGATTTTAGTCGGGGACGAGGATAGCAACACTACTTATAGCACGCGTAGCACGCGAACGATGAGCAATGAACGCGTTACGTTCTCACGACACAGACGACGTCTAAGGGACTTACTGTACTTCATCTCACGGCGCGGACCGTCGTTCGGCTCGTCGGTCGCGGTCGGGTCCGGTCTCCGTTCTCGTCGTCGTCGAAACGTCGTCTCGTCTCGTCCATCAGTCTCCTCGTCGTAGAATTCGAGCGTCGGCGTCGGCGCGCTCATCACTCCCCGTACGTGCAGATGCCGACGCCCTGGATCGGCTGGCACGTCGCGCCCTTGGGACACGTCGGCCCGGCGGCGTGGAACGGCGACGCGGGCTTGCAAATCAGCGCGCACTGGGACGGCTCGGACGCCCCCGCGGGCTCGAGCACGCATTCCCCCTGCGCGGTCGCGCCGACGTGCGTGTCCGCCGGACACGGCGACGCGGGCGAGCACCTCGGGGAGCAGAACGACCCGGGGAGGCCTTGAATCGCCACCTTCTGCTCGTTCGCCATGCACGCGCCCGTGTTCGGGTTCGAGTACGGCAGCGTGTGCGTCTTCGGGCCCGGGGCGGGCGCGTCGTCGTCGTCGTCGTCGTCGCGCCAGGAGGAGGACAGGCGCGACGACGACAGCGTCGTCTGCAGCGTCAGCGAGTTGTCCGCGGCGAGGGTGTTCGTCGCGAGCGGGACCGCGCGCGCGGCGGTCGCGGCGGAGCACGACGCGACGGCGAGGATCGCGAGGAGGAGGGATGATGGTTTCATGTCGCGCGCGAGCGGGGTCCGAGGCGTCGGGGGCGTCGCGGAGTGCGGCGGGATCTCGCGTCGTCGGCGTCTTCCAAGAACGAATCGACGTCATCGTCATCGTCCGTCCGTCGGGGCGTTTCGGCGAGCGACGCGCAGTGCCGCTCGCGCGGCGGGGCGACGGCACGATGCGAGCTCCTCCGCGCGCGCCGTCCCCCCGCGCGAGCGCGGCGAGGACGCTCGAGCGGACCATCGCGCTCGTCGTCGCCGTCGTCCTCATGACCGCCGCGGTCGCGAAGGGCGCCGCGGTGTCCGCGCGGTACGATCCGTCGCTGTCGCCCTCCGCGCGCGCGTCCTTCGCGTCCGCGGAGCGCTTTCTCGGGTTCGGCGGAAACGGCGGCGAGGAGCCCCACCCGGCGAGGTACGGACGGCACCCCGGGACGGACGTCCCGCGCCTGCCCGGGCTGACCCGCGGGTGGATGTTCGGCGCGCGCGCGAACGACCTGTCGGACGCGCAGTGGAGAGATTTCCGCGGCGGGCTCCCGAAGCTTCTCGCGCTCGCGGCGATCACGACGCCGCTCGTGGCGCTCGTCCGACGCCGCGCGCCCAAGTCGTGGATCGTCCCGTTCCACGTCGTCTACGGCCTCGCGTTCGTCTCTTACCTGCACGGGCTCGGGACGCTGTGGATCCTCGCGCTGATGCTCGCGCACTTTGTCGTCGTCGCCGCCGCCGCCGGGACGCCCCGCGTCGGCGCCGTCGCGACGTGGATCAGCGGCGCGGCGTGCCTCGGTCTGTCGCAGTACCACGCCGCGCGATGGCGCTTCGGCGACATCGCCGCGTCGTTGGCGTGGATGGACGGAGCGTCGTTCAAGGGCGCGATGCCGCGGTGGTACATCAGCTTCAACCTCCTGACGCTGCGGCTGATCTCGTACGGGTTGGACCTGCACGCGCGGCGGTCGCGGTCGCGGTCGCGGTCGAGGCGGCGGGGGGACGCGGACGCGCGCGCGAAGAAAAACGACGACGACGACCTCGAGCCTCGCGCGCCCGCGCCCGCGATGCGCGACGACGACGACGACGACGACGACGACGACGACGACGGCGCGCGCGCCGCGTATGCCGCGATCGTCGAGACCGCGTCCCCCGACGTTCGGTACTCGCTCGCGGAGTACGTCGCGCACGGGCTGTACCCGCCGCTGTATCTCGCCGGGCCGACGATCACGTTCAACGCGTTCGCGTCGCAGATGTACGCGCCGCAGCGGACGTACTCCGCTCGCGGGGTGATCACGTACGCGGTCGTGAAGTTTGGGTTGATTTTGTCGCTGTGCGAGCTGTGGACGCACACGCAGTACGCGAACGCGATCGCGAAGACGAGGGCGTGGACGTGGCGGCGGGTCGCGATCGAACCCGGGGCTAGCCACGGCGGTGATTTCGGTCCCATGGAGGTGGGCGTCACGAGCTTGATGGTGTTGAACTTCATGTGGCTCAAGTTCGCGGTGATGTGGAGATTCTTCCGCCTCTGGGCGCTCCTCGGCGGCGTCGAAGCCCCGGAGAACATGCTGCGGTGCGTGAATAACAACTCGACGATCGCGGGGTTTTGGCGCGGGTGGCACGCGTCGTATAACAAGTTCCTCGTCCGGTATTTATACATCCCTCTGGGCGGGGCGAAGTACCGAGTCTTGAACGCGTGGGTGATATTCGGGTTCGTCGGCGCGTGGCACGATGAGATATCGTGGCGGCTGATGTACTGGTCGCTCATATTCGCCGCGTTTCTCGCGCCGGAGGTTGGCGTCGTCGCGCTCGGGAACGCGTTCTTTCCGTCCGCTGTGGACAAAGAAACGTTCACTTATCGTGCGTTACGGTCCCTCCTCGGCGGGCTGAACGTCCACGTCCTCGTCGCGGGGAACATGGTCGGTTACGTCGTCGGCATGGACGGACTCCGAGAGCTCGTGCGCGCGTACTGCGGATCGGGGCTCGGGGACGCGGTTAGGTTTTTCCTCTGTTCCACCGCCATGTGCGCGGCGGCGGCGTACCTCGGTTTCGAGCAGCGCGCGGGGGAGACGCGCGCGGTTTCTGCGGCGGCGGGGACGCGGTCTCGGAGGAAGAAGTCGAACTGATTCGCGCGGGGTGGGGGTGCTAGCTTAGACTAGGGCGTAGACACACGATATTGGCTGACTCCTTCTAGAAGAAATATCCGAACAATCCAAAAGTTTCTGTTCCTGTCGCGATCGGTTCTCTCGGAGCGCAGGTCAGTGCGCGCGCGCGCGCGTCGACCCTCCCGCGGACGGTACCCGGGGAAGAGGAGCTCTACACGACGCCGTCGCCGTCCCCCCCCGCGCTCGTTCGCTTCCGAAGCTCGCGGTAGCTCGCGTATCGAGGCGTCGCGTTAACAACTGGACTGGATTTTTGGTATTTTTTGGCGGATCCGATGTCGTCGTTCCCGACAGCCTCCGACGCGGCCGCGATGACCGACGCAGAGATCGCGCGGCGGCTTCAGCTCGAGATCAACGCGTCCGCGCGCGCGAGGAAAGCGCCGAGCGCGACGTACGACCCCGCGCCGCTGCACAACTTCGGGGACCAGGAGAGGAAAGCGAGATCGCTCGCGACGAGGAAAAAAAACGCGATCGAGGCGAGGAACGAAGCGAGGAAGAAGCTGAGGGCCGAGAAAGCGAAGAAGCGAGCGGCCGCGGCGAAGCGAGCGGCGCGGAAGGACAAAGCGATATCCCCGAGCGTCGTTCGCGCGGCGGCGCCGACGAAAAACCAACGCGCGAAGGAGCACGGCGTCGCGTCGTCTCCGCCGAAGAAGTTGCCCACGCCGCCGACGCCGCCGTTCTTCACGCACGTCCGCGATCCGATGGCGACGCACTCGTCGCTGATCCACGCGGACGCGATGGTTCCCGTGATGAAAGACGAGCGCGTCAAGGACGAGGACGAAGACGAGGACGAAGACGAGGACGACGAGGACGACGGCGACGACGCGGAGACGGCGACGACGCGCACGCCGGCGACGCCGGCGCAATCGAGACCGAAAACCGGGTGGCAGCCGGGCGACAGCGGCCGCGCGTCGAAGTCCAAGTCGAAGTCCAATCCGAAGCCGAAGAAGAATAAGAAGAAGAATGCGAAGCTCAACCCCGCGGAGGAGGCCGCCGCCGCGGACGCGGAAGCGCGCCTGCCTC
>Ga0181557_1002805_pt1 | contig 17547 bp, 17 predicted proteins | sample 011ome_23_FD_148632 | JGI IMG/M metagenome (GOLD analysis project Ga0181557, IMG submission 148632) | Coastal salt marsh microbial communities from the Groves Creek Marsh, Skidaway Island, Georgia - 011506CT metaG (spades assembly) | ecosystem: Environmental > Aquatic > Marine > Intertidal zone...
TCAGCAACGAGCTGTTCAATCCAGTCACCGAGACCCGGTGCCATTTCCTCATCAGCCAACAAAACGGCAATGTCACGATTGCTGGACAACGATGCCGCCAACAAGACCGCAGGGTTGTCAGGGGTGGACACCCTGAGCGAATCCCACACGGAGGCAGCCTCGTCAATTACTGCCCGGGTGTCGACTCCTGCAAGGGTCGTCGGAACGAGGCCAAACGCCGTGAGAGCTGAAAAACGTCCACCCACGTTGGGGTCGGCGAGGAATACGCGGTGACCCTTCGCAGAGCTCTCCTGGTGGAGCGGGGAGTTCGGGTCGGTCACGATAATCACGCGATCGATTGGGTCAATTCCTTGATCCCGGAAAGCTCGCTCAAAACTTGCTCGCGCGGTTGCCGTTTCAACGGTGGTTCCAGACTTGGAGGCCACCACGACAAGCGTGTCCACGAGTTCGGTCTTCAACGAGCGCGCGACTTGATCGGGATGGGTCGAGTCAAGAATCTCAAGGGCAACGCCATCACGCTTTGCCATTACTTCCGGAGCCAGTGATGACCCACCCATTCCACACAGCACGACGCGATGCACGCCGCGTGCTGCAAAGTCCTCTCGCAGCGCCTCGAGCTCTGCAACAAGACCCAACATTTCACGCGGGTCGGCAGTCCAGCCAAGACGCTTCGAAGCCTCTTCCGTTGCCTCTGGGCCCCACAACGTTGCAACACCGGCGGCAACCTGTGCAGGGACATCCGCGTCAATCAGGCGTACGACACGATCCTGCACTCCATCGACCCGGGATCCGAGAGATTCAATCTCAAGTGCCATTACGCGCTCCTGAGCGCCTCGTCGACGGTGCCGAGCAAATCACGCCAGCTGTCGATGAACTTCGAGACACCTTCGGCTTCAAGAGCGTCAGTGACTTCGTCGAACGAAATTCCCAGGCCTGCCAATGAATCTAAGACGCTCTGTGCATCCGCGTATTCACCGGTGACGCGGTCGCCGTTGACACCACCTTGTTCGGCGGTGGCCATCAGGGTCTTTTCTGGCATCGTGTTGACAGTCTGAGCAACTGCCAATTCGGTGACGTAGAGAGCCTGGGGAAGAGCAGGGTCTTTAACCCCGGTTGAAGCCCACAGCGGACGCTGGACGTTCATACCCTTCGCCTCGAGCGCCTTGGCACGGTCTGAGCCGAAAAGTCGCTCAAATTCTTGATATGCCAGCCGCGCGTTTGCGATACCGGCGCGGGAGCGCAGTGCCTTAGCGTCGTCTGTGCCGATCGCGTCAAGCTTGGCGTCCACAGCTGTGTCCACTCGGGAGACAAAGAAGGATGCAACCGAATGAATCGTGCTGATGTCTACCCCGCGTTCAAGCGCTTTTTCGACGCCGGCGAGGAAAGCTTCCACCACCGCTTGGTAACGCTCTAGCGAGAAGATTAGGGTTACGTTGACGCTAATCCCGCGAGCAATGGTTTCCGTGATGGCAGGAAGACCGGCCACGGTAGCGGGAATCTTGATCAACACGTTCTCGCGGGCCACCGAGTCAAACAACGCCTGGGCTTGGTCGATTGTGCCTTGCGTGTCATGCGCGAGCTCGGGAGACACCTCGATGGATACGCGGCCGTCGACACCGTTGGTCGATCGGTACAGCGGCATGAAAATGTCACAGGCGTTTCGCACATCGTCGGTCGTGAGAGCGAATACGGTCTCTTCTGCGGTTGATCCGGCGGCCGCCTGTTCTGCCACCTGCGAGAAATACGAGGCGCCACCAGAGATAGCTCCTTGGAAGATGGTGGGGTTGGTGGTCACACCGACGACATTCACGGTGTCAATGAGCTCTTGAAGGTTTCCGCTTTCAATGCGGTCACGAGAGAGGTCATCGAGCCAAATGCTGACCCCGACGTCGCTGAGAGCCTGGGTGTTGGGGTTCGACATGAAGAGTCCTTCCTGGCCTATCGGCCCACAACGGTCTTCGCGACCGCAACAACGTTTTCTGGCGTAATACCAAATTCTTTGAACAGGGTCTTGTAATCAGCGGAGGCACCAAAGTGCTCGATTGATACACAGGCCCCTTGATCACCGACGAATCGGTGCCAGCTTTGAGCGATACCCGCTTCAACGCTGACGCGTGCGGTGACTGCTGGGGGAAGGACGCTTTCGCGGTATGCCTGGTCTTGAGCGTCAAACCACTCCACACACGGCATCGACACCACACGCGTGGAGACGCCATCAGCTTCTAGAGCAGTGCGCGCATCAAGCGCGACCGATACTTCCGAACCGGTCGCGATCAAGATGAGTTCGACGTCGCCGCTTGCTTCGGCCAGCACATAACCACCGCGAGCGGTGAGGCTCGCAGAGGCAAGGGTGTCGCCGCTGGCTGCACCCTCACCACGTGCGAGGACCGGGACACCCTGACGGGTAAGCGCAATACCCGCCGGGCCTTCGCGACGCTCCAGCATGGTCTTCCACGCCCACGCAGTCTCGTGTGCATCTGCAGGTCGCACCATGTCGAGGCCTGGGATAGCTCTGAGGCTCGCGAGCTGCTCGATGGGCTGGTGAGTAGGGCCGTCTTCACCCAACGCCACGGAATCGTGGGTCCACACAAAGATGCTGGGCACGCCCATCAGCGCTGCGAGTCGAACCGCAGGGCGCATGTAGTCGGAGAAGATGAGGAAGGTTCCCCCAAATGGGCGGGTCTTTCCGTGGAGGCTGATTCCGTTCAGAATCGAGCCCATTGCGTGTTCCCGAATACCAAAGTGGAGAACACGTCCATATGGGTCTGCGCTCCAATGACCGGTGCTGGACTCGATAGGTCCAAAGGACTTCACACCAGTGATGGTGGTGAGGTTCGACTCGGCAAGGTCGGCAGATCCACCCCACAGCTCTGGCATTACACCTGCGAGAGCGTTAATGACCATTCCTGACGCCTGACGAGTTGCTAGCGACTCAGTACCCTCGAAAGTGGGAAGCACGGATTCCAGGTCGGGCAATTCGTCTGCCTGAAGGCGCTCAAGCAGGGCCTTTTTCTCTGGATTCTTACTAGCCCACGCATCGAATTTTGTGTTCCAGTCGGCTTTCCACTGCGCTGCACGTGAAGCGAGTGAGCGGGTGTGCTCGAGAATCTCTGGAGCAACAGCAAAGTGCTCATCGGGGTTGAATCCAAGAATCTTCTTGGTTTCAGCAATCTCGTCAGCACCGACTGCTGAACCGTGGATTTTTCCGGTGTTCTTCTTGGTGGGAGCAGGCCATCCGATGATGGTCTTCACCATGATCAGCGACGGCTTGTCAGTCTCTGCTTTCGCTTTTTCGATGGCAGCGAATAGGCCATCCGCGTCTTCGTTGTAGTTTTCATCGCTTCCGAAATCGACTTCCTGGACGTGCCAGCCGTACGCCTCATAGCGAGCCTTGACATCTTCGGTAAAGGCAATGTCGGTGTCGTCTTCGATTGAGATTTTGTTGGCGTCGTAGAGAACTACTAAGCGGCCCAGTTTCTGGTGACCCGCGAGGCTCGCGGCTTCGCTGGTGACGCCTTCTTGGATATCGCCGTCACTGGCGATGACATAGGTGTAGTGGTCAAAAGGTGACTCGCCCTCGGCGGTGTCAGGGTCAAATAAGCCGCGCTCAAATCGTTGCGCGTAGGCGAAACCGGTGGCCGACGCGAGACCTTGGCCAAGCGGACCAGTCGTGATCTCCACTCCGTCGGTGTGACCGTATTCGGGGTGTCCAGGGGTCTTCGAACCCCAGGTTCGCAGTGCCTTGAGATCGTCTAGCTCGAGACCAAAACCACCCAGGAACAGCTGCACATACTGGGTAAGCGACGAGTGGCCTGCCGAGAGAATAAAACGGTCGCGACCAAGCCACTGAGGATCGGTCGGGTCATGCTGCATCACCTTTTGGTAGAGCAGGTATGCAACGGGTGCGAGGCTCATCGCGGTCCCGGGGTGTCCGTTTCCTACTTTTTCGACGGCATCTGCGGCGAGCAGCCTTGCAGTATCAACGGCAATACGGTCATTTTCGGAGAAAACCGAAGTCATGAAGGGGAGTCCTTTGTGTGGGTTTCAAGAGGGGCCACTCCAGGGCCTCTACGGTGACCCGATCAGCCAATAAGTGACTGGGCGGAGAGTAAGCCAAGTATATCCAGTGGCTTCCATCAAGCTCTCAGGCCGCGCTCCTTCGAGCGACCTAGAATGTCTACGACATGACCCACACTGCTGCCTCGACGACTCAGCCGTCTTCCTCATCTGGTTCGTGGAGCGACACCGTTAAGGCCTATGTTGCTCTGACCAAACCCCGCGTGATTGAGCTTCTTCTCGTCACCACGGCACCGGTTATGGTGCTGGCAGAGCGTGGAATTCCTAATTTGTGGCTGATGTTCTTCACCCTTTTGGGTGGTTCGTTGAGCGCGGGAAGTGCGAATGCGTTCAACAGCTACATCGACCGGGATATTGACCGGGACATGCACCGCACCTCCAAGCGGCCACTGGTTACCGGCGCAGTCACGGAGCGACAAGCACTCCGATTCGCGTGGATCCTTGGTTTCACCTCCTTTGTCCTTCTCGCACTCACCACAAACGTGCTCGCCGCATCACTATCTTTGGCGGCGATCTTGTTCTATGTGTTCATCTACACCCTGTGGCTCAAGCGCCGCAGCGAGCAAAACATCATCTGGGGTGGCATCGCAGGCTGCTTCCCCGTATTGATCGGTTGGGCCGCGGTAACCGGAACCCTCTCCTGGGAAGCCCTGATCTTGTTCCTCGTGGTGTTCCTGTGGACGCCACCGCACTATTGGCCTCTCTCGATGCGCTATCGCGACGACTACGGAAGCGTAGGCGTGCCCATGTTGGCAGTGGTGCGACCCGCTGGGCTCGTCAGCGTCCAAGTCGTGCTCTATGCCTGGGCCACCGTGGTCACCTCGCTGCTACTGATCCCGATCGCGCCTATGGGCTGGATTTATACGATTGCGGCTGTCGTGAGCGGGGGATGGTTCATCATCGAGTCACACCAGCTCTATGCACGTGCCCGACGTGGCGAGGAAGACCTCAAACCGATGAAGGTCTTCCACTCGAGCATCAGCTATCTGACTCTGCTGTTTATCGCTGTTGCGATCGATCCGCTTATCCCTGCGCTGGCACTTCTTCCCGGGTAGCAAGCAACGCAGAGACCACCAGCGCCACAATTACGCTGGCCAGCACCATGTGGATTCCTACAGCGAGTTCTGGGAGGCCATTTCGTGCCTGAAAGAGCCCGATACCGATCTGTGCAACGACGACCACAACGGTTGCGACAAGCGTGCGTCGAAGCCGCGGAACACTCACGCGAATCGCCCAGATCACCGCAATCACACTGAGCCCAAACACTGCGTACGACGGCCATGCGTGAATGTGTTGAAGAAGTTCAGAGTTAAGACCATTCCTCGCGGCACCCCCATCGCCCGCGTGTGGACCAGAACCGGTGGTGATAATTCCCATCACGACCGAGGCTGCCAACGCCACGAGTAATGCCCACAAGGTCGCGGAGAGAGCACTTGGGACCACACTTCTGCCACTGGATCGCCCGACACGCACTCGGTAGAGCAATACCGCAGCGAGCCCGACGAGTACTGCTGAGAGCAAGTAGTGCAAGCCCACTACATAGGGGTTGAGGTCAGTTAAGACGGTGATGCCCCCGATTACTGCCTGTCCCGGAATTCCGAGGCCCAGAGCCACGGAGAGACGGAGAAGCTCGGGGCGCTCGAGACGCTGGCGAACAACCATGAGGAACATTCCGATGGCAATCAACACAAGAACGAAGGTGAGCAGTCGGTTTGCAAACTCGATCACACCGTGGAGGCCCATCTCGGGAGTGGTGACGTAGGACTCGGCGGTGCACTGCGGCCAGGTGGGGCACCCCAGTCCCGAACCGGTCAATCGAACAGCACCTCCGGTGCCAATAATGACGATTTGGCTGATCAGCGAAGCCCACGCAAAGAAGCGCACACGGGCGTCAATTGTGTCGGGGAACCATTTCCACAGCGTTCTCACAACAAAATTCCCTGTTCTTTCAGCTCATAATCAGTAACATTCTGGGAGGCGCTGACGCCATTGCCATCCCCGAACAGCGAAACCGCGGGGTTGTGGCTCCCGGGGAAGTGTAAGCCACCGCGCCTACGAACCGCTGAGAGCCAGGGATGGCCGAAACGTCCACGAAACGGCCCGAGGAGGAAATAGATGTCCGACGTGATTCTCGACCGACCCGATTTGCAGGAGTTTGGGCAATACGAATTCGGTTGGCACGACTCTGACTCTGCCGGCGAAACCGCCAAACGCGGCCTCAACAGAGCAGTCGTGGAAGAGATCTCGGACCTCAAGGACGAACCCGCCTGGATGCGGGAGCGTCGCCTCAAAGCTCTCGAGATTTTTGAGCGAAAGCCGATGCCAAACTTCGGTGCTGACTTAAGTGGAATCGACTTCGACAACATCAAGTACTTCGTGCGCTCGACGGAGCGCCAAGCTCAAACGTGGGAAGACCTGCCTGAAGACATTAAAAATACTTACGAACGCTTAGGTATTCCTGAAGCAGAGCGCGCACGACTCGTTGCCGGTGTGGCAGCCCAGTACGAATCTGAGGTGGTCTACCACCAAATTCGCGAAGACCTCGAAGAGCAGGGTGTGATTTTTATGGACACCGACACTGCCCTGAAGGAGCATCCCGAATTTTTCACCGAATACTTCGGAACTGTCATCCCTTCAGGTGATAACAAGTTCTCGGCCCTCAATACCGCGGTGTGGTCAGGTGGATCGTTCGTGTATGTCCCACCCGGTGTTCACGTGGAAATCCCACTCCAGGCCTACTTCCGCATCAACACCGAGAACATGGGCCAGTTCGAGCGCACGCTGATCATTGCCGATGAAGGTAGCTACGTGCACTACATCGAAGGCTGCACCGCCCCGATTTACTCGTCGGACTCGCTGCACTCGGCAGTGGTAGAAATCATCGTCAAGAAGAACGCACGTGTTCGCTACACCACCATCCAAAACTGGTCGACGAACGTGTACAACCTCGTGACCAAGCGCGCCATTGCGCACGAGGGCGCCACCATGGAATGGATTGACGGAAACCTTGGTTCCAAGGTCACCATGAAATACCCCTCTGTGTTCCTGGTCGGAGAGCACGCCAAGGGAGAGACCCTGTCGGTGGCCTTTGCCGGACCCGGCCAGCACCAGGATGCTGGCGCGAAGATGATCCACATGGCCCCGAACACCACCTCCTCGATTGTCTCGAAGTCAATCGCGCGGGGAGGGGGTCGCGCGGGTTATCGCGGCGAAGTTCGAGTAGACGAAAAGGCCCACCACTCGGCCAACACTGTTCGCTGTGATGCGCTGCTGGTGGACACCATCTCGCGCTCGGACACATACCCCGCAATCGACATTCGAGTCGACGACGTGGTCTTGGGCCACGAAGCGACCGTGTCGAAAGTCAGCGAAGAGCAGCTGTTTTACCTGCAATCGCGCGGACTCCCAGAAGACGAAGCGATGGCAATGATTGTGCGCGGATTCATCGAGCCAATCGCCCGCGAATTACCGATGGAGTACGCCCTCGAGCTCAACAAGCTCATTGAGCTCAACATGGAAGGTTCTGTCGGATAAATGAATAGCCCCTCAGAGGCCCCCAAGGTGGTCCTCGATCCTTCAATGACGCGCGTCGTGAACTCCGTCCCCGTGCAGACTCGCTCGGAGCGCTTCCACTCCACTAACCCTGACGAGTTCCCCAGTGTGTCCGGCCGGGAGCCAGAATGGCGCCTGAGCCCCGTCAAAGAGCTGACCGCACTCATCACCGGATCGCTCGATGGCGGCGAGTACGAACTGTCTTCACCTGCGTCCACCGCGGTGACGGCAGAGTTCGTGGACTCCGCAACTGTCCAACGTGGCAGCGTGTCAGAACCAGAAGACAGACTCGCAGCCAACGCTTGGTCGCAGGTGGAAAAGACCCTCGTGGTAACCATCACTGGTGACGCGGGCACTGTCACCTTGGAGCGCTCCACCCTTGGAAACGTCCCTCGCGCTGCGCACACGATCGTCAAGGTCGCAGAAGGCGCCACGGCCACCTTGATTATTCGCTCGTCGGGTGCGGCTCTCTTGGCAGAAAACGTCGAAATCGACGTGGCCAAGGGCGCGACTCTCCAGATGGTCTCGGTCCAAGAATGGGACGACGACGCAATTCACTACGCCAGCCACTTTGCCCGAGTAGGGGAGCAGGCATCGCTTAACCACATCGTCGCGACCATGGGTGGGCACATCGTGGTGGTGAACCCTTCCGCAGAGCTAGCGGGAGAAAAAGCCAACGGCGAGCTATACGGTGTGTACTTTGCGGAGGCACACCAGCACCTTGAATCACGCGTTTACGTCCACCACGTAGGCCCAGACACCACATCAAACGTGAGCTACAAGGGCGCACTCCACGGAGAAGGTGCCCGCACTGTCTGGGTCGGAGACGTCTTGATCGGAGCGATGGCAACAGGGACCGACTCCTATGAGCAAAACCGTAATTTGGTTCTCTCAGATGGCACCCGTGCTGATTCCATCCCAAACCTTGAAATCAAGACCGGTGATATCGCAGGGGCAGGTCACGCCAGTGCCACCGGACGCTTCGACGACGAGCACTTGTTCTACCTCCAGTCAAGGGGTATCCCCGAGGTTCAAGCCAGACGCCTCGTCGTCGGCGGGTTCCTAGGAGAGATCGTCCAGAGAATTGACGACGAGGACCTCCAGGTTCACCTCATTGACCGTATCCAGCAGAAACTTCGCGACACCGAGGAGGCCCCCGCATGAGCAACGTGTTGGTGTGCAAAGAAACCGATGTAGAAGTGGGCCACGCCGTCAAGGTCACGATTGACGACATCCCTATTGCCCTGGTGAAAGACTCCGCTGGCGTGCTGCACGCACTCGGTGACACCTGCTCCCACGGCGAGATTTCGTTGAGTGAAGGGTTCGTCGAAGACGACACACTCGAGTGCTGGGCCCACGGCTCAAAATTCGAGCTCACCAGTGGTAAGCCACAAAACTTTCCGGCTTTCGAGCCAGTTCCTGTTTACAAAGTCACCGTCACCGACGGCGACGTTTACATCGACACCGAGACCACACTCGGCAACTAGACCTCACGAATAACCCACGGAGACACAATGTCAACTCTCGAGATTAAGAACCTTCACGTATCGATTTCCACTGAGCAAGGCCCAGTCGAAATCCTCAAAGGCGTCGACCTCACCATCAACCAAGGCGAAACCCACGCCATCATGGGCCCCAACGGTTCGGGAAAGTCGACCCTGGCCTACACAATCGCTGGTCACCCTCGCTATGAGGTAACCGCTGGATCGATCACCCTTGACGGTGAAGACGTGCTGGAAATGTCCGTTGACGAGCGTGCCAAGGCAGGCCTATTCCTCGCGATGCAGTACCCGGTCGAGGTTCCCGGTGTCACCGTGACGAACTTCCTGCGCACCGCTAAGACTGCAATCGATGGGAAGGCTCCAGCGCTTCGCCAGTGGGTGGGAGATCTCAAGGAGGCCATGTCGTCGTTGAAGATGGAGTCTGGCTTCGCAGAGCGCAATGTGAATGAGGGCTTCTCCGGTGGAGAGAAGAAGCGCCACGAGATCATGCAACTTCAGGTTCTCAAGCCACGTTTCGCTGTACTCGATGAAACCGACTCTGGTCTGGACGTTGACGCGCTCAAGATCGTGTCTCAAGGTGTCAACAAGGCCAAGGAAGACACGGGCCTTGGCGTCTTGTTAATTACCCACTACACGCGGATTCTGCGCTACATCGAGCCAGACTTCGTGCACGTCGTGGTGGCCGGGAAGATTGTTGAAGACGGCGGACCAGAGCTAGCCGAGCGACTCGAAAACGAGGGCTACGACCGTTACCTCGCTCCACAAGGCGCGTAAGACATGCCCACTGCGCTGAGCGACGAACGCTTTGATGAATTCCAAGAGGCACTCAAAGACGTCATCGACCCTGAACTCGGGGTCAACATTGTTGATCTGGGTCTCATTTATGACCTGAGTTGGGATGACGAAGAAGACGCCCTCATCTTGAGCATGACGCTCACCTCCGCCGGCTGCCCGCTCACCGACGTCATTGAAGAGGAAGTCGGGAAGGCTCTGGATACCCACGCCGAGCGCTTCCGAATCAATTGGGTCTGGATGCCGCCCTGGGGTCCTGAGCGCATTAGCGAAGATGGCCGCGACATGATGAGGGCATTGGGCTTTAGCATTTAGAGCTCTCGTCATTTCACCCGAAGGGTCCCATGCTGCAGGTCACTGACCTTGAAGTGCGCGTTGGTGCGCGCCTGTTGATGTCCGAGGTCTCCTTCACCATCCAACCCGGCGACACGGTCGGGCTGGTGGGACGAAACGGTGCCGGTAAAACAACTCTCACCAAGGTGCTCGCTGGTGATTTAGCGCCCGCGAATGGTTCTGTAAACCACCAGGGGGCCATTGGCTATCTTCCCCAAGATCCACGGGCAGGAGACCCCGAACAACTTGCCGGGCACCGCATTCTTGACGCGAGGGGTCTTGCGTCCCTGCAGGCACGAATAGATAAGGCCACAGCTGAAATGGGCAGCGAAGACCCTGCAATCGCCGAAAAAGCAATGGCCCGATACGCCAGAGCCCACGATGAATTTGTCAGCGCCGGAGGGTACGCCGCCGAAGCTGAGGCTGCGACAATCGCGAGTAACCTTAGCCTGCCCCAAAGCGTCTTGAAACAACCCCTTGGCACCCTCTCTGGAGGTCAGCGGCGACGCATTGAACTTGCCCGAATCCTGTTTCATAACGCACCGGTGATGATTCTGGATGAGCCCACCAACCACCTGGATCAAGATTCGGTGGTCTGGCTCCGAGAGTTCCTCCGCACATACCAAGGCGCTGCAATAGTGATCTCCCACGACGTGGAGCTTGTTGAGCATTCGGTGAACCGCGTGTTCTACCTCGACGCGATGAGACAGGTCATCGATATCTACAACATGGGCTGGAAGCACTACCTACAAGCCCGTGAAGCTGATGAGGAGCGCCGGCGTCGCGAACGGGCCACCGCAGAGCGCAAGGCCACCAGCCTTCACGAACAGGCCGCCAGATTCGGGGCAAAGGCGTCTAAAGCCTCCGCTGCGCATCAGATGCGCGCCCGCGCAGAAAAGCTCATGGCAGGCCTCGACGAGCAAGTGGCACAAGAGCGGGTGGCGGCAATCCGTTTCCCCACTCCCGCACCGTGTGGGAAGACTCCGCTATTTGGTCACAACCTGTCGAAGTCATACGGCTCACTCGAAATCTTCACGGCAGTGGATCTCGCCATCGACAAGGGCAGCAAAGTCGTCGTCCTCGGTCTCAACGGAGCAGGCAAGACAACGTTGCTGCGCATTCTGGCGGGAGTAGACCACCCCGACACCGGAGAGATCGAGGCGGGGCACGGTTTACGCCTTGGCTATTACGCGCAGGAGCACGAAACACTCGATGTGAACCAGAGCGTGCTCGACAACATGCTTCGCGGGAGCGACGTGAGTGAAGTCGAGGCCCGACGTATTTTGGGATCATTCCTCTTTACAGGAGACGATGTCCACAAGCCGGCGGGTGTTCTCAGCGGGGGCGAGAAAACACGTCTGGCCCTCGCGTCGCTGGTGGTCTCAGGTGCGAACTTGTTGCTACTTGATGAGCCCACCAACAACCTCGACCCCGCAAGCCGCGAGGAGATCCTTCGCGCTCTCAACGCCTACGAAGGAGCGGTCGTCCTGGTCAGCCACGATGAGGGCGCTGTGGACGCACTGTCGCCCGAACGAGTCTTAATCCTGCCCGATGGAGTGGAAGACCTGTGGGGCCGAGATTACGAGGAGCTCGTTAGCCTCGCGTAGCTTCCCACTGGTCAAGAAGCTCATCCTCGACATCTTGATCTGTGCGATTCCTGGGGCGCGCTGGGGCGTCAACGTCGTTGACCAGGCGATAGTCCTCTCGCAGCAGATAGCCCCACGCCACGAAGCCGAGGAGGGCAAAGAGGAACCATTGAACGGTGTAGCTCAAGTGAGGGCCTTCATCGGCGGCTGGACGCTCGAGGAGCGCCGGCATAGGGCTCGTGGAAGGGTCTTCAGAGGACAATGCCACATACGCACGTGTATCCAAAGGCACCCCGGTCAATTGAGCGAGAGTGCCAAGATGAATCGTCGCAACTTGGCCCTCTGGCGCAGAGCGTCCGTCAATAATCGGCTCGCTGGCGAAGAGTCGACCTGTGACTGTGACTAATCCGTCTGGGGGAGTGGGAATCACATCCGGGTAATCCTGCTGTTCCCCCGTGGGCACCCACCCACGATTGACGAGAACCCACTCGCCGGTACCGAGCTGGAAGGGTACGAGTATTTCGAAACCGACTTGGGAGAAGCGTGGCCTGGTACGCACTAAGACGGTCTTTGCCGCGTCATAGTGCCCCTGGATCGATACCGGAGTCCATCGCAAGTCGTCGTCCCACGACTGACCCATTGCCAACGCATCAAAGAAGCCCACCGGCTCCTGTGCGAAATGAGCCTCGACTCTCTCAATTTCAGCGACCTTCTGACCGCGACGATCCCACTGCCACAGCCCGAACAGGCTTGTGATAACGGCGAACACCACAGCCACCGCGAAGTATGACATCCATTTGAGGGTGAAGGCATGCCTGATCAGACTCATTCAGACCCTCCTAACTCGCGCACAGCAACGGGAAACTGGCGTGCCCCAAGATAGTCGACGAAGAATTGCTGATGCTCTGCACACGAGAGCCAAATTTTTTCCCTCGATTCGTCGTGAATCTTGGGATTGCGCCAGACAATCTCCGTGGTGGCGTGTTCGAGGCAGCCCTTTCTCGAACACCTCAGCGAATCTGGGCCAACTTCTCCGAGCACGCTCACTGCTTAGGTGAGAGAGGCACGAGCGCGCCTGGGGTGTAAGCGGTCGCGGCCTGACCCCGACGATCTACCTGGTTAGCCACCACCACCGCCAGGTACGGCAAGACAACGGCTCCCGCAGCAGGAAGGAGCAACCACCAGCCCGGCGCAATAAAACAGGCCCCGATGCAGACAAGACGAAGTCCCATCGCGACGGAATATTTCACCATACGTTGGCGCCGCTCATCGACCGGTGACACCGGAAGCGAAGTGATGCTGTGTGGCTGAGCCATAGTGGCCCCATCGTAGAACTCTTCCCTGCACGTATGCTTGACAACTATGACAACTCCTCGCACTGTTCTCATCACCGGTGGTAACCGCGGAATTGGCTACGCCATGGCGGAAGCATTCTTAGCCCAGGGTCACCGCGTCGCAGTCACCGCACGCTCGGGTAACGGCCCAGATGGTGCTTTGACAGTCACTGCCGATGTCACAGACGGCGCAAGTCTGGACTCTGCCCTGGCCGAGGTAGAGCAACAGCTTGGGCCCATCGAAGTACTGGTGGCGAACGCGGGCATTACCCGGGACACTCTGATTTTGCGCATGTCCGATGAGGACTTCGAAGACGTAATTAACACCAACCTCACCGGTGTCTTCCGGGTCGTCAAGCGCGCAATCAAGTCAATGGTGAAGGCTCGCTTTGGGCGAGTCATTCTCATCTCCAGCGTCGTGGGCCTCTACGGCTCTGCGGGGCAGGTCAACTACTCATCGGCAAAGGCTGGCCTCGTCGGATTTGCCCGCTCACTCACTCGTGAGCTGGGCGGTCGCGGAATCACCGCAAACGTTGTTGCACCCGGTTTTATCGAAACCGACATGACGGCAGTGCTCAGCGACGAGCAGCGTTCGACCTACATGGCGGCGATTCCTGCAGGCCGCTTCGCGGAACCGTCTGAAGTTGCCGGAGTCGTCTCCTGGCTGGCATCCGACCACGCCGGTTATATCTCAGGAGCGGTGATTCCCGTTGACGGTGGCCTAGGAATGGGCCACTAATCAGGTAAATAGTCGATTACGCGGGACAGATCCCGCTCATCGATTGATACCAGTGCGCGCTCACGCACAATCGGCTTTGCCACAAATGCGACAGAGACGGCAGCTTCCGACATCATCACCAGGTCGTTAGCACCATCGCCCACCGCGACGGTGTGCGTAGATGGAACACCCCATCGCTGGGCCCAATGGAGCAGCCATGTCTTTTTCGCCTCTGCATCAATAATCGGGCCGTCGACCTCTCCCGTGAGAACCCCCTGGGAGCGACCCAGGCGGTTTGCGCGCCAGTCGTCTAGGCCCAGTCCAGTGGCAAGGGGGTCGATGAGTTCATGAAATCCTCCCGACACCGCGCACACCCGACCCCCGCGACGGTGAACTTCGTCAACAAGTGCTTTGGCGCCGAAGGTAGCGCTCACGCGCTCAGCAACAGCATCAACGGCTGCGGTGCTCAAGCCCTTGAGTGTCCGCACGCGTTCGATCAGTGACGCCGCAAAGTCGAGCTCCCCAGCCATCGACTTCAGGGTGATCTCGGACACTAGACGTTGCACCTCTGGCCCAGCCTCTTTCGCGATTTCGTCGATTCCTTCTTCGTTTGCCAGAGTCGAATCAACATCAAGCACCACGAGAAGTGGTGCAACAGGCTCACTCACGCAACGACCATGCCCTTGGCCACAACTGTCAGTCCAGATTCCGTGACGGTGAAACCGCGGGAGCGATCAAGGTCAGGGTCCACACCGATAGTCGCTCCAGGAGCGACCACTACGCCCTTATCGAGGATGGCGCGGCGAACAATCGCCCCTTCGCCGATTGCGACTTTCTCGAACACAACGGAATCGCTCACCTCTGCTCCAGAGAGGATGCGCACCCACGGGCCCACCACACTTCTCGTGACTTTCGCACCCTTAACCAGGCAGCCAAGCCCCACCAGTGACTCGGTCATTTCTCCGGCCTGACCTTTGTCATCTTGTGCAAACTTTGCCGGAGGGGAATTCCACTGTTGGGTGTAAATCGGCCACTCGTTGTTAAAGAGGTTAAATTCCGGCTCTGCCGAGATGAGATCTTGGTGAGCGTCGAAGAACGAATCGATGGTTCCTACATCGCGCCAATACAGGCGATCGCGAGCGGTTGAACCCGGAACGTCGTTCTCGGTCATGTCGTAGACAAATGCTTCGTTTCGCGCCACAAAGGCAGGAATGACATCGCCACCCATATCGTGGTTTGACTCGTCGAGCTCTGCGTCGTCGATAACGGCCTTCATCAACACGTCAGCGTTGAAAACATAGTTACCCATCGAGGCGAGAATCTCGTCGGGGGAGTCCGCGAGGCCGTCCACCGAGCTTGGCTTTTCAAGAAATTGCGAGATACGTCCCGGGTGTGTGGGGTCAACCTGGATCACGCCGAACTGGTCGGCAAGCTCTTTGGGTTGGCGAATGCCCGCAACAGTGACACCTGCGCCCGATGCAATGTGGGCGTCAACCATCTGCTGAAAGTCCATTCGGTAGACGTGGTCAGCGCCCACGACCACCACGATGTCGGGTTTTTCATCACGGATGAGGTTGAGGGATTGATAAATCGCATCAGCGGAGCCAGCAAACCAACGTTTACCTAGTCTCTGCTGAGCAGGAGCAGACGCAACGTAAGCATTCAACATTCCTGCGAGGCGCCAGGTTTGCGACACGTGACGGTCGAGCGAATGGGACTTGTACTGGGTCAAGACAACGATTTGGCGAAGACCCGAATTGATCAGGTTTGAGATCGCAAAGTCAATCAATCGGTAGTGCCCCGCGAAGGGAACCGCTGGCTTGGCGCGGTCCTTTGTCAAGGGCATGAGGCGCTTACCCTCGCCGCCAGCAAGGACGATTCCGAATACTTTCGGGCTAGCCATATCTCAAGCGTAGACGATTGATAAGACGGGGCGGGGAGTAGTCGCACTCGAGTAGGCTTAGACAGTTATGACCACTGTTGCCACCATGTCCGAACTGGGCGTCCGTCGAGACGGCAACTGGCTACTTCACGACATCAACTGGACAATTGATTCAGCAGACCGTTGGGTGATTTTGGGGCCTAACGGAGCAGGAAAGACCACGCTCTTGAGCCTCCTCGCCTCGCTGATGCATCCGAGTGAAGGCGAACTCCACGTGTTAGGAGAGCGTGTTGGTTCGGTCGATGTCTTTGAGCTTCGCCCCCGAGTGGGCTTTGCCTCCAGCGCGATGGCAAAAAGGATTCCCAAGTCCGAGACTGTTCTCGACGCTGTCTTGACTGCCGCTCAATCTGTAACGGGGCGCTGGGTTGAAGAGTATGAGGACATCGATATTCGCCGGGCTCAGCGGGTCCTCGGGGAGTGGCACCTAGGTCACCTCGCCGACCGACCGATCGGGACGCTGTCTGACGGCGAGCTCAAGCGCGTTCAAATCGCACGGTCTGTCATGACCGACCCAGAACTACTCCTGCTCGACGAGCCCGCGGGAAGCCTTGATTTGGGCGGCCGAGAGGACGTCATTGGGCTTCTCGACCAGTTTGCCGCCTGGGATGCAGCACCCGCCATGGTGATGGTGACCCACCATGTCGAAGAGATTCCACCGAGCTTTACTCACACTCTTTTGCTCCGCGATGGAGAGATTTTTAAAGCAGGCCCGGTGGCCGAGGTCATCACGTCGGAGAATTTGACCAACTTGTTTGATCGCCACCTTGTGGTGAACCGGTCAAACGGCCGGTTCACCGCGCAAAGTACTCAATAACCTGGTATCGTTGCCCCTTGGCTTAGAAGACCTTTTCAACACCACGAGGATTACCCGCTATGAAGGCTGAGATTCACCCCGACTACCACACGGTTGTTTTCCGCGACCTTACTTCGGGAGAGTCGTTTTTGACCCGTTCCACTGCAACCAGCGACAAGAGCGTTGAGTGGGAAGACGGTAATTCCTACCCCGTGATCGACGTTGAAATCTCGTCTGCTTCCCACCCGTTTTACACCGGTAAGCAGCGCATCCTTGACTCGGCTGGCCGTGTGGAGAAGTTCAACCAGCGCTTCAAGAACTTCGGCGCTTAATTACTCGCCGAGCGGCCAACGGCCGTCGATGCTCCTCGCGGGGCGACCTTGGCTTTCGAGGTAACGCTTAAAGTTCTCTGCCCAGGCGTATGCCCAGTCGACCTGCTTGTCGTGGAGTGCGTAAGGATCTGACATCTCGTCGGGGTATTTCGCGATGAGTGCCCGGGCAACAAGTCCTGCTGTCACAGCATCACCTTCAGCATTGTGAGCTGCGTCGTTGATGATTCCGTAATGCATCGAGACCACATCGAGGGTGCGCTTTCCCTTGCGATAGGTATCAAGAGCACGGTCAATCACGAGTGGATCGATTACGGGTTTTGGATTATCCAGTGGCGCTTGGCCATATCGTCTCGCCTCACTATTAGTGAGGCTCAAGTCGTAGCTGGCGTTATACGCCACCAGAGGAACGCCTTCGCCCAAGATGCGATGCAAATGGCCCATGAGCTCTGACACAACTTCAGACGCAGGCCTGCCCTGTTCTTGAGCCATCTTGGTGGTGATTCCATGCACCTCGGTTGCGCGGGGAGGAATCACGACGCCTGGATCCGCGAGCCAGCTATAGCGCTCAACGAGCTGCCCACTTTCG
>Ga0181557_1002856_pt1 | contig 17361 bp, 9 predicted proteins | sample 011ome_23_FD_148632 | JGI IMG/M metagenome (GOLD analysis project Ga0181557, IMG submission 148632) | Coastal salt marsh microbial communities from the Groves Creek Marsh, Skidaway Island, Georgia - 011506CT metaG (spades assembly) | ecosystem: Environmental > Aquatic > Marine > Intertidal zone >...
GAAATGCAAGAGATCACAACACCACCACTACTAATACTACCATCACCGATGAACGCGTAACCTCGTTCGTTCGTTCGTTTTCTTCTTTCGCAAGTACTTTTTATTAACACGTGTGGGGATTTTAAACTTTTTTTCTCCTCAAAAAAAAAAGAAGAAATGGAAGCACCACCGACGCTGAACGCGACGACGGAACCATCGGCGACGACCGCCGCTCCTCCTCCTTCTTCTCTTCCGCCACCATCGCAACCACCCGTCGTCGAGAAAGAGGAGAGAAATATAGACCCTCTGAAATCCATCAAAGACCAAATCGTCGCGTACGACCCGATCGCCGGCGAAGAAGAAGAAGAAGAACAAGAACAACAACAAAAACAAATTCTGACGAAGAAACAAGAATCGGAAGCGTTACCGACGCTGAAAAACGGGGAAAAATACACCTGTTACACCTGCCAAACGCAAGACTCGTACAAATGGTTCAAGAGCAAGATGGAAGAGACGCTCGGGAAAGTGGTTTGTAAGAGGTGCTATCACAAGGAGCTCGTGGAAATGAGCGATAAGATTTGCGCGGTGCGTCTCGGTCCCTTTTCCTCCACACGCATTGCGCGAAGAATTTTTTTATTTAAACTCCCCGAAGACAAAATTTGACTAACAAAAAATCTCTCTCTCTCTCTCTCCCTTTTACGGGCACGGATAACAGGCGTGCGGTACATCAAAAACGTCCGGTTGCTGGTACCGATCGAAAAAAGACGATTCAAAGTGTTTGTGCCAAAAATGTTACAAGAAGGAGGCGAGAGCGATGGTGGATAAAACGTGCAGAGCGTGTTTGACGACGAAGAGCAGCCAGTGGACGCGTTCGAAGATGATCCCGGGGGCGAATTTGTGCACGCAGTGTTACAGGACGGAGACGAAGATTAGAGAAGGTAAGATGGACATGGAGCAGTTGAAGAAGGACGCGGGGATTACGGAGTTGAAAAAGAAATCTGATGAAACCAAGGAGGCGGCGACTGGGGCTAGCGATGGCGCCGCGGCTTGTATCGGAGGCAACAGAACGCACTTGCCGCACGAAGTGGCTCCGCCTCAGGCAAAGAAGCCGAAGAAGTCGTATTATCAGAAAAAGAGACCAGTCATCCTTCCGGATATCTCTCCCGAGGATGCGCAGAAGTTGCTGCGCGCGGCGGTGACCCCCAAAACGGAGGAAGAGTTGGAGGAGGAGAAGAAGTTCCGTCAGTTGTCTTCAAAGTGTTGCGTCTGCAACTCGGAGGATTTAGACAACAGATGGAAGGAGAGCGTCTTGCACATGGAGGGCAAATTGTGCGACATTTGCTATTTCAAGGAGTTGTTGATTCGAGGAGGATTGCCGCTCGCGGCATCTAATTGAGGAGATCGAGGAAGTGAAAAGAGAAAAACAGAAGTTGAAAGGACACTTCGTTGCGCGCAAGTAGAGGCAAGTAAAGAAACACACGCGCATATTACTACTATATACACTGTTCAAATGTAAAACTATGAGGGATAAACATCCCAAACAACTAATGTGAACTATGATTCTCTGCTAAGATGTACTAATTTTTATCATTCGAGGCGCATTTCTTGAAATTCGTTGTTATGTGCCTCTCCGTTTTGTTGAAAATTCCGCTGTCCTTCTCCGGTGTGGGTAAAGGTTGACACGTAACGTGCCCCAACGTTGGCACCTAATGAGTTCGGAATACCACCGCTCCTGTAGTAATCAACACCCGGTGCCATAGTTGGCGGTGGAGCAAGCGGGGGTGGTGCCTCAGCAGCAGCAGCTGACTGCATTCCTGTGCTGCTTTTATCGACCCATTGTTTCAAATTTTCATCGTAATAAAACGTGTTCTCGGGCAAACCGCCTGCAGTTTCTTGCGGCGACACTTTCGGACCTTCATACGGCTTGTCCGGTGCGGGAACTGCCGCGGAGAATAATTTGGAAAATGATTTGACCAGCTTGAAAGGAACACCCGTTTGTTCTTGCTGTTCTTGTTGTTGTTGTTGTTGTTGTTGTTGTTGCTGCTGCTGCTGGTGCTGCTGATGATGATGATAGTGCTGTTGTTTCTGTTGTTGTTGTTGGCCAGAGTATGTCATTTGTGACGAGGAGGGATAAATCTCCCCTGTGTTATTACTACTTCCGTGTTCATCCAGGCTCGCCAGTGAGTGAGATCTCGAATGATTCACACTCTCGTATGCCGCTGGTTGATGCTGGTGGTACAGATTTTGTTGAGGCGGCGGCTGATTTGACACGCTTTCCAAACTCGAATTCGAACCGTATCTTTGATGCTGGAATGCAGTGTCTTGACTGCTCGATCTTTTATGAAACTGCTGAGTATCTGACGGAGTATCGAGGCCATGACTACCGATCACATCGCCATCGTCGCCACCAAACAGCGCATCAACTGTTCCTCCTACGAATCTTGACAGTCCCCCCGCTATCTTTTTACCAACATTGGCAATTTTTCCCTTGATGACGCCTTGACCGAGCTTTTCTCTGATTCTTTTTTCTAAATCAGTTGCTTCTGCTAATATGACATTAACGCTCTCCCCTGAGTCGCTGCGAGAATCGTCTCGTAGTAGCTTGAGATTTTTCTGAACGTTCTTGAGCGTCGCGAGAGCGACATGAAAGTGACCAAGATCGGCTAAAAGCACACAATAGCAAACTTTCATTCTTTGATGAGGTATTAGCGTCGACAATGAAGCTTTTAAAGCTTCACCACCTTTGCTTTCGGCAGAGGAGAGCATGATTCTTTCTGCAATTAAAGAGCGGTGATACGCGCGAGGGTCTCGACAAGGACTTTCATTACTCCCGATTAAACGAATACGCTTTGTATCGTTCGGCCAAACTTCACCAGAGAGAAGATAGCATAAGTGAGCGATACCCAAATAATTGTTTTCTCGGCAAGCATCGCCGAGAGCAATTAATCCATTCGTTATCGTTTTATCTCGCTCGCTTGAGTTTAAGGAAACCATGGCGATCACTTCTCTCCATTTTTCAGAGAGTGTGACGTTTTCATTGTTTCTCACTATTACATCCTTGACGGCAACGTCCGCTCGACCAATTGAGAGTAACTCGAGCACTCGCAAAGGTGTTCCAACTTGCATAGTTTCTTGAATCGCTCGCAAACAAGTATCTGATATGATCGTCTCATCGCGAGTTAATCTGGCAACTTTTACAGCCACGTTCCATAACTTATGCGAATGTGCAATATCTAGGGCAGCGATAGCGTTTCCTATCGATATCTGCCGTTCTATCTCCAACAGTATTGCAGGCGATGCATCTCGCTCCGAAGCAGAAGTAGTTGTCAATGATGAAGAACCGTCGGCACGATTCTGAATGTGGAGAATATTTGCCACTTCAGCTTTAAAGGCAGCTTCCCCAAAACTTCGCAACGAGTCAAACGTTTTCTTTCTCGACAGAAAGAGAGACAAAAGTCTCCACAACTCGCTCTCTCCCATTGTTCCAGATGCGTTATTTGCCAAATGCTCACACCTGGAGCATAAGCTCTCATCGTTAGTTCCACTGTCGGAGTTGTTCAACAAAAAAGTTTCATCGCTCGCAACTTCGACGAAGTCACGGGCACTGAAGTCATCGCTAGATCGAAGCATGTCATGAACAGAATGTGTGCACAAAGAAAACGTATTTTCGTGTGTTTGAGACACCGTCGCAAGCGCACCACCAAAACCAAAGGCTATGCAGCGATAGGGAGGTTTTCCATCCGGAGAACGAGCAGTTCCAGGTCGCGCTCGAGCGTGCATTGAGCTATTACTAACATAACTAGTATCGCTGTATTGCTGAAATTGTTGCGGCTGATTTTGTTGAGGTGGAATGATTGGTGGTGGCGCTCCGAAATCACTAGGAGGCTCATACGCTACAGCCGCTTGAGGCGGTACCGGAGGAGGCGCTCCGAAATCACTAGGAGGCTCATACGCTACAGCCGCTTGAGGCGGTACCGGAGGAGGCGCTCCGAAATCACTAGGAGGCTCATACGCTACAGCCGCTTGAGGTGGTACCGGATGACTAACCTGTTCTTGGGCCATCGGTAGATTCGAAATGGATGCTGGTGGAGGAGGCGTAAACATTCTTGGCTGTGGAACCCCATACTCAGAAGGTGGCTCATATGCTTGAACTGCGGGTTGTGTCACCGATGGTGGAGGAATCGGAGCCACCGCAGCCTCCGACGGCGGGTATATGTGTGTGGAAGGATTTGAAACCTCAGCAAAATCATTTAAGAAGTCATCATCAACAGCAGGTGCAACCGTTGATGCCATGCTACCGCTACCGACGCCTCTATCTTCTACGGGCTGTGCAGGAACGGGCAGTGGTGGCGCCGATACCTCCGCTGCCGCAGCTGCTATCGGTTCTTCTGAATTACCCAACGTATCAAAAAATGCCGCATCGTCGTCATTTCCCGCGAATAATCCGTTAAAGTTTGAATTATTTTGAACCACCGTTGATGATGATGCCGCTTGCGAGTGGTAGTCTCGTTGATGATTTTGCTGTTCCTGATGCTGTACTTGTTGTGCGCCTCGTTCTTCTCCGCCTTGTTGCTGAATATAAGAATGGGGTTGTACTATCGGCGCTGTTTCCTCATTCAACCAATCGTCTACGGTATTCTCCGACGGTTTAGACGCCGATGACGGTCTTTCCGTGACTTTAATATCGTTGCGATTGTCGTAACTATTGGTATTGGTGTAACTGTAGTTCTCATCATTCTTTGGTGTCATCGTACCTAAATACGATGCCGGCGTCAACGAGGTATCCTGGCCTCCGTTGTCGTAATCGTCTATGTATCCATTCATCTTTGGTGGCGGCGTCTCTTCCGCGTACCGCGAGACCGACGCAGCAGCAGCAATATCCTTCTTGACTGCCGTCTTCACGATTGGCGACGGCGCGTTTGCATCAAACGTCGCGTCGTGATAATTCTGATTGCTATTCTGATTGTGAAGATTATGATAATATTCTTGCTGTTGATGTTGCTGTTCCTGCTGCTGTGATTGCGTTTGCGATTGTTCCGACGAGTGGTTTTCGTAGTAAAACTGGTGCTCTCGTTGTTGTTGTCGGCGCGACTCCTCACCGTCCCGACGTTCATCACCCAATCCTCCTCGTTCTCCCTCGCCGTTGTCGCCCCGGCCGCCGCCGTTCATCTCCTTCGTCGTCTCCTTCTCCCCGGCGGGCTCGTCGAAATCGTTCAACCAATCGTCGTCGTCGCTCTCCATGCTCGTTGGATGTTTTCTCGGTTTTAAACGTTGATGATGATGTTATAATACTACGCCTCTTCTCTCTTCTTGCGTTCGTGCGTAATCTCTATAGAATAATGATATAAATCTGTTGTTTTTCGCAACCTGCGCGCGTAACCATCAGTGAGACAGAGAGAGAGACAGAGAGAGAAGAAAAGGATGAGATAAAACGCGTCTCTTTGTTTTGAACGCGTGCGGCTGCGCTGTTTTTTCTCACGAACGCGCCCGCACGGATAGCCACAGATAGAGTAGAGTGACTCTCTCTCGCGTTCCGACCTTTTTTTTTAAGGATTTGCTCTGAATTTTGAAAGAACTTTTTGGAAAAAGTGATGAAAAAAGCTTCAGAAACACCGCACGCACGCGAGCGCGCGCGCGAGGCCCCCTCGGACAAAAAAGAACCTCGCGACGACGACGAAGAAGAAGAGGAAGAAGAATTTTACTCGCTCGCACGCAACTCGCGCGAAGAATCGATATAATAAATCATCGCGGCGCGCGTATACGTTGTTGTAGTTTTTGTGTAAGTGTGTCTGTCTTAAAATGACGACGAAGACAAATCAGTCGTCCGATTTGTTCAACAACGGCGAGTTTAGCGGCGACGAGGAGGAGGTGGAGGAGGCACGAATTCGCCGCAGGTTGGAACGAGATGATCGAAGTTATCAGCAACACCACCATTCTCGTCGCCATCATCATCGAAGTCGTCGAGAGGAGGAAGAAGAGGAGGACTACCACTACCGGAACAGAAGATCGGCGTCGCCGCCTCCTTCTTCTTCGTCCTACGGTCGTCGGCGTCGTTACCGCGACGAGTACGACGGCGACGGCGACGATCGGTACTATCGTCGCGACGAGAGAGAGCAGCGCTATTACGGAGGGCGAGAGAGGGATCGAGACGATCGAGATTATCGGGACTTTGACAGAGGAGGAGGAGGAGGACGGGCGAGGAGACGAGAAAACGACGACGAGAATGACAACAACAACAACAACGCGAGACCAAAGTTTGGCGTTCCAGAGGAGATGGAAAAGTTTCACGAAGCGGAACTGCCGAACAGCAAGAAGAAGAGCAAACGAAGTTTTGATCGACCACCGATACCGCCGCCGATGTCGCACGGTAACGAAGGGCGAGGACGACAACACGGGAGAGACATCGAAAGGAACGCGCAAAATAGATTGAACATGGCGCAGCAGTGGTTGCAATCGAACGGGTACGAGGAAACGCAAAAACAAAACGAGATTTTAAGAAAGCGAAGAGAAGTGTACGTGGGGAATTTAATTCAAGGCGTGGTGACGCCGAACATTTTAGCGGACGTTTTCAACGCTCTTTTGAAGAAAGTGGCGCCGAAACTGTGCGAACGCGAAATAGCGGGGAATCCGGTGGTGAATGTCATCATGGATTCGCAAGGCTCGTTTGGGTTTGTCGAGTTGAGATGCTTCGAGATGGCGCAGATCGCTTTGAGATTTGATAAAGTAGACGTGTGTGGCAGACCGATGAACGTCGGGAGACCAAAAGGATACATTGAAGACCCAAGAATTGGAGACGATTGTCCGCAAGAGGTGGTGGATAACATGATCGAATTTGGCGGAAGTTTGGACGACGACGAAGCAAAAGCAAAGGAGAAGGAGTTGGCAAAAGCGAAAGCAGCGGCGGCAGCAGCGGCGGCGGCAAAAATTGCGGCGAAGATGAAAACGAGCGGCGGAAGTAACGGAACGGCAACGACGACGACAGAAGAAAAGAACAAGAAGAAGAAGAAGAATGATAGCGCGATAAAATCGGTAAATATGAGATTAGAGAATTTGCTTTCCTTGGATGAAGTCGAAGCCGCGGAAAAGAAAGATAAAGATGGCGCCGAGGCAATATTAGAACAACTTCTGCAAACGTGTTTAGAAGAGTGCGAAAAAACAATCGGAATGGTCATGGCTCTCGCTGTTCCGACGCCGACGCAAGACGTGTTCAATAATCCAGAGCTGCGCAAAGGGGGGGCGAGGTGTTACGTAAAATTTGACACCGAAGCCGACGCAGAGAAAGGCGTTTCAAAAATGAATGGACGCGAGTTTGGTGAGGAAAACGTTATCAAAGCTACGCTAGTGACCGACGAGGAGTTCGAAAAAGCGTCCGAGAACATCTGGGTTTAGTCTTAGGAACCTATCTATATATAATACATGTATAAATGAAATCAAAAGCGGTACACTATTCATTCTTTCTCATTTCTTCGCCTTGTGCTTTTTATCAATCTCCTCGAGCGAGTTTGTCTTGAGAAGAAACAATCGGTTCGCGCGTTCTTCTAAAGAACCACCGCATTTCAGCTTTTGACGCGTCAGCTCTATTTTTAAATGATCTAAACCGAACCGCTCTAGTTCTTGCGCCGTGTTTATAACGCTCAAATCGATTGGTTCAAAGTTTTCCTGTTTCGGCGGCGACGAGCTCGTCGCCGCCGATGAGAGTTTTTTCTCGCTCGCAGCCACTTTCTCTTCTTTTCTCTGCTCTTTTTCTTCGACTTCTTTTGGTTTCTCTTCTTCTTTGCGTTCTTCTTCTTTCTCTTTTTCTCCTCGGTCATTCTTCGTGGTCGACGTCTTCTTCTTTTTCTTTCGAAAATCATCCTCGTCGTCGTCCTCCTCCTCCTCCTCCTCGTTGTCGTCGTCGTCCTCTTCGTCCCGCTTACTTCTCTTTTCGACCGATGAGGACGCCAAAGTAGTACTAATCTTTGTCGCATTTGTGGCCATTTTAATCGCCCTTTCCATCCTTTCTTTCACTTCTTCCGAATCCTTCCTAAACCGTTCCTCTTCTTCTTCCATTTTCGCTCTTTTTCTCGCCTTCTCCCCCGTTTGCTCCTCGATGTACCTCAGCGCCAACGCCTCTTCCTCTCGCAAACTTTCCTCCTTCTCCCATTGCTCCATCTTCTTCGCGTTTTCCGTCACGTGATACCTCTGCCCTCTCAAATCTCGACACAACTCGTTGTTATTCGCGCCGCTGTTCCTCCCTTTTTTCTTCCCGGTCGAGCGAAGCAACGTCCCGAAACCGCCTTTGCCTCCTTGGAGCCCTTTCTTGAGAAATAACTGGTACGTCCCGTTCGGCTCGATTCTTTTCCTTCGACTGAGAAAGTTCTCCTCGTCGAGCGAAGAAAACGAAGAAAACGAAGACGAAGAAGAAGAACCAGACGCGGAAGAAGCGGCGTCTCTCTTCTCGCCTTCGCTCTTCGCGAAGAAGAACGTCGTCTCTACGCTCAAAAAAACCTGCGCGTCTCTCGGAATCCCCTCTCTCGTTTCCACGAGCGCTTTCAATCGATTCAGAAGAACGTTTTGCCCCTCTCCTTTTTTATAATCATCGTAATCGTTACGAGAAGAAGCATCGTCAGAGAGTTGGTAACACCTCGTCCGCGTGGAGTTCACCAAGCGAACGAACACGTTGAACGACGTCATTTTGTTGTTGTTATTATCGTTGTTGTTATTATTATTGTTCTTCTCTCTCTCTCTCTCTCTCGTCTCGGTGTGTGTCGTCGTTCCCTCTTGTGGTTTTCTTTTTTAGGTAAATTTTTTAAACCCTAAACCCTAAAAAATTTCCATTCTCTCCCGATGAGAAAAAAATCACCTAGAGAACCTCACAACATTAGACTCTCTCTCGTTCGTTCGTTGGTGTCGTTGAACGCGCGAGGTGTTAGGGGATTACACACACGCGCGTATATAAATAAAGAGAGAATAGAAAAAGGTTTTTCTTCTCTCTCTCTCTGTCATCATCGTCATCCAAACGCGAACGCGTCCCCCCTTTTTTTATTTCATCGATTCTCTCTCTCTCTCTCTCTGCGATTGATTTTCTTTCGCAGCGAACGGATGACGACGACACAGACGAGGGGAATGTTTTCTTCCGCTCCGTTTTTTTCTGCGATCGCGTGCGCGATTCTGATCCTGTGCTTTCTCGCCGTGTTGCCGTTTGTGATCGCGCCGATATCCATCGCGGGAGTTTTGTTTGGTTTGTATAAGAAGAAGAAGATGAAGAAGAAGACGACGACGACGACGACGATAAAAACGGAGACGAAGAAGGAGATTAGTGGTCAAAAAGACGAGACGACGACGCCAACTTTGGATAAAAAAACCGTCGACGACGCTACCGCCACCAACGAGCTTCGACAGAGAAGAAGCGCTAATAGTAATAGCAGCACTAGTGGTGGTCATCGCGATAACAACGGAGAAACTGATGCGATGCCAACAACAAAAGTAGCGCTTACAGGTTCGGCGGCGTTGATGGCCAACATGCGACGGTCGGCGGCGAATACCATGGGAGAGAAACGCGCGAAGATTTCGCCGTCGTCCGCGGGAGGAGCGAATGGAACGACGACGACGACGACGACGACGACGAGTAAAGAAACGGATAAGAAGAGCAACAGTAGCGAACCTGCATGCAAGAGCGAACAGACTTTTTACGTCTTGCACGGTGGCGAAGCCGCGCAGCAAGTCGCCAGAGACATCAAAGAGGCGATGGAGGAGGAGTTTTTGAAGAAGCGGGGTATGAAAGCGAGCGATGTGTGCGTGATGACGGCGTCGATGGAAGATTTTAAAAAGACGCTCGAACTATACGGTAGCAGCGAGAATGAGAACAACAGTAGGAAAAGACGAGCAATCTTTGTCGTCGAAACGGTAGAGAACGCACAACCAGCGGAAGAGGCTGGAAGTTGCATTCGGTATTTCAACAAGTTGAGGAAGAAGTTGTCGGCTGAGGCAGAGGGGGCAGATAAAACAGTTCTACCGTTCGATGAAAACTCGTTTCAGTACGCCGTGATGGGTTTGGGCGATACGAATTTACTTTTAGATCGTCAAACGACTACGGCTAAGGATTGCAATCAAGCCGCGCAGACGTTAGATAATGCGTTAGCTGCATTAGGCGCGCGCAGATTGTGCGAAAAAGGACTGGCAAACGACGCGGTTGGCTTAGAGGAAGGCGTGCTACCGTGGTTGGAAGAGAATTTGTTACCGAGCGCGTTCAAAGCTGTCAAGGAAGAGAAAGAACGAGCGGAGAGAGACAAGCCTATCGAGGTTGTTTTCGCGTACGGTTCTCAAACTGGGAACGCGGCTGAAATCTGTAAAAATTTAGCCGCAGAAGCGACGGAAAAGTACAAGAAGGATAAATTGACGACGCACGTCGAATGCTTCTCGTGCAACGAACTCGACGCGGAAACATCTTTGAAACCAGGAACGGTTGTTTTGTTTTGCGTTTCGAGTACAGGCGATGGGGATGCGCCGGATAATTGCGACATGTTCCTCACGAGATTAAAGCGAAGGGTGAAGAAGACGACAGCGAGCAATCCCGTTCTTGCCGGTACGCAATACGCTGTCCTAGGTCTCGGCGATCAAAATTATTCCGCTTTTATGGCGATTCCGAGGATGTTCTCGACGACTATGGAAAAAGGCGGTGCGACGGCGTTTAAGAAAAGATTAGAAGCGGACGATACGCTCGGTTTATACGAACAAGTCGACGCATGGGTAGATACGCTATGGGAAGATTTAGATAAAGCCATCGCTCGAGCGAAAGCAGCCAGAGAGAATCCAAAAGATTTTCTCGCCAGTACTTCCACAGACACCGATAGCAAAAGCGCGACGACGAAGACGAGAACAACGGCCGAAGAAGCGGTTGTGCCGTCTTCATACAAAGGTATTCCTGCGTTGCAACCGGCGCGCGTGAAAATGTCGTTTTCAAAGAATGAACCGGTAGAAAAATCAACATCTTCTGTGGAGCTCGCGAAAGACGCGCTCGCGACGAGAGAAACTCCATTTTACGCGAAAATCGCCGCGAAGAAGATTCTCACGAGCACGTCATCCGACCGAAGAGTCGTACATCTCGAATTTGATTGCGAGAACAAGAACGACTCGGTTGAAAATTACGAGCCGGGAGATTCGCTCGCGGTGTTACCGAAAAACGATAGCGCATTAGTGTCCGAGTTAATGGCTCGTTTAGGAGTAGTAGATGATGCGAAAACTTTCAATTTAGAATGGATAGAAGGAATGGCACCTCCAGGGAGTGACGTCGCGACGGCAACGAAGCCTCTTCCGCACGTGATTACCCCCTGTACTGTTCGTGATGCTCTAGAAAAGTTTATCGACATCACCTCGATTCCGAGAAAATCATTTCTCCGCGCGCTTGCCGAGTGCTGCACGGACAACGCGGAGAAAGATCGTCTCCTGTTCCTTTCTTCTCGCGACGGAAAAGAACGCTTTCAGGCGGAAATCAGCGAGGAACGACCAACTCTTCTGACGCTCTTACGAATGTATCCGAGCTGCTCGATTTCCTTCGAACGATTACTCGATATCTCGTCGCCCTTGTTGCCTCGAATGTACTCCATTACGAGCTGCAAAGACTCGCAAAAGAATCCATCCGTGGCTTTCTCTGTGGTGAAGTACGAAGCCCCGGAGAGCAAAGAAACGCGATTCGGCGTCGCCACAAATTGGCTCGACCGACTTCCTGTGGACGATGACGAAGTCAAAATACCCATCTACAAAGTTCCCACGAAAACGTTTGGATTACCAGAAGATATTTCAAAACCGATCATTATGATTGGGCCAGGCACTGGCGTCGCGCCATTCCGAGGTTTCTTGCAAAAGCGAGAGGCTTTAGCGCGCGCGGACCCTTCCTTACGATTTGCGGAATCCTGGCTCTTCTTTGGCTGCCGACGCAAAGACGAAGATTACTTGTACGAAGCCGACTTCAACGCCTTCCTTGAAAACGAAACGCTCACTCACCTAGTCCCCGCATTCAGTCGCGAAGACCCGCGTGGAAAGAAAGTCTACGTCCAACACAAACTCGCCGAGCGCGAGGAAAAGATGCGCGACTTGATTCTAAGTGAAAAAGCGTATGTCTTTGTCTGCGGCGACGGCGCGCACATGGCCAAAGACGTCCACAGAACCTTACTCTCCATCATCACCGGCGGAGGAGGAGAATACGAAAAGGAGGCAGACGCCGAGGCGTTGCTCAGGGAGATGACCAGAGAAGGCAGATACGTTCGAGATATTTGGAGTTGATGCGAGACTTTCTCATGGAACAGCGTAGAGCCGCAGTTTTGATAATAAATAATTTTCTAATGACCACCCGCAAAAATAAATCAACCAAATTTGAGGACAAATCTCAGCCACGAACTGTCGAATTCTTCAAAACAAAAAAAAAAGATGCAAGCGTTATCGAGTCGCTTAGTCTCTTTAGCGCTGCTGAAAAAGTACAAGGCGACGCCGCCGGTCAGAGCGGACAGTGGCGGCGTTTTTGCTTCGAGCAGCGCGTATTCCTCCTCGTCGCTTTTTTCGAGAGAGAGGAAAACGAACGCCATCGAGGTGTTCACGTTTCAACAAAAGAATCATCAAAATCACGTTCGCGAAGCGAAGAGTAAAGACGTGGTTGTCATATTCGCGTGGTTTGGAAGCGATAAAAAGCACGTGGCGAAGTACGCGCAAATGTATAAAGATAAACAGGAGAAGGTCATCGTGGTTGCACCACCCGCGTTAGCTTCTCTTTCTCCGAAACTGACCACACAAATTGCAAACGATTTCTTAAAATTTTTCGACGACGATATCGAGGGAGTACACGTTCACTCGTTTTCCAACGGCGGCTTTTTGTTCGCCGGGAACTTGTTTCACCACGCCAGCGATGAGAAAAGAGCGGACGATTTGCCGGTGAACAGAGAGTTGGCGAAGAAATTTAAGAAGAAGATTAAATCGGTGACTCTAGATTGCGCCCCAGCCAGACTGAACGCGGATGTCATATCGAGAGCGTTTGCTTCGGTATTGCTAGGAAGCCGAGTCGAAGACATATACGATAACAATAATAATCTAAAAGAAGGAGAAAGCAGCATGGGTGGTTTGATGAAATCTGCGTTGGATGCTTTGGCAAACACGTTGTTATCAGATGAGAACTTGCAAAGAAAAATAAACAACGCGTACGCGGCCTGGGAAACGGCGTTGGATACAAATGTTCCATTGAAGATGCTCTTCTCCGAGAGCGATAAGTTAGTTCCAGTGAATGAAGTCGAAGAATTTGCGCAACGACAAAGAGCTAGAGGGAACGTCGTGTTTACGAAATCGTGGAAGAACGTGCCGCACTGTGAGATTGGACGTTGGCACCAGGATGAATATGTAAAAGCGTTGTTTGACGAGAATTATGTAAGAAAGAGTTCGTAAGGAAAATAGAGTTAGCGCGTCAAATTTTAGTTTTAGTTGCAGCAAAAAGGCATAGAAATTAGCACGCATAAGTACAGGTATATATATACAAGTCTACTCATCTAGTAGTAATCTATTTCATTTCGGTACGTTTCTGCCGCTCTCAAAGACCATCTTCTTGAGCTCACCTGTTAACTGCTCATTCTTCTTCATGTCTTCCAAAGTCGTATGAAATCGAAATCTCCAGTAATGACGCGAATTGGTGGGATCGTTGATGGTCTCCTCGTTCGGGTCGCGTTCGTTTATGTACTTTTTGTCCATGGCTAAGACATCTGCGAGTGCGAATATCGCCAACGCGCTGGGCGACTCTAAGTGCTGTTTGACGACTTTACGCATGGTTTCCGTCGTGCATCGTTTTGGCGTCGTCGAGATGTCTTCACCAAGAACCTGTGAGTAGTACTTTCTGCGACGATTTTCGTCTTCTTCGAACCAGGCTCGAAATGTTGTCGTGTCATGACAGGAAGGAGAGCACACTGTATCATACGGGTATCTACTTGTGATACCGAATTCGCTGTTGTTGTCGTCGTCTTGCTCAGGTGCTGGCATCCGTTGAATGCGCAAACCCAAAATGCCCAAATTTTGCATCTCTCCGGGAACAAAGTCAGGAACCAATCCTAAATCTTCGCCACATACGAGCATATTTGTTGAGTTTGTAATCGCAGGTATCGTCGTGTGCGCGTTTTGGGTCCATAAGAAACGTTGCCGCGTCGTGTAATGCTCGTGACTGATTCGAGAAAGTGTGCTACGTTGCCAGCTCTCGAGCTTTTGAAACAGTCGAGTTCGTTCCATATCAAACCTTGGATAAAACGCATCTTTATCAAGCATCGCACCGATATGAGCACCCTCGGTAGCGTTTGGATCGTAGGCCGATCTCAGGAGACAGACATTCCTGGTGAGTTCGAGTAAACCATTCTTAATTTCGTTCGTTTCGGCGACGAGCCAATCCGGGGACCCTTCTCGAATTTTCAACTGCTCGCACTTTAAAATTTGGACCTCTGTGGAAAACTCAGGTTTGAACGTCCAATACTTATTTTGCAATCGTTTGGTAAAGGAAGGATCTCCTCCACCCCCTCGATTAGCGTTTGAATCGCCAGTGTTCGAAAAGAGCTCGTTTTCATCAAAAAATCGAGCGGCAACCTCCGCTGCTCTCGTGCCGAAAAAGAACTCCAAGTCAGACGCGTCTGCTCTAGGAATCGTCAATCGATCGATGTCCCAAAGTCCAACCGCTTCGAGCTCTTGCCTTGATATCGGGACAGATGGACGAAAGCGTCCCATAATACCTGATTCGCAGTGCGCTGGTAGTTCCCATATGCGAAAGAATCCAAGGATATGATCCACGCGAACGAGGGAAAAGTATTTCTCCATCGAGTGTAATCTCGAGCGCCACCAACTGTAATTTCCATCCCGTTTCATCTGTTCCCAATCGTAGGTAGGAAACTTCCAATTTTGCCCGTTCTTATCGAACGCATCGGGGGGTGCACCCGTATTCGTATAGAAGCGAAACAATTCTGGTTTTTTCCATACGTCGACGGAACGTTTATCGACACCAATTGGTAAATCGCCTTTAAGTGCGATGCCAAACTGTTTCAAATACGTTGAGGCTTCTTTCAACTGCGTGTGCAAACGCCACTGCAAATAGTACACGAAGTGAACACCTTCAGAATAAATAGGAGATGATTCCGGATCGGTTAGCTTTTCGATCAATTTATCGTCACACTTCGCGAGGTGACCCCATAACCAATGCTCGGTAGTTTGAAAAATTTCAGCCAACGCACAAAATACCGCATACGGTTTCAACCACTCCTGGTTTTTGCTCACGAACCTCTCGAACGACTCTATTAAGGCTTTTTTACTGTTACTACTCACAGGCGCGTTGATCTTACTCGAACTACTCAGCCCGTTCGTATAACTACCGCTTTCAAGTGGCATCAATGCAAGAAAGCGCTTGTGTAACTTTCGAGCGACGAGCATTTTCACTCGAAGCGTCTCTTCGTAGTCGACATCTTTCAGCTCTTGAAGTTCACGACGTTTTGCCTCGATAAACTTCGTCATCTCTTCGCTTCCAGGAAAGTTTAACTCCTCTTGATCGAGTTCAGTCACGCGCAAATACATTGGGTGTAACGCATGAACAGATAATGAGCTATAAGGATACGAATCCCACCACATTCCGTGCACTCTCGTGTCGTTGACTGGGAGCAATTGTAAAATCCGGAATCCAGATTCGCGACAGAAATCTGCCATCAATTTAAGATCTAAAAACTCACCGCAACCGAGGGATTTCGCGGATCGTAAAGAGAAAACTGGCACCGCAACGCCCGCGCAGCGAAATGGTCTCGCGTGCGCAAAGTGTCCGTCGGACGCGACGATGCATTTCGGTGGCTCGTACGAAGAAGATGCAGACATCTTCTTTTTGCGCGGCGTCCCTCGAGTCTTCTCCGCATCCTCCTCGCCGTCGTTTATTTCTGTCGATGTGTCTTCAACTTCATTTCCATCTCTATTATTGTAGCTGCTGTTGTTCATTTTCTGTTGCTCTTCATCAAACTTTCGTTTTTCCAGGTCCCAATCGATACCAATAGTTCGCTTGTATTCTTCGCTTTCGATGACTTGGTTGATATCGTCGTCCCAAATTTCGTACTTGTATCTCACCGGAAGCTCGCTCGAAGCGCAAGCGACTTCCAAGTGCCAACAATACCCGTTGTTGTTATTATTATTGTTAATAGTGGTGCTAATGTTTGTGTCGTTATTCGTGTCTTCTGACGCATCGCTTGACACAGAAGACGATGCCTCGAAGCACTCGTCGTTTCCCATGCGCATCACTCGTGAGCGATCCCACTTTCCGAGCGATTGACAACTTCCCGTCACTCTCACGGAAACGTTACTTCCCGGCCGTTTACTCGGCATTCGCATCGCTTTCACTTGGAAGCGTAAAACAACAATGCGTAAATTCGTGTCATTGCTCGCGTCATTCTTACTCCCAGACAAAATGCCGCCTCGCAAAAATTCGCACGGTTGAGGCTTCACGACGTTTATCGCACTCAACGCTCCTTCTTGTCCTCCGCCTAACGCTTTATCCAAAACCACCTCGGCAAATCTTCTCCTCGAAAATAGCGTCTCCGCGTGATTTTTTCTCTCGAACGTATCCATAAACTCCACCACGTTCTCGCCGTTCCCAGCTCCTCCTCCTCCTCCTCCTCCGATGAGCTCTAGAGATTGCGAAGTCTGCCGTTCTAGTTTCGCTATTCGAATAGGCGCGTCCCATAAAATCACCGACCCGTGCGAATCCACCACCGCGTACCTGTATTCCAACGGTTCATCCCAACGCATCGTTTTCGTTGCCGTCCATATCAGCTCGTCTCCTTCGTATTCTTCATCTTCGTCGTCGTCCTCGTCCTCGTTCTCGTCTTCGCGTTCCTCTCCGTTATTTTTTGCGTGATAATCGTTTTCGTATTCATCCTTCTTCTTAAACGCGCTGCCATCACCTCTGTCTTTCTTTTTCCTTCTCCTCTTCCTCTTCAAAACGTGTTCGCAGCTCATCCACGCCCCTTTCGTGGCGTCGTACCCTCCCAACGCGTGCGATTTCCCGCACACGACCACGTTCTCTCCCCATTTGGTGTAAAATTTCACTCTGAATTTGAAGGTGATTTCTTTTCTCAAAACAGAAGCGCTCGTGGTAGTAGTAGCAGCGGCAGAACGAGCGTTCGCTAACCGCACGGACCCGAGCCTTCGTCGAACGTCTTCTTCTTTTTCTTTTTCGTTCATCTCCTCCTCTTCCTCTTCCCTGTTGTCGTCGTCGTCGTCGCGAGCCGCTCTTTCAAAAAACGCAGAGTCGGTAGTTTTATTATTCCATATGGCGTGTACGACTCACAATTTTTTTTTTTTACGCGGGAAAAGTAAAGTCGCGTTTGTCTCTCTCTTTCTCTCTCTTGGTGTGTTCTT
>Ga0181557_1002863_pt1 | contig 17331 bp, 19 predicted proteins | sample 011ome_23_FD_148632 | JGI IMG/M metagenome (GOLD analysis project Ga0181557, IMG submission 148632) | Coastal salt marsh microbial communities from the Groves Creek Marsh, Skidaway Island, Georgia - 011506CT metaG (spades assembly) | ecosystem: Environmental > Aquatic > Marine > Intertidal zone...
CAGATCGAGGACACGAAGGGAATCGCGAACCTGTCTGACATGCTCGAAAATGTCCCCGGAATCGGCGCCGTGCTGATCGGCGAGGGCGATCTCGGCCAGGAGCTCGGGTTCCCAAGGCAATACGATCATCCGGAACTGCTGAGCGCGATGGCGGAGGTCGTCGATATCTGCAAGCGTCACGATACCATCGTCGGACATCCGCATGCGACCGCCGCCAACATGCAGGACCTGATGGACCAGGGATACCGCTTCCTCATGGCCGCACCTGCCCGCACGTACCATGACCTTGAAAAAGGTCTGGAACTTGACGGCCGGTAATACATTTCAAACAAGGAGAGAAAAAATGACGTCAACTGCCAGGCCGCAATCCCGGTCCTATTTCGAAGCCACAGCGAAGTTTGCAGATGGATCGGACACCCCGCGCGCCTTCATGGATCGTTGTATCGGGGACATCGAACGTCTCGACGGCGACGTCCAGGCCTTCGTGGTCACCGGGCTCGACGCGGCCCGCGCGGCCGCGGACGAATCCACCGCGCGCTGGGCGGCCGGAAAACAATTGTCGCCGATCGACGGGATGCCGATCGGTGTCAAGGACATCATGGAAACGGCTGATTTCCCAACAGAGCAGGGCTCGCCCCTGTTCAAGGGGTGGAAGGGTGCCCGCGATTGCGCCGCGGTCGCCGCCCTGCGCGAAGCGGGGGCCATCATGGTCGGGAAAACAGTCACGACCGAGTTTGCCGCGACGCACCCGGGCGTTACCCGCAATCCCTGGGACCTTGAGCGGACGCCCGGTGGGTCGAGCAGCGGGTCCGCCGCATCGGTTGCCGCCGGCATGGTGCCGGGCGCGCTGGGATCGCAGGTGATCGGCTCGACCATCCGCCCCGCCAGCTATTGCGGCATTTTCGGTTACAAGCCGAGCGTCGGCGGAATCAACCGGGGCGGCAGCTTTGACGGCTTCAGCCAGAGCTCTACCGGCAGCGGGTCCGCCGCATCGGTTGCCGCCGGCATGGTGCCGGGCGCGCTGGGATCGCAGGTGATCGGCTCGACCATCCGCCCCGCCAGCTATTGCGGAATTTTCGGTTACAAGCCGAGCGTCGGCGGAATCAACCGGGGCGGCAGCTTTGACGGCTTCAGCCAGAGCTCTACCGGCATCCTCGCGGCGTCGCTCGCGGAAACGTGGTCGCTGACCCGTGAAATCACGTCGCGCGCCGGCGGCGACGCGGGTTACCCCGGCGTCATGGGCCCGATGGACCTTCCGTCCGCACGCAAGCCGTCGAAGGTAGCCATCCTGCAGACCGCCGGCTGGGCGAAGGCGACGGACCAGGCGAAAGCGGAACTGCAGCGCGCTGTTGACGCAATGAAGGCCGCCGGCATCGAGGTCGCCGACCGCGACAGTGACAGCGCGGTCGCGGGGGTCGAGGACGCCATCGCCAATGCGATGAAACTGTCGATGGATATCAATGCCTGGGAGGGTCGCTGGCCGCTGAACACCTATTACCGGGATATGGACCCCTCGGGTCTGAGCGAGAGCGCCCAGGGCCGGCTGAAACAGGCTGTTTCCATGTCCCAGGAAGAGTTTGTCGATCTTCTGGCCGAACGTGAGCGTGTCCGGGGCGTCTATGCCGGTCTGAAAGGCACGTTCGATGCGACGATTACCCTGTCCGCGCCGGGCGCCGCGCCGAAGGGCCTGGAATGGACGGGCGATCCGCTGTTCACGGTCCATACATCGCTGATCAGCATGCCGACATTGTCCCTGCCGGTTCTGGAGGACGAAGGGCTGCCTCTCGGCCTGCAGGTTGTCGGATTCACGGGTGAAGACGCGGACCTCTTTGCAGTCGCGGGCAGCCTGCTCGCCCTGTTCGAGGGATGAGCCCGGCCGGGCGGGGGTGACGATATGAGGGCAATGATCTTCAACGCGTTCGGTCCGCCCGACGTGCTGCACTACGAAGACATGCCCGACCCCGTCCCCGGGCCCGGCGACCTGTTGATCGAAGTGCATGCGGTGTCCGTAAACCGGGTGCTGGACGTTGACATACGGGCAGGGCGTGTAACGCATTACGGCATCAAGCCGCCCCATATCCTCGGGGTCGATCCGTCCGGTGTGGTCCTGGGGGTCGGCAGCGACGTTCGGGATTTTGACGTCGGGGACCGGGTATCGGTGACGATGGGCATGCCCGGTGGCGGCCGTTACGGCATCGAATGCGATGGCGGGGATGCCGAGCTTACGGTCGCCCCCGCCGCAAGCTGCGTCAAAGTGCGGGACGAGATCGGCTTTGCGGAAGCGACCGTGATCTCGCGGCACGGGCCGGTTGCTTATAACCTGCTGTTCAACATGGGTAAATTGCAGGCCGGACAGACGGTGCTGATCATGGGGGCCGCAGGTAACCTGGGGACGATCGGCATCCAGCTTGCAAAGGCGGCAGGCGCGACAGTCATAGCGGCCGCAGGCAGCCAGGCGCGCGCAGACATCGGGACGTCGCTCGGCGCAGATCATGCGATTGACTATAACGCGGTGAACCTGAAAGACGCTGTGATGGACATCACCGGCGGGGCGGGCGTCGATATCTTTTACGACAATATCGCCAACCCCGACGTCTGCCCGCTCGGGATCGCCAGCCTGAAACAGCAGGGCCGGATGGTAACCGCCGGTTCCCATGGCGGGCCCGTGGTCCCGGTCGATTTCAGCACCGTGTATTCCAGGCAACTGACGATCATGGGGAATCCCCGCAGCAACGCGCAGGACGCCTTGCCCTGTTTCGATGCCGCGGCGGAGGGCAAGCTGAAAGTCGTGATCGACAGGGTGGTGCCGCTTTCGGCCGCACCGGAGATGCACGCGCTGATCGAGGCGGATTCTTCGGTCGGCAAGATCATTCTCGATCCGACCCTGGGCTGATATACGGCGCGTCCGGCTCAGGTAACAGGCTTCATGATGTGACGCTGGTAGCCGGGGCGTTCGCTTAGCGCGTCGCACCAGCGCCGAAGATGAGGATAATCCTCCCGGTCGATCGGCATGTTGAACCAGCGCCAAGCGGCAATGCCGAGCGGAATATCGCCCATCGTGAATGTATCGCCCGTCAGATAGGCACGGTCGGCGAGAGCATCGTTGACGATGGCCATTTTTGCGGACAATGCGGCGCGGCCTTTTTCGATCGCGTCCATATCCCGGTCTTCGGGTTTTGTTCGGATCATGCCGCGGAACACCGGGATCATCGCGGGGCTGACCGTGGTGACCTGCCAGTCCATCCAGCGCTCCGCCGTGGCCCGGGTCTGTAAATCGTCAGGGTACAGCGATCCGCTGCCATGCTTTGCCGCGAGGTAGCGCACGCAGGTGTTCGATTCCCAGGTGACGAACCCGCCGTCGATGATCACGGGGAGCAGCCCGTTGGGATTCAGCGCCCGGAATGCCGGCGTGTCGTTGCCGCCGTGCTTGCCGCCAATATCTTCCCGCTCGAACGGGATACCCAGTTCGTTGCAGGCCCACAGGACTTTCATGACGTTCGACGACGTGTCGCGACCCAGAATTTTCAGCATGACTGCTTCCGCTTGTGAATTTGGACCGGCAGTATTTCGCAAGCCTGCCCGCCTGTCGATGACGGAGGCTTAACCGGCCAGGACCAGGTTCAGCGCCGACAGAATGCCGACGATGACGACCGACAGCGAAAATACGAACACGATGTTTGCCCGCGATACGAGTTCCGTCGGCGGCAGCCGGAACATGGCGGCGCCCGTCGCAACGCTGAGGCTGCCGATCGAGATGCCGGAACATAACCCCCAGCCGACCAGCAGCGCCTGCATCAGGACCAGATCGGCGACGCCGGTCGGCATGCTGGTGAACACGACGAGTATTACGGTGCCCGTAACGATTGCGTGGACGCCGGCCAGCCCGGCGATATTCATGGTCATGATGACGATCAGGATGATGACCGGCGCGGCGAAATTCTGAGCGGTCAGCCAGTCCAGCAGGCCCATATGCGGCAACGACGCCTCGAAAACCGTACCGAGCGTTGTCGCGAAGGCGAGGATGCAGGTCTCCGTCCCGATCCGGGACAGTCCGCTCGCCGACTGTCTGACCGCCCGCCGGAGCGCGCCTGTTCTCAGCGTCGCGAGGGCGAAAAAGCAGGGCACAGGCAGGCCGACGATAAGGGCCTGAAGCGTGGTCAGGCCGGCAAGCGCGGTGGTGCCGATCACCACAAGGGCGGCAATCGCAATCGGTACGGCGACCGGCGCGAGAGATTTCAGCGCCTGAACCAGCGGCGCAATACCGCGATTTCTGTCCACCGTCAGAAAAGAGAACAGGATGCCCAGGACGGCGAGGGTCAGTCCGAGCCCCATGACCTCCCAGAGGGGCACGGCTGGCAGATACTGACTCGCGACGGCCATGCCGACGATGAAGGGCGACCAGAACGGTACCATCGACATGCCCCGGATAGCCGCGGTAAAGACCGTGCGCCGTTCGTCATCCGAGGCATCGCGGCTGAGGATGGGCGCCAGAATCGCGAACACGCCGACCTGAAGGACGGCGCCGATCAGGTGCGTTCCGATGACCACCCCGCTGTCGCGCCGGGCGGGGTCGAGCGCGCCGAACATCTGCCGCGCCGAGGCGATTTCCGGCCGCTGGTCGGCGGTTGCCCGCAGCAGGACGATCGTCGCGAGGAAGGCTGGGAAGATCGCGGAGCGGGCGACACCGTCCAGGATCGCGCCCCATTCGCCGTAGATCGCTGCAAGGGCGACCGTCACCGCCGCGAGCGCCGTCAGCAATATCCGCGAGTGTCCGACGATCCGGGGCAGGGCGAGAAGTACGAAGACCGCAAGCAGTCCCTTCAGCGCCCAGACCAGCGTGGCGTGGGGATAAAATATGTTGGCGACGGCGAGCAGCCAGAGCATGCCGACGAAAAGGCTGAGGAGGCGGTTCATTAAAAAGACCGGCGGGGCTCAGCCCTGCACCCGGATATCCGGTTTGGCCGCCATATCTTCCTGCGCCGTATCTTCCTGCATGGTCGTGGTCCGCCGCAGGTCGCGGCGCTTTGTGAGGTCGAACCGCCGGCCCCTGTGCAGCGTGCAGCGGTTGTCCCACATGACGAGGTCGCCGACGCGCCATTTGTGGCGATAGACGAACTGCGGCTGGGTGGCGTGTTCGATAAGCTCGTTCACCAGCATCCGCGATTCCGCGACGCTCATGCCATCGATCCGGCTGATATGGATCGGCGTGAAAAGTATCTTCCGGCCCGTTACCGGGTGAACCCGCACCAGCGGCCAGCGGGCCGGCGGAAACGTCGCCATTTCCGCTTCCGTATACTCGTTGCCGAGCAGGGTTCGCGAATACAGCGCGTGATGCTCCGCCGTCAGGTCGGCGACAATGCTCCGCAGGTCGTCCGGCAACGCATCGTAGGCGGCGCGCAGGTCGGCAAACTCGGTATCGCCGCCGTCTTCGGGGATGACCCGGGCCGCCAGCAGGGAGTATTTCGCGATGGTCTGCAGGAAGGATGAATCGCTGTGCCAGAACTGGTTGGCGATGGATCCCGTGACCGAGCGATGGTCGCGCGCCAGAATTTCGCCGTCCTCGCCGACATTGGCGATATCGATGAAACCTTTCTGCCCGAACCGGCTTCCCCGCTTGGTGACGCTGACGAGCCCCGGATCGAGGGGGCCGAACCAGTTCGTAAACGCCATGTGCTGCGCCTCATCCAGCGGCTGGTCGCGCCAGACGAGCACGGCGTAGCGGTCCATCGCCGCCTCGATAACGGCGGCGGTTTCCGCACCGATCGGTTCGCGCAGATCGATGCCCGATACGTCGGCCGCAAAATTTTCTGAAATAGGGTCGATTTTTAACGGCATCCGGTTTCCGTCGCTTCGCTGTTTCGTCTATCTTAGACATCTAATTAATCTAATAAACAGTGGAGACATCAACGTGGCCAACAAGGATTTGCGTGACTGGATCAAAGAGCTTGAGGCAAACGGCCAGTTGCAGAACGTGAGCGGTGCGGACCATCACGAGGAAATCGGCGCCATCGTCGACATCCACATGCACAAAATGACCAACCCGGCCGTCATGTTCGATGATATCCCGGGCTTCCCGAAGGGGCACCGTGTCCTCGCGAATATCCTGACATCTGTGCCGCGGATCAATATCGCCCTCGGCAAGCCGGTCGACACGACCGAGATCGAACTGGTCAATTACTGGCGCGAATATATGAAGGACCAGCCGGTGCACGAACCGGTCGAGGTCAATGGCGGCCCGCTGATCGAAAACGTGTTCGAGGGCGACGACATCGACATCATGACAATCCCCGCGCCCAAATGGCACGAACTCGATGGCGGGTACTTTATCGGCACGGCCTGCATGGTGGTGATGAAGGATCCCGATTCCGGCTGGATCAATTACGGCGCCTACCGCGTCCAGGCGCACGACGCGAAGACGGCATCCGTCATGGTGTCGAAGGGCAAGCACGGCGATATTCTGATGCGCAAGTATTTCGAGCGCGGCGAGCCGTGCCCGATCGCGGTGGTCGCCGGGATGCACCCGGCGCTGTTCATGGTCGCCGGGCTGGAAATGCCCTACGGCAAGAATGAATATGACTGCGCCGGGGGCCTCATCGGCGAAGGTGTCGAGATCATCAACATGCCGAAGACCGGCCTGCCGGTCCCGGCAAATGCCGAAATCGCGTTCGAGGGGTATATCCATCCGGACGACATGGTCGATGAAGGCCCGTTCGGCGAATGGCCCGGCTACTACGCGGGCGACATGCATCCCGAACCGGCGATCCGGATCGAGACCTTCATGCATCGCGACAACCCGGTCCTGCTCGGCGCCATCCCCGCCGTGCCGCCGAACGACGATACATTCTATCGCGGCACCTATCGCTGCGGCGCCGTGTGGAACCAGCTTGAGGCGGCCGGTATCCCCGAGGTCAAAGGCGTCTGGGCGCACGAAGCGGGCGGCAGCCGCATGTGGCTGACGGTGTCGATCTCGACGAAATATGGCGGCCACTCGAAACAGGCGGGCCTGATCGCCTCGCAGTGCCATGCCGGCGCCTATGCCAATCGCTGGGTGATCGTGGTCGACGATGACATCGATCCGTCGAACATGAACGATGTCATCTGGGCGATGTGCACGCGCTGCGACCCGAAGGACGGTCTCGATATCCTGAACGGCTGCTGGAGCACGCATCTGGATCCGATGAGCTACAGCGACGAAGACCGCCGGAATTCGCGGGTCGTCGTGGATGCCTGCATTCCCTTCAAGGACAAGGCCAGCTTCCCGGCGGTCGCACGATCGTCGAAGGAACTGGACGACCGGGTCAGGGCGAAGTTCGCGGACGTGCTGCCGGAAGGATCGTAAAGATCAGGGATTACAGCGGCGGGCCCGGGGCAGGGCGACCTGTCCGGGCCGGCCGATACCGTCAACGCGCAGGTCGACCACTGTGATCCGGTCGCCGACAAGCCGATAACGCGCCCTGATCGTGCTGTATTTCAGGTAGCCAGGGCCGACGATCCGGCCGAGCCCGCCCAGCATCACCGCATCGACGCCACGGGGAAACAGCCGCACCGTGTCGCCGGCGGCGATGCCATGCCGGTTCCTGATCCGGGTGACGATCGACCGCTCCGCCTCGGTCGTCATGCCGGACGGTTTGCGGATAAACCCGCTGACCGTATCGCGGTTCACCTGCCATGCCTGTCCCGGTTCGGAATCCGTGACGTAGAGCGCGCCGCCATTTGCGAGTATCGCGGTCTGCATGCCGTAGCAGGCCGTCAGGAGGCGGTAGAGCCGCGACCGGTCCGCCGGTTGCTGCGGCCAGGCGATTTCGATCACGGGGCCCTTGCCGGTCTCCAGCATCTTCAGGAGCGCGCGGCCTTCGGTCACGGTTTGCGGGGTGGCCGCGACCGGTCCGGCATTCGGCCTCGGGGCCGGGTCGGCCCGTGGCAGGGCTGCGACCCGTGCGGGAGGGGCGTCGCCCGGCGCGGAGACCGGTTCGGGCGCGGCAGGCGATGCGGCGTCCGCCGGCACCGGCTGGGGCCGGGGTTTGAGCGGCTTTATCTCAACCGTTTCTGCCGGCACCCCGCCGGTACGCGGTTTCAGCGGCGCCCGTTCCGTGCGTGGCGATCCGGCGGGCGGGCCGGGTGACGCCACGGGGGGTGGCGGCAGAACGACGGCGGCCTGCAATGCCGGAGGCTTTGCCGGCGGTGTTTCGGCCGCCGGTGGCTCGGGCTCCGGCTGCGTCGAGGTTTCGGACGCGTTGGGTTTCTGGCTCAGCACGATCAGAACCAGCGCCAACCCTATCGTGACCGCACCGGAGGCCGCACCGGCATACATGCGCTGTCTCCTCTGCACTACCGGCTGATCGCTTTTGCAGAGAACAGTTCCATTTCCTCGGACAGCAGCATCAGGTCGCGCTTGCGGGTCGATGGGGGCATGAATTTCCCGTTCCCGGTGACCGGCCCGCCAACGACGCCTTCGGCGAGGACTTCCTCACGGCGTTGTACGACCGCCGGCGCAAGCGGGTTCGCAGGCGGCGGCTCTGCCAGTTTACGGGTGGCGACCTGAATCTCCCGCACGGCGTCGGCAGCGGTCGGCGCCAGCGGTTTGTTCTGCGCGAACGTCTCTTCGGTCTTTTCCGGCGTTTTCGCCGGTTCGGCGGCGGGGTCTGGTTCGACCGTCGCCGCAGGCGGCTTCGGTTCTTTCGCGCCGATCACTTCGAACGCCCTGGATTTCAGATCGGTTGCCGCATCATGGGTGCGGTCGGCGGCGGCATGGAGGTCCGCCCGGTCCGATGTGAACAGGAAGACCAGGGCGCCGGCGACGACGATGTTGAACAGGAGAAATCTCATGAGCTTGTCCTTTCTTCGGATACGGGTTTTCTGGCGGTGATGACCAGCAGCGCGCGCAGGCAGGCCGAAACCGGCAGGCCGACGACGGTCGTCATGAAGGCGAGGCTGAAATTCGCCGTCAGGTCGCGGATAACGCCCTGAACGGTCTCCGGCGTGAGGTCCTGTCCGGCGAGGCTGCCGATACCGAGACTGATGCCGAGGAGCGTGAAGGTGAGCGCCAGGGTAGTGACGCCGTTGGCGGCCTGCATGCCCACGACGAGCCAGTATTCCCGGCTGTCATGCGCGGTGCCGGCCGCATTCATCCGCACCAGGCTGAACAGGGTGACGAAGATCAGTCCGGTCAGCAGGACAAGGAATCCGGCGCCGAGCACATCGAGCGCCCAGCCGGTAATCGACGATACGTCCTGCGACAGCAGGGTGACGGCGATCGCGGTGGCGAGCACCAGGCCGCCGAGCAGGTAGCTCGCGGCGTGGGATCCGTGGGCCACGTTGCGCGACAGGGTGCGGGCAAGGCTGCGCATGTCAGCGCCGCCCCATCCGGGCGTTCATCAGCGATGTCGTCGATATCCCTATCTCGCCCAGCCAGTGATCGGCGATCGAGCGGTTTTTCTCGGTCGCGGCATGCACCAGGAAGGTCAGGTCGTAATTGTCGAAGGCGGCCCGCACGGCAGGCGTGTTCCGTCCGATAAGCTGCTTGTCCCGCAGCACCATGCGCTCGAGATCGACGAGACGTGTTTTGGCAACCTGTATCCTGCTTTCCCGTTCGGCGGCATTCATGTCGCCGGACAGGATCGTTTCCAGCAGGATGGCGCGTTCCCGTTCCATGTTCTCCAGCGTGCCGGCGGCGGCGGCGCCGATGGCCGCCCCGAACATCACGACGGTGATGCCGATGGCGATCAGGGATTGCTGGGCGCGGCTGATAATGCGGGACTGTTCGGATGTCATCGTGGGGTTCATGTCTTCCTCCTTTAGCGGGATACGAAAAATTCAACGGCGCCGGTAACGCCGGATTGGATGTCTTCTGCCTTGGCGAATTCTGTCTCTCCGCCAGCGTCGATCCCTTCCGACAATGCGAGCGCATCGAGCGAGACGAGTTTCGCCATGTAGCCGAGGATGGCGCGTTCCTGGTCGACGACGGCCACTTCCGCCTGGTTCTCCGCGACCAGTTGGCGGAGATATTCGTCCCGGCTCACCGGCACGCCCGCGATCTCGGGCGCCTGGTTCATCGGGTGCGATTTCACCGCGGAGACGAGCGATTCGATCGCGGCGAGGTTCTTGGCGTACTCGCGGGCGTATTTGCTTTCGGCCGCAACAGACGAAGAAAGAAGTTTCGTATCTATCTGCGCCGCCGATGCTTCGAACCGTTCGCGGGCCGAATTCTGCTTCGCCAGCAGGTCGGCCTGTTGCGGGGTAACCGCGCGCTGGGAACGGTTCAGCTTCGCAAGAAGGCTTTCGTACAACCGGACCTTGGTATTTGCGCGTTTGGCGCGGAGGTCCTGATGCTCTTTCATCATCTCGATGTAGTTGCGCTTTTCCTCCAGGAACTGGTGCTGGAGCTCAGTGCGCAGGTCGCCATCGGCGCGTTCTATCGCCGCCTGAAGGTCGCCCAGCGTGCGTTGTTTCAGCGCGATGTTCCTGTCGAGGTCGACAAGAGCCGCGGCAAGCCGGGAGCGGGCAAAATCGTTATCGACCGCCTTCTTCAGGTAGTCGCCGGGCAGTTTGATCAGTTGTTCGCTGGCCGACGGCGACCACGTCGGGCTGTTTTCCGCCCCGGCCGGGGCGGTCAGAAGCGTGGTTGCCAGAACAATCGCGGCGGCGAGTCTGGGTGGTGTTGCTTGGGACATCGGTGTCTCCTTTCAGACGGTCGGCCGGACCGCCGGGGTTACTTGTTTTTCCAGTGGTTGATGCGGCGCATCTCGCTCTTGACCTCGTCTGTCACGTTCAGCGCGAGAAACTGGCCGAAGGTCTGGGGTTCGGTGCGTCCGAGCAGCGCTTCCGCCGTGGCCACGAAGGATGTGCCGCCGGAGAAATAAAGATCATGGTCCGGCCATGCGGACTTGAAGGCGTCGAACTGGCGCCGCGCCATTTCGACTTCGCCGCCCTTGAAGAAATTGACGACGCTGAGGGCATGAAGCCGCATGCGCTCTGTCTCCGGCACCGATTTGGCGGCGGTGCCGAGATCCGCGTTGCATTTATCGAGCACGCGGGCGCTGGTCAGGAACGCGGCGGCAGAACCGCGGGCGCGGGCGTCGGAATCCAGCTGCAATGCCTGGTCGCGACATGTGCGGAAGCCCTGCAGCTTTTGCATCTCCTCGAACCGGGCTTCGCGGAAGCTCGCCTCCGCCATGGGATTCGCCGTCTGGTTCATGTTGCAGGCAGTTAGCGCCAGCAGGGATGCGCCCAGTGTGGCGGCTTTGAATATGTTCTTGCGATTGGTCATAGGTCGGTCCTCCTTCGGGGATAGCGGGATAAGTGTGGGGCGGTTGATCGAATGTGCGGGCATGTCACACCTGCCCGCGCAGAAGCTCTCGGCGGTAGTGGTTCCGAAGGTTCTGGACCTTGCGGACGTAGCTGCGCGTCGCCGGGATGATCCGGGCATTGCCCGGCCGTCCCACGGCGGAGCCGCCGTTGTAATAGGAGAGGGCGAGGTCGGTCCGGCCGTTATAGCGGTCGATAAGGCGGCCGAGGAAATGAAGCCCGAGGCGGATATTGTTGCGCGGATCCCACAACTGGTCCGCCGCAATGCCGTATTCGCCGCGCGCCGTCGCCGGCATGATCTGCATCACGCCCCGCGCGCCTTTGTGGCTCTGCGCCCGGGCATTGAAGCTGGATTCCGCGTGGGCGACGGCCAGCGCGAGCGGGACAGGCACGCCCATGTTCCGCGCTTCATGGGCGACCATCCTTTTGATCGCATCCTTTGTCATCGCGCCGGACGCCGGATTGTAGGCCGTCACCGGGGCTGCGCAGCCGACCAGCAGGATGAGGGCAAGGAGAGCCGGGATAATCCGGACGGCCGTCGGCCGGTATGTCGGAGGCACGGTGTGAATTTGCGAATTTACGGTCATCGGGCGTCTCCCGCCGCCGCGGAGAGCGCTTCAAGCCAGCGCTCGTCGAGGCTGGAGACCACGAGATCAGGGACGTTGACCCGCGCGCGCGCCGCCATCGCATCCTTGAGGGGGAGGGAAGGATCGAGTGCGAGAACGACACGGCGCGCGGGTCCGGTCATCGACTGGATGACCGTTTCGGGGTCGACGGGACGCAGCGCCGTATCGAGGAAGCGCTTGCCGTCGAAAATGATGATCAGATCGTTGCCGGGGGGTGTCGCTGCCGCCGACCGGTTCTGCGACGTCGCGGGCGCAAGTGAGAGGACCGCAGGCGCGCCCGTCGCGCTCTGGCCAGCCCCCATCGAAATCAGGGTCAGGACCATCAGGCTGAAGAACCCCATGGCGAGCGCCAGGGCGATCTCGGTCATGGCATTTTCAGGCGCGTTTTCCTGAGCGGCTTCGTGGCTGGTCATGGTTCCGGTCCTTTTCGATGTTCAGCGCGTATCGCGGCGCATGTTTTCGACGGTTTGCCGCGTCATCCGGCCGTTTACGGGCAGGGCGGAATCCGCCTGGTAGGAGCGCAATGCCCGGCGTGTGTGCACCGTCATCACCCCGTCCACCGGGCCGGGGTCGTAGCCGAGCTGTGCCAGGCGGCGTTCGGTTTCGGCGACCATCGGCCGGAATCCCCTCGGGAAGGCGGCGACGGGCAAGTCCGGCAGGTCACTGGAGGCGATCCGGACGGGTTGTTCCGGCGCAGGTTCCGGCCACTGGATGCGCGTCGGCGTCGAGGTCGATAGCAGCCGGCCGTTTTCAACGCCCAGTGCCTGATAGGTCAGGACCGGCGTTTCCCGGGAAAGCGTTATCGCCCCGGATACCAGTATGTCTGCGCGGATATTGGCTTTCAGGTCTGCGATACGGTCGGCCTTTTCCGCTCCGCTGTCGCTCGAAGCCTGGATCGTGCGGATCAGCGTCGCGATCGCCGACATATCGACGAATTCGAACTGGCCGCGCGCCTGCCGGTGCAGTTCCGCCAGCAATCGATGGTTCCAGGTATTGGCGACTTCCGCCGGGACCGGCGGCTCGTTCTTTGCAAAGGCGCGTATCGCGATCGTCGGTGTGCCGTAGCCGCTGGTTGCCGGGATCTTCGCGACATTCGCATTCCGGATCCCCGCCAGGAGTTCCGAAGCAAGAGGCGCGAAGACCCGGTCCGCGGCGGCCGGCCCGGCGACAAACAGGGTCATGGTTCCTGCCAGTATCGCCGGGCCGGCCCCGATGCGGGCAAGGTGCCCGACGAGGCGGCGGCGGAGTGAGAGGGAAAGTCTCATATCAAATCCTCCGCGCGCCGTGTTCAGCCCTGGACCTGCTGCCACGTGCCATCCGGCGCGCGGCAGGCCGTACCGGTCACCTTGCGTTCGTATCCGCCGATGAACACCCAGGCGTCGTAATCGCGGCAATCGCCGTTGGCCGCCGTCCGATAGGTCCGGGTCGGCGTCACGGTGTACTGGTTGCCGTTATCCGGGTTGTTCCAGTTGACAGAATTGCCGGTACGGGGGGGTTCGAGTGCGTTCTGCACCTGCGCATGGTCCTGGCGGTCCATCGACTGGCCGACATTTCCGCCGATTACGGCACCAATCAACGTGCCGGTCAGTGCAGCGGCGATACGACCGTTGCCCTTGCCGAACTGGGACCCGGTGGCGGCGCCCAGAAGCGCGCCGATGATTGCCCCACCGGTTTGCTTGCTCAGCTGGTAATTGGCGGGTGTATTCCGATACGCGCGCGGTGGCGTGTAATGATGATGCACGACCTTTACCGGCTTCGGCCTATAGTAGTGGTGAACCACCTTCACCGGCTGCGGCCTGTAAACGTGGCGCACCACCTTGACCTCGCGGGAATGCCATTTGGGGTGGCGTGCGTTTTTGTGAATGATAACGACTTCCTTGACGTTTTTGCCGTGCCAGCCCTTGCGGTAGTTGTCGGCATGCGCAGCGCCGACGCCGCCGGCGAGCAGGGCGGCGGCGCCGATGGAGGCGATACCCGTTCTGGTCAGGGTGTTTATCAGGATCGACATTTTCCGGTTCCTTCTCTGTTGGCCTTCGGTTTGGCGCCGGGGCCCGGTCGGGGAGGAAGCCGTCGTTCCTGTGTTGCCGGTCATTTCCAAATTCCCGTTCGAGCCATGAATGGCGTTGACGAAGAATTTGGGGCATGTGCGATTTCGATTGCATGCCAGCGGTGTTAGGAGATTTTAATCTCGATAAACGTCGCCTAACGCGGCTGGTGTTCCATATTTAACGAAGGGGCCTTACCTTCGGAGCCGCATGCGTAAAATACTGTCCATCCTGACCCTTGTTCTGATGCTGGGCTCTTTGAATTCAATGAATTCAAGGGTTTATGCGCAGTCGGGTTCGCCCGAGATCGCCGGGGCGCTAAGCCGGCTGAAGAACAATCCGCGCTATCAGGGGCGGATTCTGGGCACCCATGTCAAAAGAGACCGCGGCAGATTGTTATACGAGGTGCGGATTCTGCGTCCCGACGACCGGGTGATTCTGGTGTATATCGACCCGGAGACCGGTGGCGTAGTCGGCGATTCGGACCGCAGACAGCTTCGCACGGTGAATCCGAACCGGAATAACCGCGGCAATCCGGGCAATCGGGATTTCGGCGGACGGCCGGACCGGCAGGACCGCGATATCCGTCGCGGTTTACGATAGGAAGATCAGAGCAGGGAACGATACGTTGCGCATTCTTATCCTTGAAGACGATACCGAACTCGCGGATCAGATCGCGGCGATGCTGCGCGACGAGAATTTTGCCGTCGATGTGATCCACGACGGTCAGGAGGGGCTCGAATACGGCCTCGAAAATACCTATGACGGGGTGATCCTCGACCCGGGCCTGCCGACGATGGACGGGTTCAGCGTGCTTAAACGGTGGCGCGACAAGGGGCTGACGATGCCGGTTATCGTGCTGACGGGATCGCGCAAGGAAGTCGGCGATATGAAAGAGGGTATCCGCTCGGGCGCCACGAATTATCTGACCAAGCCCGTCGATCTCGAACTTCTTCTCGACTGGGTGCGCAGTGTGGTCAATTCGGGCGGCCCGGCGGTGAGGAAGCCGGTTATCGAACACGGGCCGATCCGGATCGATACACAGGCATTGCGGGTCTGGCTCGACGGTGCGCCGGTGAAGCTGTCGCCGTCCGAGTACCGGATCCTGCATTACCTTACCGTGAATGCGGACCGCCCGGTCGCGGCGGACGAGCTCGCGAAGCACAATTTCGACGGCGAGACGATCAAGACGTCGAACGAAATTCCGGTTTTCATCAGCCGCCTGCGCGACAAACTCGGCAAGGAGATGATCCAGACCGTGTTCGGTTTCGGCTACCGGCTGGCGGAGGTCGAAGATACGCCCGATACCCAAACGCCTGAGTCCGAATGAGCCGTATCGTCCCGCTGCCGGCATCGCTGGTCGGCCGGATAGTGCTCTGGGCGCTCTTGCTGTTTGTTGCCAGCATCCTTTTGTTCTGGGCGTTGTTCGGTGCGGCCGCAAGGGAAGTGTCGCGCGAGGTTGTCGATACAAGGCTGATCCAGTTCGCCGATCAGCTTCGCGGATACTGGACCAGCCGCGAAGCGGGCGGCGGGCGCGCCGGCGCTGACGGCGTGCCGACGCCTAATCCGGTGCTCGGCAGCCCGGATGTCGGCTGGATCTGGCAGATCTCCGAGGGCAAGGAGATAATCGACCGCTCCGCGTTGCTGCGCCTGACGGGTGTGGCCCTGAAGTCCCGGGTCACCGCGCCGGGGGCGGCGTTCACCATATCCGATGTCGTCACCCCGTTGGGTGCCATGCGCATCGCCGAGCGGATTGTGGATGAAATCCCGCCATTCAGTTCGGATGACGGCGTCCCCGAAAAGATCCGGGTTCACTATCTGGTCGGCGTGAGCGCCGAGCAGTACGCAGACTATGTCGCCCAGCACACCGCGCGGCTGCGCGACCTTTTCGTGCTGGCGCTGATACCCGTATCGCTCGCCGTCCTTGGCATGCTGACGATTATCGTGCTCGCCCTGCGGCGCGACCTCGGGCGGGTTGCATCGGCGATGGACCAGTATGAGGACGGCGCGGCGGAAACCATCGAGGGCGCGCACCCGCGCGAGTTGCAGCGGCTTGTCGACCGTATGAACGGGTTGCTGCAACAGAACACGATGCTGATCGACCGCACCCGGAAATACGTCAGCAAGATCGCCCACGACATCAATCATCCGCTTGCCATCATGAAAAACGGGCTGAGCGGCGCCGTCGATACGGCCCTGCTTGGGCGGCAGGTGGACCGGATGGCGGGGCTGGTCGACCGCTATTCCAGCCTTGCCCGGGCGATCGGACCGGAAGGGCAGGTGCAGCGCCAGACAGATATTGCCGCCACGCTGGAGGACATCGCAGACGGCTTCTCGATCCTGTATCGCCGCACGCCGCTGGATATTTCCCGCGTGTGCGATCCCGGCCTCAAGTTCTTTGTCGCCCGTCACGACCTGGAAGCGATGGTGAGCAACCTCGTGTCCAACGCCCACAAGTTCGCCGATCAGAAAGTCGTCCTCAGCGCGGAATTGCGGGATGGGAACCTCGTGGTGCGCGTCGAAGACGACGGTCCCGGCATCACGGCCGGGCAGCGGGACGCGGCGCTCAACTGGGGTGGCAGGCTGGACGAGGCCCCGCCCGGTACCGGGTTCGGCCTGTCGATCGTGCGCGATATTGTTGCCCTGTACGATGGCGAGATGCGCCTCGGCGATGCCGCTGCCGGCGGGCTCAGCGTCGAGATAGAGCTTCCCGGAAAACGCCGCTAGACGCTGCACAGACCGATAGTATGGACCCGGGTCAGAGGCGCGCCACGACCGCGATGTCGTCGGTCCCGGCGCACCCGGAAACCTTACTGCGCGGCCTGTACCGCCGGGTCGTCGAGCAACGTCGCGATATAGAATTCGCGGCGTTCCAGGTTGCCGTAGAATTCCTCCAGGAAATTGGGGGCGACGGCACCGGTTACGACCTCGTTCGACAGCAGGGCGTCTGTCCATGCCTTCACATGCGGGAATTCGTCCAGAAGACCTGTTTTGAGAAACCCGTCTGCAATCACGAAGCGCTGCAAAAAAGGTGCGTAGGCGGCATCAACGAGTGACAGCGCGGGACCGTTGAAATATGGCCCGTCATTGCCGCGGCCCACGGCGATGGCCTGTTCCAGGCGCTCGACGGCCTGCGGCGCCTTGGCGAGCCCCGCTTCCATGTCTTCGCGGGTCTTCGTGTAATAGACGCCGTTAAGCGCGCTGGAAAATGTCGGGACGTAGTCGGTCCAGGCGCGGTTACGCGCGCGCAGGATCGGATCTTCCGGGTGCAGCCGGGGCGGCACCGTTTCGTCCAGAAACTCGGCGATGGCGTTGGATTCGAAGAGGATTTCCTCATCGACCTTCAACACGGGAAC
>Ga0181557_1002868_pt1 | contig 17308 bp, 27 predicted proteins | sample 011ome_23_FD_148632 | JGI IMG/M metagenome (GOLD analysis project Ga0181557, IMG submission 148632) | Coastal salt marsh microbial communities from the Groves Creek Marsh, Skidaway Island, Georgia - 011506CT metaG (spades assembly) | ecosystem: Environmental > Aquatic > Marine > Intertidal zone...
AGTTCTTGCTTTTTACGGCGGAAGACGACGATGTCACCGTTGATGACCATAGTGACAAACTTCGACTTGTATTCACACATCTTCGATTTTGCCTCGAGAACCTTGATGAGATACTCTTTTCGTTTTTTGTAATACTCGTAACGGAGTTTGATGAAGTCACTCAAAATTTCTTCGGGTGTGTTGTACTTGTGAATACCCCGCGTCGGGTGGAAAAGATGCATGTTTGATGTACGAATAACCTTTTCCAGTTTAAGATCCTTCACGACATCCTTACCATTATACTCTTGAATGAGGAAATCCACATTTTCCGTCGTACTGTTATTGGTAAAGCTACCGATGATCTTCTTTTCGACGAGGCTATCCAGGTGTTCTTTGTAATCCTGTGTCCACCGACCCGGTGGAAGTTCAGTCACCTTGATCGTCTTACCGACACACGTCCAAAGACCCTGGGTCATCCATGAATCGTCATCTTGTTCGAAAACTTTACCCTTGAAACCCCTGAACCACGGCTTCATTCGCTTGAGGCTCTTGTTGTGGAGAAAGTTGAGAATGTTCTCACGGATATCCTCCGGGTTGAACGGAGGTACGTAGCAACTGAAGCCGGTACCAATGCCTTCTGTACCATTCACGAGAACCATAGGAAGGGTAGGCATGTAAAAGTCGGGTTCGATGGAGCGACCATCATCATCCAAATAGTTGAGAATGGCGTCATCCTTGGGGTCGAAAATCTTTCGGGCCTCGGGTGTCAGTCGTGTGAAGATGTACCTCGTCTGGCTGGCATCCTTGCCGCCCATGAGCCTGGTTCCGAACTGCCCACAGGGTTCCAGAAGATTTATGTTGTTACTGCCCGTATAGTCATTCGCCAACTTCACGATCGTTTCTGCAAGGGATACTTCACCGTGATGATAGGCACTCTTCTCAGCCACAAAAGCAGCCAGCTGCGCCACCTTCATCTCACCGGTCAGATTCTTTTGGAAACAGGAATACATAACCTTCCTTTGAGACGGTTTGAGTCCATCACACACGTGGGCGATGGAACGCTTGAGGTCTGCGAGTGAAAAGTTTACGAGGTCCTTGTGTACAAAGTCTGTGATGTTTAGATTTTTTACGTTACCATATGGAATTTCGAGGTCCTTTGGATTTTTTGCTGTACTCTCCAGAAGCCACGTCTTACGGTCATCAGCCTTCTTTTTGTCAAAAGCCAAGACGATAGACTCGTCAGTCATGGTATCAACGTCAAACTTGACTGTGAGGTCTTCGATTTTAGAGAAATACTCACGGGCTTCTTTTGAGGTCGAGGTACCGAGACCCTTGTAGTACTTAATGCGCCACCCGGATTGGCCATTACCATACCACGCACGAAACGCCGAATCCGTGTAGAAGGATTTCGTTTGGGTACCACGGGTAGCCTTGATGATGGGTGTCACCATCGATACCACGAAACCCAACTTGAGGAGGCTGGGCCAGAAATAATGCAGTTGATTGAGAATCAAACCCTTAATGTGGGAACCATCGTTATCCGCATCCGTCATAATCATGAGACGACCGTAGCGAAGCTCTGATACGTTGTTGTACTCCCTGCCTTGTTGCAAACCAAGAATCTTCTTCAAGTCATTGAATTCTTGGTTCGAAGTCAACTGTGCGACAGAGGCGTCACGCACGTTCTTGCATTTACCCCGAAGAGGAAAGACTCCGTAGTGATCCCTTCCAACCACAGAGAGACCGGCGACAGCGAGGGTCTTCGCCGAGTCACCCTCAGTCACGATGAGTGTGCACCGTCCAGATTGAGCTGTACCTGCCTTGTTGGCATCATCGAGCTTTGGGATCCCCGTAATCTTTGACTTTCGTGCACCACCATCAGTCTTAGCCAGTTCCTTCATCTCCTTGAATTTCGAAAGCGCCGTGAGTTCATCTGAAACACCCGTCTTCAAAACGTTTTTGACAAAGGTTTTGGGCATCTCAAATTTGGACCCAAAATCTTGAGCCTTGAGGGTACACTCAGACTTGACCTGACTCGAGAAGGTTGGGTTCTCGAGGGTTGCCTTCACGAAGATGGCGAACGTGTTTTTGACCTGTTGAGGCTTGAGCTTGATCTTCTTGGCCATCTCTTCGATAATTCCAGAAGCGATGAGTGAGGCAGCATGGTCAACATGCGTACCACCCTTAGTGGTGCAGATACCGTTCACGAACGATACCTGTTGCATTCCATCCTCAGATGGTCCGACACATACGGACCAGCGGTCGGTTGTAGCACTGTGTACTTTGTCAAAGCCGTGCATCTTCGCATAAGCTTCAAAGTTTTGTTTGGGAAGAACTTCACCATTAAACTTCACTTTGCAATTTGCTGAAGTACAGATGTTCGCGTCCCACACCCTCTTTTGAAAAATCTTGTAGATGGAGTTGTCCATTTTAGACATCTTGAAACGTCCCCAATCTGGGGTGAAAGTTACAGCCACGGAAGATGTAGCACCTGCATGTTTTTTGATTTTTGGAGGTTCACAAACGGACATATTTTTGGACCATTTTTGGGTGTACGTTTGCTTTGTTTCGTGGTCTTTGATCGCGATTGAAAAATCGCTCGAATAAATATTCGTTAACTTGGCTCCATATCCGTTCCTACCTCCGACTATCCGCTTTTGACTGTCGTCATAGTTGGTACTTGTTAGGAGATGTCCAAATACGAGTTCGGGATTCCAAACATTTTCCTTGTCGTTGAACTTGATACCGATACCCCCTAGGGGTCCGTTGTTTTCAATGGTGACCGCACCCGTCTCTTTGTCGAGGGAAACAGAGATGGCTGTCACATTCTTGGGATGAAGGGAGTTACGATCGATCGCATTCACGAGGATCTCGTCGAAGATTTTCAATAGGGCTGGGGAGTACTTGAGGTTCTTCTTCTCGAATTTCTTCCCATTGAGAATCCAGTAAGGTTCAGTGCTCAAATCAACCGGACCCACGTATGAGTCGGGTCGCTTTAAAACGTGTTCGATATGACTAAGTTTCTGAACTGATTCCATACTTTCTTGAATTTATTACAACTCTAGTCTCTAACTTAGGTTCCAATCATTCTTGTTTCTCTCCCATCGCTGACAACGACTCCCACCATTCTCATCTGATCAAAAGTGTCGGTTGATTCATGACGGGTTCGGTGCACGTTCCTGTTTCGTCTTCTCATGGGTTCGATCCCTCTGGCACGCAAATACCTTGCTCGAACTTGATAGAGTGTAACACCATGTTCGTCGCGAACAGTCTGCCAACCATTCGGTCCGTAACCGAAGATTGTTTTCACAAACTCGTTAAGGGAAAATGGTGCGGTTCTCCCACCGATACCAAATGTGATGGTCCCATCTGAGTTCAAAATCCCTATACATACACCCATGTTACGGGGAAGTGTAACTGAGACATGGCTGTTGACGCGAAGTTCTCCCGCGCGGATCAAATCGATAAGCGACACGTTCGAGTAAGTCATTGTTTTTTTTACTTAATTTTGAAGAAGATTGTGTTCACTTGGGTTTAAAAATATCCTTCTATAGAAAAATACATGCTCGTCCTTTGCCAGAAGCCCATCGCACCAGTGCGTAAGATTGAACGCCGTATCAACAAGGTCGCGGTGGGCTCGGCAGTAAAAGTCATCGACAAACTCTACGAGGGGCGTGACTACGCTCGGTTCTATGTTCTCGAAACGGTCGCGAGAGTTCCCTATTTTTCGTTCGTCTCCGTGTTACACCTTTACGAAACGTTGGGGTTATGGAGAAAGGCTGATTACTTGGAGACACATTTTGCACAGACCGTGAATGAATACCATCACCTTCTCATCATGGAAGAGTTGGGTGGTGACGAGCGCTACGTGGATCGATTCTTTGCACAACACGTAGCTTTCTTTTACTATTGGCTCACGTGTTTGATTTATGTGGTGTCCCCGTGTATGGCCTATAACCTATCTGAGCAGATCGAAGAGCATGCGTATCACACGTATGACGAGTTTCTCAAGAATCATGGTACGAGCCTCTCACTCGAGAAGGCACCAGTCGTAGCTTCGGATTATTACGATAATGTAATGAGCCTTCATGATGTGTTTGTAAATGTACGCGACGATGAAGGTAAGCACGTGAAAACAATGCAAACTTATCAATTAGAGCTGGATGAAAGATGAAAGTAATATTTAAATATCATGTACGGTGGTATTAACATGAATATATTGAACATACACTAACGTGTGACCGCCTTTTTAATACCCTCTACTATTTTCACCACTGAAACTGCATACGAAAACATGTAAAACATTTTCAATGGGAATGACACACCGAACCCTGGGAGGACAACCTTGGGTCTGCTTAACTTTTTGTGTATTCGCTTGATAGAATCACATGTTTTGATATACTGTCCTTCTGACATGTGATTTTTTGTATCATCTATAGTATTCATCACTACGAGTAGATCTTTATCCACCGCCATAACTTAACGTGATAATTTTTCTTTAGATACCTTAAGAGATGTACTTCTATTTCATCATCGCCATATTCATTCTCATCGTGATGATGCAGAACAAGACCAGAGGTATGAAACATTCTATCGAAAAACTTATCCGCCAGTCGGCTCGGTATGCGACAGCGGCGCAACAAGATAAGTCTCCAGTCGTGGCCATTCTTCACGCGAACTACGCCGCAGCCTATCTCTATGCTCTCAAAGATATCGCGACGAACAGTCAGATCCACAACGCGACGGGAATCGATGTTAAGAAGTTCACTGAGCACGTGATCAACGTACAAGACATGGTTACCAAAAAGACGACTGAGACGTGTCCGGAATTTGCGGGACAAGTTGACATTTATCTCGCAGAAATCGGAGGTGAAGCTTGAACACCTAAGTAAATCATAAAAACGTGAAAAGTAAGAAACAAAAATGGAAGTCATCCGTGATCAACTTTGGCAGGATTGCCTCGCGAGCGCCGTCAAGATGCACCGCCTTGCCGATGCGGACGAGCGTTGCATCAAACTCGCGGACGCAACGTGGAAGTGCAAGATGGCGTACAAAAAGCACGAGGCTAAGAAGGATGAGCGCAAAATCATCGTGATTGATAAGGCTCCGGAGGTTCGGGCCGCGCAGCAGCGTTCACAGAGTAAAATTTGCATGGCGACAACCATGTCGGGAAAGCAGTGTTCTTTCAAGGCGGTGTGTGGAGATTTCTGTAAGAAGCACAGAATTGACAAGGAAGTCATTGGAAAGAAAATCGTGTAGTATAGTAAATGATGCTAGACCAAGAAAGTCTTAGGCCTGTAATAATAGCGATGACTCTTTACATCACTATAAGTGTTCTCGTACCTCGTATCATCACCAAACCCACTGGTTTCCAGCCTCTCGATGACCTTGTGATGACTATCATCGCTCAGAAGGGTTCACTCATGAGTGGTACTATTCTCATCGGTCTTATCATTCTCGCCACCAATTATATTCAGGATGAATTCCTGTAAAACGTTTTCCTTCCCAACGAGTTTTTTAGTATGTTCATGATCCATATGACGAACCCTGTTATCGTATGCGTGTCTCATGAACTCCAAGAGTTGGTCGAAATTGGGTTTACCCCAAGTCATTCCCTTCTTGAAGAGGAAATCGTCCCTCTCCAACTCTTGAAGTTCACAATCGATCGTATAAGGAGTTTTCACGTACTCCGGCGCTCCACCGTAATTGGTTATGATGACCGGTTTATCCCTGAGTGCTGCCTCTACCGCACCCATACCCACACCTTCGGAATGAGAAAAGCTGACGTAGCAATCACACCTGTCGTGTAGAGCATTCATATCTTCATCCGATATCAAACCGTTGATGACTTCTACTTTTGGAAGTTGAACGTCGACGTCTCTTCCACATGTAGCCTTTACGACCAATCGAGAATTAGGTTCGTTGAGACGTACGAAAGCTTGAAGTATTTCGTGAAACTTCTTTCTCGGGTCGAGAATATTCCCAATGTGATAGAATGTGTATGGACGTTCTCTAGGAGTTGGAATGTGCGCGTGAATGACAAAGAATTCATTCTCCGGAAACTGTCTCGAGAGTACTTTTTTACAGAATTCACTCGGTACGGCCACCCTTTTAAACTCTTTCATGATTTTACCATAATCTTCGTGGACGGTTTCTGTTTCACAAACGGTCATACACGCTAGGTTTTTTACCCGTGTTTTTGCATACTTGACATATTCGAGATGGTCGTTGGTCGGTAACATGAAAATGAGTCCGTGTTCAGTCTCAGGGAGTTCCTTACCGATGAGAAAGTAACCACCTTCAGGCCGAAACACGTTTACGTATTTCTGAGCATGTTGACCAATTCCAGTTATGAGGTTCGGACCTATGATAATCATCTAGGTATAAAGATAATCTTTCTTTTATATATAGTAACATGTCGCTCCGCAAGGAAATTGAAGATGAAATGCAGCGTACTCGCCTCGATAAGGGTCGCCTCTTTGACCTTCTTCTCAAGATGGTCGACCAGGGTGGTGCTGGCGGTGTAGGCTCTCAGGGTCCCGCTGGTCCCGCGGGTCCTACCGGTCCCCATGGTCCTCCCGGCCCTGCCGGCCCTGCTGGTCCCGCTTGTGCTTGCAAGTGTGTGTCTAAGGATGCGCCCGCGAAGGCTCCCGCGAAGGCCCCTGCCAAGGCTCCCGCCGCCAAGAAGGCTCCCGCGAAGAAGAAGACGACCGAGGCCTAAGTAAACTTGTCAAGATATATAAAGTTGTAAACCGTGCTACAAATACCATGAATACCTTGTGTATTACCCCCGTGTGTATTTATAACACCGCCAACAACGAGTCCAAGCGACCCAAGCATATTCGAAAGCGCCAATTTGTAGTGCACAAACCCGATTATTTTGATCCCGTAGAGGTTCATCGTCTCAGGGAACAAGTTTCGAAGTACAGGCGTGGTCAGGCTAAGCTCAAGAAACTTGCGCAATGGAATATGCGTTCAGCCAAGTCATCCATTAAGGATATACAAGAGACGCTCGAAATCTTGGAAGACCTATACGGGGATGAGGCTTTTGATAGCGTCGACGAACGGGAATCGCGTGGGGAATAATTCCACTTTTGTATACAGAACCTAAAAATAGACCAGCTGAAAGCGCTCTCGTGGGTACTACCCCGAAACGAGCTGGAAATGTATAAATTCCATTCTGTATATCATCCTCTACATCTTCTATGTCCGCTGAATTTGAAACGCTTGATGCAAGAAGTCCCATTGCTATGACCTGATCCTGAACTATATCCGTGTGAGCTATGAGATGTGGTACAACACTGATAGCTCCCGCCCAAAATGTCCCGACGTAGAATGGTTTGAGTAGTGGTAGATTTTGTTTAAATGAAGGATACAGTAAAATTGAAAGTATTTCTGGTGCGACGTATTTCGTTTCATCGGAGTACCAAAGTATAAGATTTGCTATGAGAAGCGCCGCGGCTATAGATTCGGGTGAGTCTTCGATTTTTCCGTCGAGGTACCTATCCGCTCCGTAGGCCCATCGAGCCGATGCCATAATGTACAGCAACGGTAAAGGTTCGAGGGGTGTTCCCGAACACAGTGCTAATACAGACATGATTGTTCCAACTTCCATCTGTGTATTAGTATTACTTGTCACCATAAATTTCGAGAATATCTCGCACGATGAGACTAAGTTAAAAGTTTAAAATTATTAGGATACATGGGAATTTATTTTTTTCCAAGTGAATTTGTTTATTGGACAGAAAATACCGAACACTCAAAGATGAAGGATAAACTCATGGCGAAAATAAAATCCACTGAGAATACTTACAAGGATAATACTCCTGGTGTATTTAACGCTTTTACGAGTTTTTCATCGACAGAAGCTAATAAAGAAATGTCATTTTTAGGCGAACCAGATGTTTTAGAAGCTCTCGTTTTCAAACCGTATAAGCAAATGATTAAGGAATATAATCTAAGGGGACATACGGATAAATTAGTGATTGATAAATGCGTCGTAGACGCTGGTTGGTATACGAAATATGAACGTGGTGGAGGGTTTAAAATCCATAATCATGAGACGTGTGCGATACAACAAGAAGGAGATATATTTAAGAGTGCATTTTCTTTTATTTACATACTGAATGACAAAAATGAAAACAATGGCACGGAGTTCATCGTTCCTTACATGTGTAAAACGTCAGCAACTCCGGACGAGGATTACTCGTTTGATACTGGTGACGTTTCAGAAATTAAAGAGGGTAGTATTATAGTGTTTCCATCATCTCTATATCATCATGTTAACCCTTGTTCCATCCCCGGTCGTATAACTATATCTTACAATATGAAATGTTGTCACGCGTCACCATAAATTTCGAGAATATCTCGCACGATGGGACTTCTTTCTATATCGGCAAAATCAAATGTTATACACTCAATACGTTTGTGGTGCTTCCCTTCCAACTTTGTCCAGATGTCTTTTAGACCGTTGTCCTCATACTTTCTATCATGTTGTTTGGGATCACCCGTAATAACCATTTTACAACCTTCGCCTATACGCGTGAGGAGCATTTTCATCTGATTGGGCGTCGAGTTTTGCATCTCGTCGGCAATCACAAAAGCATTCTTAAACGTTCTTCCTCGCATGTAGGCCAAAGGACATATCTCGATGACCTTTTCTTTAATCATATACTGAATCTCACTTTGGTTATAAAACTCACCAAACACATCCATAATTGGACGCGTCCACGGATCCATCTTCTCTTCCAAAGTTCCTGGTAGGTATCCTATGTCTTCTTCTACTGATACAACGGGTCTAGTTAATACAATTTTCTTGAAGGTTTTGTCGTTGTATCCAGCTATGGCGGCGTAACACGCTAACATCGTTTTACCCGTCCCCGCCGGTCCTATCGCAAAAACCATGGGTTTACTAATACTGTACAAGACTCGGTTATAATTCTTCTGATTCTCACTTTTCGGTGTCACTGTTGGATGTACCACTTGTATATCCATCTCCTCTTCGAAGTAATAATCATTTTCATCATAAGACGATGAGAGTGAAAATTTTAAACTGTTGCGACCCTTTTTACCTCCCATACTTTTTACGCAGAAGATTTATTGACCCACCATATAAAGCCACCTAATAATGAAACCAAAATGGCGACTAAAAGACCAAATGAGTATTTTTTAGGGTTTTCGTCTGGAGGTTTTTCGGGCAACCTTTCAACATTTTCATTGAGTCTGTCGATTTTTTTCAAAAGTTTTTCGAGTGCAATTAGAATTTGAAGTTCACGGTCTTTTGGTTTTTCTTTTACGTTTTGTGTAGTCACCTCGAGTATCATGTACCACTTGGCATCAGGTTGGAGTGTCATGTAGTCTCCGTCATCTTGTTGTTCGTTGATTGTGAAATTTAGTTTTTTGATTGAGATTGGATTGAAGTAATTTGTTTGTTGGTTGAATCTTCGCCATTGTTTATCACGTAAGATGAGACTGCTACTTCCGGAGAAGTGTCGTTCGAGTGGAACTCTAGCAAGTATCTGTCCTTGTCTTTCGTCAAGGATTTGAGCCACCTTTGGAACTTCCGGACAGACAATATCCACATATTTCGCGATGTTCGTGGTTCCACTACCACCACTGTCACCGATTTGTGTGATGTAAAAGTCGACGACCTTTATACCAAGCACTCGACTCATGTCTTCCACGTGAGTGTTTGACTCCAGTGTGAGGTCGAGAGAGAAGGTGTTGTTCGTGCCGTTCACAAAGTCAGAATCTAACACTACGTACTGAACCTTTTTAGGTATGTCGTCAAGTGACATTTCTAATATCACTAGAGATTATATTATGCCCCCAGTTCCTCCAATCGCAAAGATTTCGATAGGACTAAACACGACTTTATTTACTCTCGTAGCCGTGGATGTTTACAAGGGGTATAAAAAAATGGCTGTTAAAGTTAATAAAAAATGATTTACACTCAGGCGATTCCCCAGGCTATCATGAGCATGGGTCCGACTTACCTTACGAACATCTACAAGTGGGTCAAGATGGCTTTGTGGGACGCCCCATATAGGGTGTGGCTCGATGTCGAACTCGAGAAGCTCGCCATCGAGAGATCCATGTGCAGTCAAAAAGAGGAGGGCTGTGATGAGAAGTGCGAGTAAGACCTAAGTAACGCACAAAGAATTGAAAAACTAACAATGACCGATTTCGTGATCCCTATCAACGAACTTTTTGTCCACTCCAGTGTACCTTTTGGTATTTCCGGTTTGGCCACAGACGATCTGAGATTTGCATTCTTACAGGCTACCGAACCACTGTGCCCCGACGTACAGCGAAAGATCTGGGAAGAAGTCCTCTACTGCACTGTTCCCATTGAACCTCCTCCGGCTCCCAAGAAGAAATGTTCAATTACCTACGAAAGGTCGTCGGTGTCTTTACCCAAGAACCTGTTCGACCCGAAATGAGTCTCGCCGATAAGCTTTTGTCCCGGGAACTCATAGAGACGACAAACGATTGTGGTGAGAAGCGCTACATCGAAGTTGCTAAAAGTGAAAGGGGTGAAAGACGTGTAACCCTTGAAATTCTCCTTACGAAGTGTAAAAGACTCTTATCCTTCGTATCGAAAAAGAGTTATGTGAATGATGAGTACATGGATGTGTTGGATATACACGATAAGATCAGGAATGCTATGTACAAAGATGATGACATAACACCTCTCATCGAAGAATTTGAGCATGTACAAAAATTTATCAAGAGAAGTTCGAGGTCTTTTAAGGACCTAAGTAGCGCGCATTTGTTGTAATATTAAGAACAAAATGGATCTATTTCATAAAATTCAAAGTCTCGTAGATAAAAACTGTGATAAGATCCCCGAGGGGGACTATCTGGAGTTGTGTAACACGATCAAAGACTTGAGAGATAAAGTGAAACCACCTCGGTTTCTCTTGGATCAGAACCAACCTCTCACGATAAGTGATTACGACCCTCAAAGGGACGGGCCACCGGTATACGTGACCGATGGTCAACCACGGGAATGGATCGATGAGGAGCATCCGGGTCTCAGTGTATTTCTAGAACAGTTGCACGCAGAGTGGGCGGCGACCGACCAAGGTGAACGAGTTACTTACTGTCCTCCGCAAAGACAGGAAATTGAAAATGAAACCTAAGTAGAAGTTAGAATTTTTAATTTTCAACTGAAAAAATGGAAGATCTCCAAAGTCTTATGGCCTGCCTCGACGACATCTCCGGCAAGATCGGAGATGGCATGTACTTGGACATGGCTGACAAACTCAAACGCATCCACGACAAGCTTAACGGCGATAAACCGTTCCATGAAGACTCTTTTTACTACAGTGACGATGATTCTGAAAGTGAGAGTGACAGCGACTACAATGAGCGAGCACGCCGAGAGGTCAGCATTCAAATCATCCGGGATCATCTTCTTAATTATGTGAGGAGCATGCATCAGGTGTGGGTGGAGGTTCAGAAGTGGGAAAAGGAGGTGAAGAAAGTGATCCCATTTATCAAGCGTATGTCCCCGGTTCGAAAGGCTGAGGCTATCCACGCATTTTGCCTAAAATGCTACGACAGTGGGAAAGTTGAAGATGCCAAATCTTTGGTTGGCAACATCTCTGGATACACTTTTCGTGGAGCCTGGACCTGGGAAAGGCTGGTGGACAACGGTCTTCGAGCAATCGTGATGGAAATTGGAACTGAGGAGGAGAAGAAGAGAAAGAACATGCACTACGACGACCTTTCTCTCGCAACGATCAAAAAACTTCCTGCGTTTGAGAAGAAGATTTACGACGACTACCAGTATGGACACAACGAGGAGATTATTCAAAATCGTCGCGAAGCGAATGCGAAAGTTCGCGAGCATGAAGAATCTATGCAAAGGTGGGAGATGTGCGCGAGGGAAGAGGAAAACAAGTTGAGGCGACTTGGTGCCCATGTCTACGATCGTGATAGATGGGACGCAGAAAACCATCATTTTTGGGTGGATGACGTCACCGGACGATTGGTAAATGGACCTTAAAGTTTTTAGCCATGTACTATAGTAATGAACGTACTTCAGAATGTAATGCAACTCATAGACAGTATATCTGATAAAATCCCCGAGAACGTCTACCTAACCCTGTGCACCGAGTTAAAGAAACTGTACTCTTTCATTCCCCGACCAGCTCTTTCTAGAACAAATAGTGCAACCAATATACCTTCATCGTCACCGGCGAATGGATTTTGGTTCAGATGACACCTAAGTCGACCTCAACATTTGTAATTTTCAACAAACAAACATCCAACATGCTCTTTGAGATCCAACGTGCTTGCCCCCGACCTGGTCAGTCCCGAGTCATTGCATCCGGTCCTGCCGCCATAAAAACTTTGGCTGCCCTCACGTCCCTACGCCCTAACACTAAAATTGAGGTCATCCCTGCCGAGACCAAGAAGGACATGCCCGACCTCCGAGGTCCAGTTCCGGAGATCGAGCCCGACGAGGACGAAGACGACATCACCCTCGCCGAGCTTAAGGAACAGCTCGAGGATGACATGACCCTCGCGGAGCTTCGAGACAGGCTCCTCGAAGAGGAAGAGGAAGAGGAAGAGCCCGTCGAATGGGTGGACGAGATGACGTTTTACTCTAGAATGAGTGGTGAATTGAGAAACTTTTAGATAAAATATTTGGTAATAATATGTTAGATTCCGAACCGGTACAATACTATTGTTGTGTTCCCTATCCTCTTTATCCAACAAAAGTTCATTTCATAAATGAAACCGATTGGGACGTTCGTTACGAGCTTATTTGGTACAAGGAAAAGGAATTACTCGAGGCGGAGTTGGGTGCAAATGGAGGTCCCATGGGTGGAAACATGAAAGGTGTATTCAACCCAGCTGAAAGTGTGGAACCGGAAGAAGGATACTGTGTCCCTAGAGGCAAATCAAAGTCTACGGTCATGCGTGGTTACAAATATTTTAGATTGAAATACAAATTTCTGGATGTAACTGATTACCTCGATGGTGGTAAAGTTGATCTTGCTCGTGCCAAACAACCCAAAAGTCGACCCGAGATTAAAAACTTCAGTATTTACGATAAGATCATTTTCAAGATACCACCCAAACATTTAATGCCCAAGATTGTTTCACGAGGAAACAATGAAGACATATTACTCGAGAAGTTAGATTCCATCGAAACCGCTGTTCACGAAATACACGAACGAGTAGGTCCCCAAAAACCTCTAAAACTGGAAAAATTGAAAAGTGAATCTCGGCTAAAAAGTGAACGACCTAAGATTGAGAAGACATGTGCCACTCTTCACAAACACATGTGTAGTTCAAATGGTATTATTAAAACGTGTGAACACTGTAAAGAGAGTTATTGCGCCTATCATTTTAATGTGAACAATACTGTGTTTAGCCCGGGTGGTCACATATGTAATTAATTTCTATTTTAAATGTAATGAGCCTCAAGGAACTCAAAAGATTTTGGGGAATCATAAATAACGAACTCGAACAGATTCCGTATGATTATGTTCAAGAAGAGCCAAGAGTTTTTGGTGATTGGTTAAAATCGGACGGAATAACTCGCATTTTAACCAAGTACAAGTCTGGTAAACATGGTTGGATTAAGGGTTGGCAAGAAGGTTGGGAACAATGGCCTATCATATGGGATAAACATGTCGTAGAATCAAATGCAAAATATTCACCATTGACGGTGAATTTGTTGAAAACGATTCCCGGTGTACGCGTTGCAGCATTTACACGTATGAAATCACACACAAAATTAAAGGAACATACCGATACCGTAGGTGCAAATTACAAATTTACTTATCATCTCGGACTAAAATGCCCCGAGGGGTGTAATTTGTATCACTCTACACTTGGTAAGATGAGCGAAGAAAATGGAAAACACATAATTTTCGACGCCAAGCTTCCACACTGGGCAGAAAACACATCGGAGGAAGATCGTGTGATTCTTTATATCGAACAGTACAGTTAATCATCCGAGAGTAAATCGATTTCCCTTTCATACGTGTGGGACATGAGTATGGATTTCAAGTCTCTCGAGAATGAGATGTAGGTTTTGGGAATGTCACTCCAAAGACGTTCATTAGACACGAACGAATCGATCGCTCCATCTCGCAAAAGGGGCTCGAGGAGTAACCAATTTGGTTCCGTGTACTTGATTTTCTTGCACCCCCGAGCAAACTTTCGAGCATAAATGTACCACGCAGCGATACTACGATACGTATGAATGGGTCTCTTGCCCTGCTCCAGACATACCCGGAGAGATGGCAATATGAACGTGTGGAACTTGGTAAAGCCGTCCATACAAATGCGTTCCAAGTCATCGTGGTTCGTGGTAGATGACAATCGTTCTTCTATCTTTTCCACATACTCATCAATATCAAATGGAAGCTCCATTTCAATCGAAGGAATGATCTCTTCTTTTTGAAGTTGTTTGAAATGGTTACGGTGCGCGCCGTTAGCCATCACCTGATCAAAGGTGTCATACCCGGAAAGAACACCCATGTACGCGAGAGACGTGTGGGCACCGTTGAGAATACGAATTTTGGTCTCTTCGTATGGTTCCAGGTCCTTTGTGACGGTGACCCCCACTTCTGTAAGATCCGGGAAATCGGATGCGAAGTCATCTTCGATGACCCATTGGGAATATTCTTCGGTTTGTACGACCGAATACTCATGATACGGAAACATTTCGCTAATTTCGTCTCGGAGTTCCTTGGTAGTTCTAGGTGTGATACGGTCTACCATACACGACGGAAACTTTACGTTGTCCCTGACCCAATCGGCGAGTTCGTATTGGTTTGTCTGGTACAAGTAGGCTAGAAACTGTGTCTCAAGAACCCTACCATTCTGGCGAATGTTATCACACGATATGACCGTGATGGGAGTCTTCCTGTTTCTAAGCCCGCACGCGAGGTACTCAAATAGGGGAGAACCGGGTGCGTAGCCACTTTCGGTCACGGTCACTGTGATTAGGTGTACACTCGGTAAGGTGAGCATGTGTTTCGCTACGGTTCTGTTCTTTGTCCAGTCGATATAATCGAGGTGTGACCGAACGAATCTATAACTAGACGGTGTTTTGAGGATGTAATCGTCAATTTCCCGAAACCCCTCATTTCTTAAGTTAACAGCCACGATACCCCACCGAAGATCGCCCGTCTTTTCCATGTAGTCATCTACATAGACAGCTTGATGTGCTCGATGAAAAGCTCCATAACCTATATGTATGATTCCCGTCTGACATTCTGACTTGTCATAGGTCGTTTTATACATTCGTTAAGTTACTTAGACAATTTAATTTTAAGTAAAGTAAGATGGAAAACCTCTTGAGGGTCATGCAAATCATAGATAAACACTCTGATTCCTTTGCTGAAGGAGAATACTTAGAGGTGTGCAACCTCTTGAAAGATGCATACAATAAGAGGGCAGATCCAGTCTATCTTTTTGACTACGATAATTTTGCCATAGCTCCCGTAGGGACAACTAGTCTCATTTTTCAGTATTTTTATGACTATTTTTTCGAGAAGGGTCTGAACATGGACAGTGAATTTATCCAGGGTCAGATTGATTACCTACAACGAGAGTACGAAATGGCTGCACCGATACGACGAATAACACAAAAAGTACGTGACAAGGTTGAACGTCATTGTTGTTCTATGCACGGATTTCCTCCGGGGGAGAGTACGTTGGAGGAAATCGGTATCACTCCACCGGAATTTAGGAAATTGTGTAAAATTTACGTGTCAATCGAAAATGATTTTAGAGCCAAATACAGGGAAACGGTCGAGCGAAGGATACGGTGGTTGGAAGAAGCCGATGATAGACTCGACACGGTATAAAATGTTGCCTTATATAAATGGATGTTGTGTTCACCTACGGTAGGTTCAATCCACCCCATCTCGGTCACAAGATGATGATCGAGAAAATCATCAACAAGGCTGAAAAACTAAAGAAAACGCCTCTTATAATCGTGTCCCACACGACCGGTAACCCTAGGAATCCTTTATCTGTGAACAATAAGTTACAGATTTTAAGACGTTGGTTTCCCAATGTCACCTTTTTATCGTCTTCCAAGAACTTACCCCTTGGTAAAATCGCTGAAAATTTCAGTAAGAACTCGGTCATGATTGTCGGTGAGAACAGGAAGAACGCGTTCAGTTATTTACCGTTCAACCGGGTAGCCCTCAATCGCCCGAACGCGGCACCTTCGGCTACGAAAGCGCGCGCCGCGGCTGTGAATGGAAATAAAGAACTTTTCAAGAATTTAGCCGGATACAATTTGACGAATGCTATTCGAAACAGAATCGTAGAGTCGTCAAAACCTAAGTCGTCACCCAAAAATAAGAAAAGTAAGTAATCATGGACAGTCTCCGTAATGTTATGCGATGTCTCGACGACGTTTCCAAATTGATCCCGGAAGGCACCTATTTGGAAATGTGCGAAAGTTTGAAGGAGGTACACCATAATCTACCTCGAAATGACGACCCCCCTGTTACGGATAACCGTCGGCCCATGCCAATCAACGTTCCGTTCCAGGTTGTCCTACCCGGTGTAGCTGTTCATCGTCTCGTCGCCGATGATTCGGATGAAGACGACTACGAATGGCATGATGAATGGGTTCAAAATGAACGTAGTATTCGAAGACTTTTGGTCGACCACAAGATTGCCGTGAAAAGTTTAAGAAAATTGAAATGCATTGGTAACATCACACAAAAAGTAAAAGAAGATGCCATCAAAGATTTTTGTGATGGTGATCGGGAATGTGTTGGTGGAGGTGATTGGACGTTCGAGAACCTGAACAATGCTACACATTGGAATTCCGAGGAGGAAAAGAAAGAGTACACTAGTAAGAGGTACGAGCGTACACTGTATCAGAATTACAAAGCGCGGATTAACGCTCAGGTTGAAAGGCTTCGACACGAAGCGATGGAGCTAAAGAGAAACCTAGAACTCGAAATCGACGATGTGAGAGACCGTCAAAACTACCTGAGAGTGCATTACAACTTGTAAGTTTGGGTACACCACCACTTATTACCACCCGTGTATTCAAAGATGATGTGAATAAGAGCACCAGCGAGAACGTACTGCGTCTTGTGAGGGATATTCTTGGCGAAGCGGATGAGAAGATTGATGATGACTAGGTTCATCAAACCGATGATGATGGATTCCATGGCGACGGTAGTAATAGGCCTGTTCATTTTAATATAAGTGGCGAAAATTATTCAAGACGCACCTAAGTAGTAGTCCCCCCCCACCCCCGAAAACCAAGAAAACATGCAGGACTACACCGAGATTCTCGCCGTTCTTCAGGAGCTCCGCAAGGAGGTCG
>Ga0181557_1002879_pt1 | contig 17233 bp, 19 predicted proteins | sample 011ome_23_FD_148632 | JGI IMG/M metagenome (GOLD analysis project Ga0181557, IMG submission 148632) | Coastal salt marsh microbial communities from the Groves Creek Marsh, Skidaway Island, Georgia - 011506CT metaG (spades assembly) | ecosystem: Environmental > Aquatic > Marine > Intertidal zone...
CGGGCGCGCACTCATGAAGGCAAGCTCCAAGTGGAGTTGGCGCAGCTCACCCACATGAGCACTCGGCTCGTGAGGGGGTGGACCCACCTCGAACGGCAAAAAGGCGGTATTGGGCTGCGCGGCCCGGGTGAAACCCAGTTAGAAACGGACCGCCGACTACTGCGTGTGCGGATCAAGTCCATCCAGGGACGACTCGAACGAGTGCGCAATCAGCGCGAGCAAAGTCGCCGCGCGCGGCGACGCGCGGAGCTACCGGTATTATCGTTGGTGGGTTACACCAACGCCGGCAAATCGACGCTGTTCAATCGGTTAACTTCGTCTACGGTCTATGCCGCTGATAAGTTATTTGCAACGCTTGACCCCACTTTGGCACGGGTCGATATCGAACATCTGGGACCGGTCCTCTTTGCTGATACCGTGGGATTTATTTCTGATTTGCCCACCACACTGGTTGAAGCTTTCAAGGCGACTCTAGAAGAAACAGCGAATGCCAGCTTGTTGTTGCATGTGGTCGATGTGGCGGCTGACAATCGCGATGAATTAATGGCTGATGTTCAAACGGTGCTGGCAGAAATCAGGGCTGATGCGCTGCCGCAGCTGCTGGTTTTCAACAAGTTGGATTTGCTGGAACAGCCTGCGCGGATCTTGAGGAACGATCAGGGTACCGCCGTGGCGGTGTATGTCTCGGCTGTGACAGGCGACGGCATCCCGCTTCTGCTCGAGGCCGTGCGTGAGCGGCTGTCTGTGTCACTCTTTGACGAGGAGGTGACGCTCGATGCAACCCGTGGGCGCCTGCGAGCTGCCTTGTACGCTCAGGGTGCTGTCTGCCATGAGGAGTGGCAGTCGGACGGGAGTTCGCGCCTGCATATCAGGATGCCGCTGTCGGATTGGCGACGGCTAAATCGGTAACCAGAGTGGGTTGAGAGAGTGTTGTGGTGGCTGGTGGTGGCTGGTGGTGCCTGTGTCGAAGGAGAGATTTGTGACCGGTCGGTAGAGCAGGGCGCGGAGCCCGTGATAAAGCTCGCATAAAGTCCCGATCTTGCACTGGGGTTTGTTAGACTAGCTGAACTGCAAATGAGGAAATACATTATGTCTTGGAATGAGCCCGGGGGCGGTAACAACGGTCCTCGTGATCCCTGGGGGGGTGGCAATCAAGGTCCACCCGATTTGGACGAAGCCTTTAAGAAGTTGCAGCAAAGTATCGCCGGGCTATTTGGTGGCGGTCGCCGCGGCAGTGGTCCCGCCAAGGGCGGCATGTCCAGTGCACTGCTGGGCATGATCTTGGGTGGCATTGTGATGGTATGGGGCCTGATGGGCTTTTACCAGTTGGATGAGCAGGAGCGTGCCGTGGTGCTGCGGTTTGGCGAGTATCACGCCACCCTCACGCCCGGTTTGCAGTGGAATCCGCCACTCATTGACGAGGTGATCATCGTTAATACTACAAAGGTGCGTGCGGCGGGATTACGCGAAGTCATGTTGACACAGGACGAGAATATCGTTGAGGTCAACATGTCGGTGCAATATGTGATTGATGACCCGCAGAACTTTGTACTCGAGGTACGGGATCCCGAAGTTTCTTTGCAACACGCAGCGCAGAGCGCGCTGCGCCATGTAGTCGGTGGCACCACGATGGATCTGGTATTGACCGAGGGCCGAGCTGCCCTTGCCTTCGAGGTGCGTGACAAGTTGCAGCAATACCTGAATGACTACACCACGGGGATTCTGGTTTCCAAGGTCAATATTGATGAATCCAAGCCGCCCGCGCAGGTGCAGGGCGCCTTTGACGACGTCATTAAAGCCCGTGAAGATGAAGAGCGCGTAAAAAATGAAGCCCAGTCCTATGCGAATGGTATCGTGCCCGAGGCACGCGGCCGCGCGCAGCGAGTGCTGGAGGAGTCCAACGCGTACAGGGACCAGGTTATTGCCAGGGCGGACGGTGAGGCGCAACGATTTAATCAACTGCTTGCGGAATACCGAAAGGCGCCGGAGGTGACGCGGGAGCGGCTTTATATTGATTCGGTTCAATCGGTTTTTGCCAATACCAATAAAGTGATGGTGGACGTCGACGGCGGCAACAATGTCTTGTATCTGCCCCTCGACAAAATGGTGCCTAACGCGGGCCTGCCCCGAGGCCTGGGCGGGGGCAGTGGTATGAATGACCGGGACATGCGCGAAATCGTAGATCAGGTGACAGAACAGTTGCGTCGAGATCTTGATGCCGCTGCAGCGCGACGGGGAGGGCGCTAATCATGACCAGACAAACTTTCCTTGGTGTGATTGTTGCCATCTTGCTAGTCGTGCTCTCAAACAGCCTTTACGTCATCAGGGAAACCGAGCGTGGCGTGCTGCTGAAATTTGGTGAGGTTGTCGACCCTAATCTCCAGCCTGGATTACACGCAAAAGTGCCGTTTGTTAATAACGTGCGCAAATTCGATGGTCGTATCCTGACCGTCGACAGCAGCCCCGAACGATTCTTTACGCAGGAAAAGAAAGCGCTGATCGTGGATTCCTATGCCAAGTTTCGGGTCATCGATACGGCAAAGTTTTACACCGCCACTAACGGCGAAGAGGTTCGAGCGGCGGGGCTTCTTTCCCAGCGTGTCAATGATGGACTCCGGAACCAAGTGGCGGTGCGTACGGTGCAAGAGGTGGTCTCGGGCGAGAGAGACCAGTTAATGCAGGCCATTACCGCCCAGCTCAACGAGGTAGCAAGTCAGGAGCTGGGGGTAGAGGTCATCGACGTGAGGGTAAAGAAGATCGACCTACCGCCCGATGTATCGGAATCGGTTTATCGCCGCATGAATGCAGAGCGTGAAAAAGAAGCACGCGAGCTCCGCTCAGAGGGTAAAGAGCTGGCCGAAGGTATTCGCGCCGCGGCGGATAGAGAAGTCACGGTGATCGAGGCTAATGCTTTCCGTGATGCGGAGATTATTCGCGGTAATGGCGATGCCGAAGCCACGCGGATCTACGCCGATGCCTTTAACCAGGATCCAGAGTTTTACTCCTTCGTCCGGAGCCTTCAGGCTTACAGGGAGACCTTCAGTGCGGGTAGCGACGTGATGTTGTTGCAGCCCGACAGTCACTTCTTCCAGTATCTGCGTGACCCCAAGGCCAGTAAATAGGTGTCAATACCACAGAGGGGGCTAAACGGGCCCCCATCCTAGGGACTTGCATGTGTTATTCTCTCGCCGAGCGCGTTCGGCGACGAATACCCTGACGGAATCACGATGACCACTGAAAATAGCTGGCTGTTGCCTGAGGGTATTGATGAGCTCCTGCCCGAGCAGGCGGGCCTGCTGGAGTCACTCCGGCGTAACCTGCTCGATCAGTGCGCGACCTGGGGCTATCGTTACGTTATCCCACCGCTGGTGGAATTCACTGACTCATTGTTGGTGGGTCTTGGCGCTGACCTTGATTTGGTGACCTGTAAATTTACCGACCAGATGAGCGGACGTATGCTCGGGGTACGCGCTGATATTACGCCTCAAGCCGCGCGGATTGATGCCCACAGTTTGGGTGACGAGGGCACTACGCGGCTCTGCTACGCGGGCTCGACCCTGCAGGCCGTCCCTCAGGCCATCGGGGTCGGCCGTTCGCCTATCCAATTAGGCGCCGAGCTTTTTGGCAGCGCTTCGATTGACGCCGACGCCGAAGTCATCACACTACTGCTGTCCCTGCTTGAGAGCGCCGGGGTTGAGGCGGCGATCACCCTTGATATTGGCCACATCGGTATATACGACGCCTTGTTTTCCGAGACAACCTTAGCGCCCGATGTCGAGCGCCAGGTGTTTGACGCGCTGCAACGAAAATCCGCGCCCGATATCGCGCGCTTGGTAGAGGGTCTGGCGCCAGAGGTGGCAACCAAGCTGCAACAGCTCGCTGCGCTCCATGGGTCGCCTGAGGTGCTGGATCGCGCGCGTACCATTTTTGCGGATGAGGCGGTAGTGCAGAGCGCACTGGATGACCTTGAAAAAGTAATGAATACCGTGCGGAGTCGTTTTCCCGGTGTGAGTCTCTATGTCGACCTCACCGAACTGCGTGGGTTTCGCTATCACACGGGTCTGGTGTTCGCCGTGTACCTCGAAGGTCGTGGCTCGGCGGTTGCAAAAGGGGGGCGATACGACAATATCGGAGCGGTATTTGGTCGTGATCGTCCGGCAACCGGTTTTGCGATCGACCTCAAGGCCCTGGTGGAGGACTCTACGCAAGCACAGCCCGATGAGGTACCGATTGTCGCCCCTCGGGGTGATGACCCCGGATTGCTGGCAGCGATCTCGGCGTTGCGAGCTTCAGGCCGCACGGTCGCCGTCGACCTCGGTGAAGGCATTGAGATGGTTGCTTCACAGCGACTGGTATTGCAAGAGGGTGAATGGGTGGTCGAGGAGTCTTCATGAGCCACAACGTGGTGGTGTTGGGCACGCAGTGGGGTGACGAGGGCAAAGGAAAGATCGTCGATCTGCTGACCGAGCAGGCCGATGCCGTTGTGCGCTTTCAGGGCGGACACAATGCAGGGCACACGCTGGTGATCAACGGAGAAAAAACCGTCCTGCATCTGATTCCTTCCGGCGTGCTGCGATCGGGGGTGCAGTGCCTGATTGGTAATGGTGTGGTGCTCTCACCAGAGGCGCTCCTGAAGGAGATTGATGCCCTAGAGGCCAACGGTGTCCCGGTGCGCGATCGCTTAAAGGTGTCCGCGGCTTGCCCACTGATTCTTCCGTATCACGTTGCGTTGGATCAGGCGCGGGAGGCCCGTCGCGGCGAAAAGAAGATTGGTACCACCGGGCGAGGCATTGGCCCTTGTTACGAGGATAAAGCAGCAAGGCGGGCATTACGGCTTGGGGATTTGCGGGATCCAGAGCGCTTTCGGGTTTCACTCGAGGAGGTGTTGGACTACCACAACCATGTGCTTGAGCATTATTACGGCGTAGAGACCCTCGCTGTCTCTGCGGTGCTGGATGATGCGCTGTCTTACGCGGAACGGTTATTACCCATGATGGCAGACGTGACGTCGCTGCTACATGAGCATCGAAAGACCAATGCGCGCCTACTATTTGAGGGGGCGCAGGGCTCGTTGCTGGACATCGATCATGGCACTTATCCCTACGTCACCAGCTCAAACACGACGGCGGGTGGCACTGCTACCGGCTCGGGTTTTGGGCCGCTGTATTTAGATTATGTGCTCGGTATTACCAAAGCCTATACCACCCGAGTCGGCTCGGGCCCTTTTCCGACTGAGCTTTTTGACGAGGTTGGTCAGCGTTTGGCCGAACGAGGCCATGAGTTTGGTGCGACCACCGGAAGGCCGCGCCGCTGCGGCTGGTTTGATGCGGTCGCGTTGCGCACGGCGGTTAATATCAATTCGATTTCGGGTCTGTGCCTGACCAAGCTTGATGTGCTCGATGGCCTTGAGGAAATCGCTATCTGTGTGGGTTATACCGATGCCAATGGTGATGCGGTCGGGAATCCCATCGATGCGGTGGACTACGAGGATATCACGCCCGTCTATGAGACCGTGCCGGGCTGGAGCGAATCTACCGTTGGTCTAAAGAGCGAAGACGCATTGCCTGACAACGCCAGAGCGTACATCGCGCGTATCGAGGCCTTGGTGGGGGCGCCCATAGACATTATCTCTACAGGCCCGGATCGCGAGGAAACCATCGTTTTGCGGCACCCTTTTGCTGCCTAGATCATGATGTTGACCCTTAACAAGATTCTCTCTCTGCTCATTTACCCGCTGTCTCTCTGTTTGATCTGCTTGGTATTAGCCATCGCATTGCGTGCGAGGGGCGCCACTATCAAAGCCAATACGCTGACATTTTTGGCAACGATTTGGCTCTATTTTTGTTCAACCGAATGGGGCGCAACCGTTTTTCTGTCACCACTGGAGAGCGCCTATCCGGCTTTTGCTAACGAGGAACTCCCCAAGGCGCAGGCGATTCTGGTGCTGGGAGGGGGTACCTCTGGAGAAACGCAGTTCGGTCAGGGTGGGGATCTGAACCAGGCGGCGGATCGCTTATGGTTGGGGGCGGCGCTGCATCGGGCGGGAAAGGCACCACTTATCGTTCTTTCTGGCGGATCCGTTTTGCAAGAGGCGGTGCCCGAATCCCGACTGATGGCACAGAAACTTAGAGCACTCGGCATTCCCGATACCGCGTTGTTGTTGGAGTCGGAGAGCCGAACGACCCGTGAAAACGCGCAGTATTCTTGGGCGCTGCTGCAGGAGCTGGGCATTAGCCACATTTTGTTGGTAACCAGCGCAAGCCATATGCGCCGCGCCGCCGCGGTTTTTGGCGCACAGGGTTTTGTGGTGACCTCAGTAGCGACCGACCACCAGATGCCGCTGCGCGTGGGCCCGAGATGCCGCTGCGCGTGGGCCCGGTGCCCGGCTGGCTACCTACGCTTGATCGTCTGGCGCGATCGACGCAGGCGATCCATGAATGGGTGGGCTACTGGGTCTATGGCCAGCTGGGATATTTTGAACCTGCAGAGACCACGGTCGAAGCTTGAGCACTCACTCAACCTGAGCCTCTGCGGATTGAGGTATCCTAAATAGAGGCGCTATAAATACAGCGTCTTCAAGTCACTGTAATTCTGCCCGGTCCAGCGGCGAAACGCGCGATAGAAGCTGTTCACCTCGGCGTAACCCAGGTCCCAGGCAACCGATTTACCCGGTAACCAGCGTTTATCCAGAAGTACTCTGCACCGATATTGGCGCACATGATCCAGAATGTGCTGATAATTAGTACGATCGGCCCGCAGTCGTCGGCGCAGTGTGGTGGGGCTGACATGCAGGTGATCCGCGACTTCTTCAGAGCGCAGACGGGAGAGATCGCCGCGCAGCAGTAGATCGATAACGCAGAGCGACGTGCGCGACAAATCGTGAGGTGCCCGCCCGGTAACGCGAATGCAGAGTTCAGCCGGCACGTTGGGTGGCGCTGGGGCCAAGTCTCTGCCAAAGGCGCACTGTTGATTGCTATTCCGTGCCACCCCAGCTTTGGGCGACCTTTGCAGATAGATAGGGTGTTGCTCTCGGTGGGTGGCGTCGGTGCTTCTTAAATCTTTCATAGGTAAATCCCTTTACGATCTCGTATTCCCCTAGTGGGTCCGAAAGAGACAATCCTTGTCTCGGTCGATCAGACTAACTCAATCACTTTTGAAGGCCAGTAAAAAGATCGCAAAGGATGTCATTCGGTGTCGACAGGATTACTCGATTATTAGCGCGCCGAGAACATTGCAGCCGGCAGCTCGTTATGAGAGGGAGCCCATTGTCGACAGTGTGGCCCTTTTCGGGCAGTAGAGGGGGTGTCGAGGCATCCCGAGCATGGTGAGTCCGAGGCAGCACGGATTTTTTAGCATTTGATTTACCCTCATAGCTCTGTTCATGAGAAGACCGCCATTGCCCCATGCGGCAACAATGGTTTCGGTTTCTGATAGCTCTGTTCATGAGAAGACCGCCATTGCCCCATGCGGCAACAATGGTTTCGGTTTCTGCCGCGGCCCGGTGCAGCCAGAGGTCGGTTCTGGGGCCAACTGGGTCAGCTGCCTGTTTTAGTGCGCGGGGGTCGGTGGCACGCAAGGAAAAGAGATTGACCAGCAGTAATGATCCGTAACCCCAGTCACGCGCAAAGGAGAGGCATCTCCTCAGAGTGGGGTCATCTTCCGTTGCGTCCGCCGTGGAGGGATTCAGGCCGATAAACACACAGTGTGCCAGGGCGGGATCCCAAATCCTGCGGAGCCAGTAGCGATAGCGACCGCAGCGGGAAACCCCTGCGCTACGCAATCTGTACTCAGGAAGTCGCATGGGTCAGCTCATGGTTGAGCAAATGATCGTGTAGCCTACCAGCTAAGTGACTCCGGAGAGAGTTGGCGATTTTAGGCACGATCAATAAAGGGGTGCGTAATAGGTCAGGGCGTGTGCTATCGTAAGTAGGCAGCAGAGGAGTTCAGAGCAACATTAGAGCGCTTCATTTCCTCTCGGTGGCAGCTCGACGCGGTTTGTGAGTTGTTTGACGAGATTGCGGCGGGATCACTGGCTTATCGCACGGAAACGGTTCGCGACCTGCTGGGACGGGCACCGACCACTATCGAATCATTTACACAGCGATTCTAGGTAGTCTTCCGCGGAGAACCCGGGTGAGAGATGCAGCGTTCGTCAGGTCAGTGCCAGCCGGTGACGCGGACACTCGCGTCGCAGAGGGCGGCGGCGTTTCTTGGGTAACTTGACGAGGAGAAAAGCATGCCACCCATGACAGTCCTGGGCTGGTTTCATACCGTAATGGGTATTTTGGCCATTGGCACCGCGGTTTTCACCCTCCGTCGCTATCACTGTATCAGTCTCGCCAGCTTTCCCGGGCGAATCTACTTGCTGATTACTGTGGTCGTAGCGGGTACAGCCCTTATGATCTTCAATCAGGGCGGTTTTGGCGTGGGTCATGTGCTGGCGATCATGACCTTGGTTGCCGTTGCGATCGGCGCACTGTTAGAGCGGCATCCTCTGCTGGGAGGCTATTCGATTTATCTGCAAACGGCTGCGTATTCCGCCACCGTCCTATTTCACATGGTGCCCGCCGTCGCCGATTTTTTAAGACGGCTTCCCGTGGGTGACCCTTTTGTACAATCACTGGACGCGCCTCTCGTGCGCGCATTCCATCTGGCTTTCTTGGCATTGTTTGTTCTGGGTGTTCTCTGGCAGTGGCGTGCGCTTAGGCAGGAAGACTTCGCTGAGGGGGGTGATAGCTAGTGTTGTTCATTGCCATAGTTCTCGTGTTTGTGGTGGTCACGGTGACCTGTATGATTATGATCAACCGTTGGATGGTGTCGGGGCGGCCTCGGGATGATGAGCAACGTGAGGAGTAGCAATGCGCGGGGCGAAGTTCCGCGAGGTATTCGCGCCTGACTGTCGCCCCGCAAGGCGTGCTTAAAGGTTTCACATGAGAACGTTTGCAGCAGTTTTACTGGGAGTAAGTACTTACATCGGCTGTATGATGACTGGCTGGTTCAATGGCGTATTCGCCGCCTTTATGGCCACCATTGTCTTCGTATTTGTCAACGTGTTCAAAGGCTTCAAAAAGAAAAAGCCGGGCTCAGATCCGAACGCCCCAGACGCCTGATTTCCCTCCCCGTAAATGATGTAGGTGTCGCCTGCGCGGCCTTTAGTGCCATGGTGGGGGAAACTATCCCTCAGTGGATGAGTGTTCCCGTGGGGTGGTGCATTGCGGTGGCGTCTGATCTGCACTGAGTCTCGGGGCATGACCCTTTAAAACTCTGGCCTTTGCCGCTCAGATACTCCTCGTAAACTTCGAGCAAATGCATGGCGTGGCTCAGCAGCCGCTTGGAGCCTTCGTGCCCCGTTTCTGCGCCGCTGCAAGCGGTTGACAGGAGTTGTTGATTGATCAAGAACGCGAAGAAAGTGTCTGGCAGGTCCGGATATTGTTCCGCAAACTGGCGCACCAGTGAGACAGCGGCGGAGCCTACCTCTTCGCTAATACGGAGCACTTCCTGATCGCTGATGGTTTGTTCTTTGCGGGCGCGATATTTATTAAAGCAGATGACGCGTTCAGCCATGATCCGGCGCTCCTTTTTACGTTGCTGTTGCAAAAGGATCATCGGACGATTTGGTCCGCCGCTTTAGTCGCATCTCTTTTGGGTAGGGGGTTGGCCATCGCTTGGGCCCGCCTTGGTGCGGTGCTGCCTGAAAGACCTCTACTGTGACCTTTCAGGCCATTCTCAATCGTGGTCGGGGAGCAGCCAGAACTTGAATCGACTCTGGATTCGGAGGTTGGCCAGATAGATGGCGGTAGTGGCGCGTGCGCGCTCCCACGCGCCGTTTCTGCTTTGGATAAAGCGCCGATTGGTTTGTAGCAGTGACGCCTCGATACGATCCAGATCAGATTGCATCGCCCTGAGAGACTGCCTTGACTCTGACACAGGAATAGATTCAGCCAGCATTTCACACTACCTTATATGGGTGCGGCCCACCCCTGTGGGCACAACATATTGTTCTTACGGCGAGGGTACGCCTGATCGGGGCGTCGATTAAAGTGGAAATATCACCACTTGGGAGATGTAACCCCTCGGCCACTCAGTAGGCTTTAAGGCAGTGCTGAATAGGTACTAAAGCGGTATGTTGATCGCGAGGGGCGCGATTAGCGCACCCCCGACCAGGGCGAATAGCACCAAGGCCACCTGTGGGTTAGCAAACAAGTGGGATGAAGCCAGTGTGGCGGTTTCGGTAGAAGCTGGCTTGAAGGTGCAAATATCGACTATCGCCGCCTCCAAAGCAGCCCGTTCCTCGCGTGATAACAGTGGGCTATGAGCCTGTCTATCCATGACATGTCCTCCGATTCCGGATAATCGTAGCAATATGCAAATATAATTGCAATACGCAAATATTGCTCATTTCCAGCCAAATTTAGGCGGCACCTTGTTCCTGTACGATTCCGTCACGGAATCATAAAATTCCGTCGGATTGCCGCGCTTGCGGGTCGCGTGAGTCCGCTCAGTCCAGCATCAATGCGCGCGACTGCGAGACCCCAATGCTACTAGGCTCTCATGTGTCATTTGCCAGGCAAATGAATCGCACTGCCAATGTTTAAGGGCAATTGTGAAGGGTAACGCAAGCCCTACGTCAAGGTCGGGAGAGTTCATCCGATATTTCTGCATGTATCTTGAGATAGGGTTAAAGCGATGTCGGAACAGGGCAAAAAAGAACGAACCGGAACAATGAGTGTGGTTTCCGCCCAGCCCGGGAAGATCCGAGAGGGTAACCTTGTCTATCTCAATGCCACCGCCAAACTGGTGTGCCAGCTTGACGCGTCTAGGCGACAGCTCGATCGCCTTGAGGCCCATGCAGACCGAATGTTAAGAAGCGTTGGCGCCGCCTGACGGGCCCGGATATTTATGCCGAGCGCTGATTCTCCCGGCGATGTTGGGCTGGCATTTTGAATGAGCAATTTCGGATGACCGAGGCACGAGAAAGTGAGGTTCGGGCGCGCGCTTATTGTTGCAATACCAAAACCACCCGCTGTCGGCGCGGAGTCCTTCAGCAGGTGTGGCGATAGATCTCTGACTCAGTGTCGTCTGTGGATATCGTCGGCCACTTTCGGCTGAAGGCACGCTGTAGCAGCTCTCCGCCACTCATAGTTTCAACCTCGCCGGGTTGCGCGGCGGCATAATCCAGGAGCACTTTTTTCAGCGTGCCCAGCGGCGTGTTTTTGGGTATGCAGGCTTTTCTTCGGACCGTATCGATATCGGCATCGGCCCAGCTGCCCAAGTATCCAGCACACCAGCCACTCTCGTAGGTTGCCTCGTTGTTGCAGTTGGCCACCAAGCCTTTGGCGCTGTAGTAGCTTGCGCTCGCTGAGTGGCTGGCCATCGCGAGCATGAGCGAGGTGATGATAAGAAAAGTCGCTGATTTCATGATCATTTCCACTGCAGGTTAAGCGTGAATGTCACGCGATTGGGGTCGCCTTTCATTTGAAACATTACCACTTAGTTTGGTCTCGCGCGGAAGTTTTTCATGGGAGCACTTTTTACTCAGCCGCTCCTATTCCCAGTCACCTTGTCGCGGCTATGTTGGCGGTGTTAATCGGCGCTGGTCAGTTGCTGAGTGAGAAAGGTACGCCGAGGCATCGTATTTTAGGTCGGGTGTGGGTCGGCCTCATGGTTTATGTGGCGGGCTCGTCCTTCTTCATTAGTGAGCTGAAAATGTGGGGCGCGCTGAACCCCATTTATTTACTGAGCGCCTGGACACTGATCTTGCTAGTTATCGCTGTGTACGATGGGAAATGGAGCAACGCTCGGCAGCATCGACTTTGGATGTTGTCTCTGTACGCGTTTTCACCCATGGTCACTGGTGTCTTCACGTTATGGCCAGGTCGCCTGCTGCATCAGATTATTTTGCCGCGAAGCAGCACGTTGGGTCTCCTGGTTTCAGCGAACTCCTCAGCCGTATAAGCCTGCATAGATATTGAGGTGCTCCAGCAAAGCACGCCCGATCTTAGGGCGCGGGCGCGATGGCGGGTTTTTGGCATACGTTAAGGAGGAGGATTGGTGATCAAACGCAGTTGTTTTTGCAAAGCGGTCCAGTACCAGTTAATTACCGAGTCGCAGATGCAGGGGCTTTGTTATTGCACTGACTGTCAGATCGTTGGCGGTAGCTCTCATTGGGCGTCTTATGCTGTTGCGCCGTCGGACTTCCATTTATTGCAGGGGAAATTGACCGAATTCGCTTACGACTCAGGTTCGGGGCGAGCGTTGGTCAGATGTTTCGGTGATCAATGTGAGACGCAAATCAAAGTGGTATCGGCGGCTCTGGGTGTGGCGTCGGTAAATGCCATGACGTTCTCTGAACCCTCGGTATTTTCACCCGAATTGACCTATTTCAGTGCCAGCGCGCCTCGCTGGTGCCAAGTCGAGACACGGCTGCCGAAATTTGAGGAGATGGTTGAGTCGGCGCCCCAGTAAACACGGTGCTGGGTCATATCGAGGTGGCATCAAAGAGCGGTTTTTTCATCGCCAGACGCGCGCTCGCGACGGCGTGTTTCAAATACAATAAGGGTCTCAACGCAAAGGGGCTAGATGATGGCGATAACAATTAATGGTCAACCAACCGACCTCAGTGGCATTGATGCTGATACTCCCCTACTGTGGGCATTGCGCGACCATCTAGGGTTAGTCGGCACGAAGTATGGTTGCGGTATCGCGCAATGTGGAGCCTGCACGGTTTGGCTGGATGGCGTCCCCGCTCGCTCATGTCAGCTGCCGGTGGGTACCCTGAGCGACGCCAGGATCACGACCATAGAGGGGTTGGCGACGGACGGCTTACATCAGGTGCAACAAGCCTGGATTGATCAGGACGTGGCGCAGTGTGGATATTGTCAGGCTGGACAGATCATGGCCGCGGCCGCCCTGCTGGCAAAGCATCCTGACCCTTCTGATGAGGAAATTAACGCCGCTATGGCGGGCAATATTTGTCGTTGCGGGACATACGTGCGCATCAGAAAAGCCATTAAAAGCGCCTCCTCTGCATTACAGAGCGGCGTTAGATTTTTTGATCCCGGCGAATCTGAATTAGCTGTCGACCCTGTCGATTCAGGGGGGATGAGATCATGAGCGTCAACGAGAGCAAGGCCCGCCTAAACAGACGACAATTCCTCCAGTTTTCAGGGCTAGGACTGGCCCTGACCGCCAGTGGTCAGGTGGTGCATGTGGCAGCCGAGGATTATTCTGGCACCTCGCGGTTGAGCGCCTACATCACGGTGGGACACGACGGCGTGATCACCATCGGCGCACCCAACCCCGAGGTGGGTCAGGGAGTCAATACGTCGCTGCCCATGATTATTGCCGAAGAGATGGATGCTGCGTGGAGTGATGTCCAGGTCGTGAGCACTCCGGTTGATGCTGCGCATTTTGGCGCCCAATTTGCAGGAGGCTCTTTATCTATACCCATGCGCTGGGACGAGCTGCGCCGGGTAGGCGCAACCGCCAGAGCGATGCTGCTTCGGGCGGCCTCGGTAGAAATGGAAGTACCGGCGGCAGAATTGAGTACGCGAGACTCTCGAGTCACGCACGAGGCGTCGGGCCGGAGTCTTACCTACGCCGAGCTGGCTCTGGGGGCCTCACAGTTGCCTCTCCCCGATACAGATGACTTGGTAATGAAGCAGGCTGAACAGTATCGATTACTCGGCACGCGCATTACCAATGCATCGGCGGCCGCCATCGCGCAGGGAAAGCCACTTTTCGTCATCGACGTGCAAGTTCCCGATATGGTGTACGCCAGCTATGTAAAGTGCCCTCACATCGGAGGACGGCCGGTCTCTGCGAACCTCGATGAAATCAAGGCACAACGAGGTGTGATTGATGCCTTCATCTTCGAGGGCGAAGCGGGTCCTTACCAATTTGATATCAGGAACTCCACGCAGGTGTCGCCGGGTGTGGCCATTGTGGCCCGTGACACCTGGGCGGCAATGCGGGCTCGGAAGCTGCTCAAGGTGCAGTGGGATACCCAGCCAGCCTCCTCGGACGATAGCGAGCAGATTGCCTTAGCGGCCAAGGTGGCAGCGGGTCAACGCGCGCAGGCCAAGACCATTAGCTCAGCCGGTGATATCAACCAGGCACTGCACGATGCTAAGACGCGATCACAGGCTTTTTATAGTGCGGATTTTGTCTCTCACGCCCAGTTGGAACCGCAGAGCTGTGTAGCGTGGGTGACGGAGCAATCAGCGGAAGTCTGGACATCCAGCCAAACTCCCTCTGCGGTCGATCAGTTGTTACCGGGTTTACTCTCGCTTCCCCCAGAGACTGTGACTGTGCATTCCGTTCGCGGTGGAGGTGGTTTTGGACGCCGCTTGTCTAATGAATACGTCTATGAGGCAGCGCTCATCTCTCAGCGTCTAGGGTTACCGGTGAAAGTGCAGTGGTCACGGGAAGATGACATGGCGTTCGATTACTTTCGCTCGGCACTCTATTTGGATCTGGAGGCGGGGCTGTCGGACGACGGCCGGGTATCAGCATGGAAACTTCATGTCATTGCGGGGTCTACCGACCAAGAGACAGCTAACTACGGTGGAACTTATCGTGAGCGTGACTTTCCAGAACGCCGGGTGCCGCACTATGACATTGCGACCACGTTGATCGCGTCGCAAACACCAACAGGGGCCTGGCGCGCACCGTTCTCCAATATTTACGCGTTTGCCGAGCAGTCGTTTCTGTGCGAGCTGGCTGTTGCTGCAGATCGGGACTACCGCGAATTCTTGCTCGATTTATTGGGAGATGACGAGTGGTTTAAAGATGGGGACCGGAATGTGTTGAATACTGCCCGGGCCAAGGGGGTTGTGAATGCCGCCTGTGCAGCAGCTGGGTGGGGTCGTGTGCTACCCCAGGGGCGGGGTCTGGGGCTCGCTTTTTTCTTTAGTCATGCAGGCCATGTTGCTGAGGTGGCTGAGGTGAGTGTCGACAAAGACAAGAAAATAACAGTCCACGATGTCTGGGTGGCCGCAGACGTGGGTCAGGTGATCAACCTAAGCGGTGTTGAAAATCAGATTGAGGGCTCGGTGGTTGATGGGTTAAGCGCCCTGGCTAATCAACGCATTACGATCCGAAATGGGCGCATTCAAGAAACCAATTTCGACACCTACCCGCTCCTGAGAATGCCGAAGGCACCCAGAGTACACGTACAGATGATGGCGTCGGGGTATGCGCCAACCGGTGCCGGAGAGCCGGCGTTGCCACCCTTGGCGCCAGCGGTGGGTAATGCCGTATTTGCGGCCTATGGTGAGCGGGTTCGGGAACTGCCATTTAGCAAGGCGGGATTCAGTGTGTAAGACCCGATACAAAACCCGCTAAACCAAGGTGCGACATTAACCGTGGGGCGCACTCAGGGAGAACAGAGAATGAGCGGACCCTTACCCAGCATGTTGCTATTTTTCTTACTGCTACCCGGTCTTTCGTGGGCGGCAGATAGACCCAATATCCTGCTCATCGTGACCGACAATCAGAGCGAGCAACTGTTGGGGGCTTATGGCAATACAGACGTCCTGACACCCAACATCGACACGCTCGCCCGCGATGGCATGAAGTTCGATCGGTTTTATGCGACCAGCGGGGTGTGCTCGCCAACAAGAGCGTCGCTCATGACGGGTCTTATGCCGTCACAGCACGGGGTACATAATGGCTTGCCTTCTGTCTTTGATATTCCCGATTGGTCTGCGGTGGCTGAGTTTCGCAGTTTGCCGCAAACACTGGCTGAGGCGGGTTATGCGACTGGACTCATCGGCAAGTATCACCTTGGCGCGCCGTCCAAGGCGCAGATTGGTTTTCAACATTGGGTGACCTTTCCCACCGGGCACACAACCTCGTTCCACGAAGTGGAGATCATCGACAACGGCAGTCGCTACAGGCTTCAGGATGAACACCTGACCGATTTTTGGTCCAGACAGGCGGTGGATTACATCGCGCGGCAATCCGCTGAGCGGCCGTTTTTCCTTTATCTCGCCTACAACGGACCCTATAACCTGCCACCTCTGGTGAATCGTGAGCCCCGTAATCGTCACGCGACTTACTACGCTGAAAATGTGCCGACGTTCCCGCAGGAGCCGGTTCACCCCTTTCTGCGCAACGCGGCAATCGAGGAGTCCAGCGTAGAAGACGTGCAGCGAGAGCAAAAGGAAAACCGGGAGTGGGGCGTGGATGATGCCGAGTCCACGGGTGCCGAAGGGGCAAGGCCAGAGCTGTCTTATGGCTGGCAGACGATCGATGCTCTGAACAATAAAACGGCCATGATTAATCTGGCTTCGGAAATGACCATGATCGACGACGGAGTTGGGCGGGTACTAGCAGCGTTGCAAGAGCGGGAGTTGGCGGATAACACCATTGTCGTATTTACCTCTGATCAGAGTAGCGCCTATGGGCAACATGGTCTCTGGGGAAATAGCTCATGGGCACGACCTCATCCCGTGTACAAGGAGCACATGCAGGTGCCCCTGATTCTGCGTTACCCCGGAAGGGTTCGAGCCGGAACCGCGACCAAGCGCGTAGTGAGCCAAGTTGACGTCTTCCCGACACTGCTCGCCTTGACCGGTTTAAATAAAACGATCGATAACAGTGTGGGGCGAGATTTCACGCCTTTGCTTACGCAGCAATCACCGCCGTGGAGCGACAAAGCCTATTTTGAGTACATCACGGTGCGAGCGGTCATAGATGGCGACTGGAAATACGTCAAGCGCCTGTTCGGCGAGCCATCAGAACTTTACCACTTGGCTCAAGACCCTAATGAGACCTTGAACTTGATCAACGACCCCGAGCATCGCGATGTGATGAGTCGCCTTGATAAGGACCTAGATGCCTTCTTTGACAGGCATGCTTCACCTAAATTTGATACCTGGCGGGGCGGCACAGGAAAAGCCATATTGATGTATAGCAATCGGAATGAGCGTTTCGCCGACGCCGACCCTGATTGGCGCGAGCCGTTCATAGAGCAACTGCCCGCATTCTCTGACAGGCAGTAGGGCAGACTTTGCAATCTTGCCGAGCGATCTAAGGAAAGAAGGCAGAATGGTGCCCAGGACAGGGTGATCCGGGATTTCGAGCCGCACTGCGGCGAGCCTGATCACGCAAGCGCCCCTGGCGCGCAGCTGAAATAGTCCTCTTTTCGAACCGAAGCTCGATCTGCTATCCGCAGAGCCGGTTGCCTGAACGAGAAAGGATGGTGCCCAGGAGAGGACTTGAACCTCCA
>Ga0181557_1002884_pt1 | contig 17217 bp, 14 predicted proteins | sample 011ome_23_FD_148632 | JGI IMG/M metagenome (GOLD analysis project Ga0181557, IMG submission 148632) | Coastal salt marsh microbial communities from the Groves Creek Marsh, Skidaway Island, Georgia - 011506CT metaG (spades assembly) | ecosystem: Environmental > Aquatic > Marine > Intertidal zone...
CATGGCGATCACTTCACCGCCGGATTGGACCTCGCTGATGTGGGACCGGCGATGGCCCAAACGGGCGCCCTTCCCATCCCAGAGGGCGGTATTGATCCGTGGGGAATCTCCACAGCACAGGTGCGAAAGCCCGTGGTGATGGCCATTCAGGGAATCTGTTTCACCCTCGGTGTGGAACTGGCCCTTGCCAGCGATGTCATTGTCGCCTCGAAGGACGCGCAGTTTGCCCAGCTCGAGGTGGCCAGAGGAATCCTGCCCTTCGGGGGAGGAACAACCCGGATGCCCCGCATTGCCGGGTGGAGCAACGCCATGCGGATGCTCCTCACCGCGGACACCGTGAGCGCCCAAGAGGCTCACCACATGGGCATTGTGACAAAGGTGGTGGAGAGTGCACCGCTGGAGGCTGCGACCGAGATTGCCTTGCGAATTGCTGCCCAAGCGCCTCTCGCGGTCCAAGCAACCCTGGCCTCAGCACGGGCTGGTGTCGTGGATGCTCATGCTGAGCACCAGAAGCTCCCCAGTCGCTTGGGAGCACTGATGGGAACCAAGGATGTGCAACGCGGAATGGAAGCGTTCGTGACCAAGAAGCCGGCGGTTTTTGAGGGTGACTAATTAATTCCCAGCCCGTAGGCTGGGGATACCAACGAAAGGGTCCCGTGGACCGAACCGCAATCATTACCGGCGCTAGTGGTGGAATTGGCGCTGAAGTCGCCCGCGAACTGGCGAGACGGTCCTGGCGGGTGGCCGTGGTGGGGCGAAACCCGGAGCGCACCCGAGAAATCGCACGGATGATGGATGGCATCCCGTTTGTGTGTGATTTTGATGATCTCGATGCCGTGCGGGAACTCGGGGACACCCTAAGCAAACGCTTTGATCGCATCGACGCTTTGGTCAATAACGCCGGCGGCATCGTCGCGACCAAGCAGCGCAGTTCCGAGGGCCATGAGCTGACACTGCAGCGCAACGTGCTGGGCTCTGTCGTCCTGACAGAGCGTCTTGTTCCCAAGCTCGTGAACACCAGGGGCCGGGTTATTCACACCACCTCGATGGTGGCGCGATTAGGACGCATCGATCTGGATGACCTCGGGTTTGACCAGCGCCGCTATGGAGCAGGATGGTGGCCCTACGCTTCCGCGAAGCTCGGCGTGATTTTTTATGCTCGCTCGCTCGCGATGCGAACCGGTCTGGAGAGCTACCCGGTCCACCCCGGCTATGTCCGATCTGGGTTTGGGGCTGAATCCCGCAGCGGAAAACTGATCCTCGCGTTGACCGGCTGGATGCAGATCTCTGCCGAGGCCGGAGCGGCGCCGCTGGTGCATTTGGTGGATACTCCGGAGCTTGGTGTGGCCAATGGAACCTACTTTGATGGCCTAACACCTGAAGGACCTACCCATCCCGCTGCCGGGGATACCGAGTTGATTGAGGCATACTGGCGAAAGATAGCTTCGCTAGTCGATGTACCAGTGGAGCACTACCACGGAACGTAATCGAGGAGTAGGTATGTCCCGCAGGGCTCGAGTGTTTGCCCCCTTTGCCCTAGCCAGCGCTGTCGTTCTGGGGCTCTCGGGTTGCTCTGTCCTCGAAGACTGGGGTGTCCTCAACTCTGCAGAGAGCACTGCCGAGGATGCGCCAACAAGCGACGACGCCACCACCGCTGATTCCGAGACAACTCCCGATGCCACCGGCGAAGAGGCCGAGGCGCAGGTTATAGATGAAGGGCTTGGCGTCCCCACCTGCGACACGATGTATTCCCCAGAGCTCAGCGCCACCCTGCTCGAAGAGCTTCGCACCAACGTGGGAGACACCAGCGAGGGCGACTTTGGCTATGGCACCACCAATCAAGAGTTAATCCCGCTGCTGAAGAACGTTCGAGCGGACTTGCGGATTTCCTGCACCTGGTATCTACCCGCCAGCGAGAGTGTCTCCGTCACGAGCGTCGCGATTGTGAGCGGCGATGTGCTGAGAGACGTCACCGCAGTTCTCCGAACCGCCGGCGCGGGAAGCGCTGACGCTGGTGGCGGCACGCTCTACACCTTCGACTCGACAACCTCGGATGAGTCACCGGACTACATCGCCACGGAAGCACACTTCCTGGTGGACGTCCCCTGCCCTGCCTCACTGGCAGAAGATTCGTGTGGCGCGTGGGTGACCACTAACTATGTCTTCGGGAAAGCTCAGCCCCTTACCCTGGATACCGCCAGGACTCTCGGCGTCTACAGCAACTAGAAGCCAGCAGGCTGTGCGCTCGAGGCAAACTCGAGCGCCTCTTCCAGCTGGTGACCGAGCTGCAGCAGTGTCGCATCGCCTCCAGGCCTTCCGATCACCTGCACACCCACGGGTAGGCCTTCAGGGTTCAGCATCACGGGGAGAGCAAGCGCTGGCAACCCTGCCACGTTGACGAAGCTCGAATACGGCGTCACCTGCACCTGCTGGGAGAAATTGCGCTCAGGATCGTCGCTGTCATAAAACCCGATGCGTGGTGGCGCGGTGGCGAGCCCTGGGGTGAGGACAACATCGACATCCGCGAACGAGTGGATGGTGTGCTCCTCGAATGCCGAGAGCTCCCGGAGGGCAGCAGCCAGCACTGAGGCGGGAAGCACATCACCCTCCTCAACGAGGTAGGCGGTCAAGGGCTCGAGAAGCTGGCGTTGTTCGGGGGTGAGATCAAGCCCCACGGCGGAGGCCTTCCAAATAGTGGTGAACGCTTCCGAGTATCCAGCCCTCGGACTCCAGTCCAGATCCACCACCGTGTGACCCTGGTCTTCTAGGAGGGCTCGGACTCGGGTGTGCGCGGCGAGTGCGCTGTGGTCAAGCGGTGTGTCCACGAAGTCCTCCCACGGATGCCGGAGAGTCACTCCGATGCGCAGGCGACCAGGAGGCGCAGAAAATACGTCGCTAAAGCTGGTCGGCTGGCTCCCTGGTGAGGTGGCTCGGTGAGTGATTCCGTGTCCTCGCAGAGCATCGAGGAGTAGTGCCGCATCCCCCACGTTCCTCGCGAGGGGGCCAGGAACGACGAGTCCTGCCAGGTAGTCAAAACCAGTACCTCCAGGGATGAGACCCCTGGAGGGCTTCAGGCCCACCAGACCACATGCCCAGGCAGGAATACGCACGCTGCCACCGCCGTCACTGCCGGGAGACAGTGGCACGAGGCGCGCCGCTAGGGCGGCCGCAGCACCACCGCTGGAGCCACCAGAGCCGTGGTCGAGTGCGTAAGGGTTTGCGGTGGGGGGAAACACGAGTGATTCGGTATAGGAGGAGAGCCCAAACTCACAGACCGCGGATTTTCCGATACTGATTCCTCCGGCAGCGTCCATAGCCAGAGCCATCGGGTCAGACTGGGTGGGTAGCGGCGCCCCCGCTCTCACGCGGGACCCTGCACCGGTAGAAACTCCCGCACGGTTCGTCAGGTCTTTGTCCGCAAAAGGCAGACCCCAGAGGATTCCAGGCTCACCCTCACCTCTGTCCATGGCGTTGGCGTGCTCCAGAGCGCGCTCCGCCGTGATGGTCACCAGTGCGTTCAGCGTGGGGTTGTGAGCATCGATACGTGCCAGGAAATGCTCCACCAACTCGGTGGCAGATAGCTCGCCGGAGCGGCGCGCGGAGACCAGCTCACGGGCAGAAAATACGTGAGGTAACGACACGGTTGCAGACTATCGTGGCGCCAGGTTTCAGACTTCCCCGGGTTCTATACTCCAGGCAGAGGGGTGATGACAGTGGCCACGTCGACACACAAGCAGCAGAGCTCGCTCGCCCTGCTTGCGCTCGTTTTTCTGCTCAGCGCCTGTGGCACCGCGAGCGAGACGATCGTCACCGAAGAGGTCGATGCCGCTGATGAGATTGTCGAAGAGGAAGCTCCAGTGGAAATCATTTACTCTCGTCCCACGGATTGCAGCACACTGATCGGTGAAGCAGGCTTGTCTCTTCTCTCTCCCCGGGGAATCGAACTGATTGCCGGACCGGGAAGTCTGAGCAATGACCCGATCTATGTGGAGGGTCAAACCCCCGAGGAGCTCGTCGGTGGACTCTCGTGCTTGTATGCGGTGCCGGGCGAAGTAGACACCGGCATCAACATCATCTTGGGAACCGCATCGATTGACGCCGCGATTAGGCCCACCGTCATCGATGACCTCCTTTCCCAACAACTGAACGTGGGTCAAACCGCGGATGGCGCACTAACGTACTGGAAGTGGGGCGACGAGGTCATCGTCCCCGCGATCCACAACTCTCTCTACACCGACTCCTGGTATTCGGCGTTGATCCAGCCCGGAGGGCGGGAGTCGTATGACCTGGGTGTTGCCTTGGTGCAGGCCATGCGCACTCAGACCACCCAATAACCTGGGGTCATGAACCAGGGCTCCCTCGAAGCGTATTTTCCTAGTGCGCTTCCGCAGCGGTGGGCGAAACTGGTGGGACACGACGGGCTCGCCGCCCTGGCCGAGGTGGGACGAAAACTCGATGCTTCACCCGCCAGAAAAGCCATGATGACTCCCAGTGCGGACAAAGTGCTGCGCGCTTTCGATACCCCGCCCGAGGCTGTGCAGTGTGTGATCTTTGGACAAGACCCCTACCCCGGGCAATCACATGCCAGCGGTTTGGCTTTCTCCGTCGAGCCCTCGGTCACCAGTTTGCCTCCCAGTCTGCGCAATATTCGCCAAGAACTCCGGGACGATCTCGACGTCGACCTCCCAGCTCACGGCGATCTGGGCGCCTGGGCATCCCAAGGAGTGCTCTTGCTGAATCGACACCTCACCACCCTGGTGGGATCCCCGGGCGCTCACCGCACGCTCGGCTGGACCCGCTTCACCGATTTAGTCGTCCAAGGACTGGTCTCCACCGGTCAGTTTTTTGTCGCAGTGCTGTGGGGGCGAGAAGCCGGCGAGCTCAAACCCTTCCTGGGAAATACTCCGGTCATCGAGTCAGCTCACCCAAGCCCACTCTCGGCCAGGCGCGGGTTTTTTGGATCGCGCCCCTTTAGTGCGGTGAACCGCATTCGTGACGATGCAGGCTTCTCACCTCTCGACTGGTCACTAGGAGCTGACTGATGTTGCCCGATGAGTACCAGAAGCGGCGGAGTCTCCCCCGTCATCTGCAGCCACCCGCTGAACCACCGGCAGAGTTTGCCTATGAGATTCGTGATGCCACCGAGGAGGATGTCCCCGATATTCTCGCTCTCTATCGCCATTACGTGCGGAACTCGGTGGTCACCCTGGATGAGAAAGCTCCGAGCATTACCAAGTTTCAGGCTCGTTTTCGCCACCTCCAGAAACTTGGCTACCCGTTCCGGGTTGCCATGTCCCCACAGGGGACACTCCTGGGTTATGCCTACGTTTTCCCTTTTCGCGAAAAAGCCGGGTTTAGAAAGACAGTGGAGAGCTCCATCTACCTAGGGCCAGCCTCCCTCGGACGAGGGCTTGGCAGCGAGCTTCTGGGTGACCTGATTGAGCGATGCACCGAGACTGGCATGACCGAAATGATTGCGGTCATTGCCGATTCTGGTGCGGAAGCGTCTCTGGCGCTTCACCAAAAATTTGGTTTCGTGGAATCGGGTCGGATGGGCAAGGTGGGCTTCAAATTTGGGCGCTGGATCGGGATTGTGATGATGCAAAAGTCCCTGCGCCGCTAGAGCTTTATTACAGAGCGTTACAGCCAGAGGTGACGTCGGGGAATCTCCGACCTAGGGTTATCAACCAATGACACCCAGAAGGGTGTCTCCCACCTTTAGCGAAAGATTCCTCATGGCAGACACCTGGAAGTTTGAGACCCAGCAGATTCACGCGGGGGCAAGTGCTGACCCCACCACGAACTCTCGCGCAACTCCGATCTATCGGACGACGGCGTACGTGTTCGACAGCGCCCAGCACGCAGCGAACCTTTTCGCTCTTGCCGAGTTTGGCAACATCTACACCCGCATCAACAACCCCACCCAGGATGTTGCCGAGCAGCGGATTGCGGCCCTCGAGGGCGGAACCGCGGCGCTCCTGCTCGCCTCTGGTCAAGCTGCCACCACGAACGCGATTCTCAACATCGCCTACGCAGGCGACCACATCGTGAGCTCCTCCTCGGTCTATGGAGGAACCTACAACCTCTTCAAGTACACGTTGCCCAAGCTCGGTATTGAGGTCACCTTCGTCGAAGACCAGGATGACCTGGAGGCGTGGGCACAGGCTGTCCGCCCCAACACCAAGGCATTCTTCGGCGAGACGATCGCCAACCCCCGCATCAACATCCTCGACATCGCCGGTGTCGCGGGAGTCGCCCACGAGCACGGCCTGCCGCTCATTGTCGACAACACGGTCGCTAGCCCGTACCTGTTACGTCCTCTTGAGCACGGTGCTGACATTGTTGTGCACTCGGCCACCAAGTTCCTCGGTGGGCACGGAACGGTGATCGCTGGCGCCATTGTCGACGGTGGCAAGTTCCCCTGGTCGAAGCACGCCGATAAGTTCCCCGGCCTCACCGAACCCGACCCCAGCTACCACGGCGCCAGCTACACAGGCGTCTTGGGAGACCCCATTGCCTACATCATCAAGGCACGTGTCCAGTTGTTGCGCGACATCGGAGCAGCAGTCTCCCCCGACAACGCGTTTGGTTTGATCCAGGGCATCGAGACCTTGAGCTTGCGGATGGAGCGTCACTGTCAAAACGCACTGGCTGTTGCACAGTGGCTGGAGGCCCACGACCAGGTCGCTGGCGTCAACTACGCAGCACTCCCGTCGAGCCCCTGGCACGAGGCAGCCGCGAAGTATGCCCCTCACGGAGTCGGAGCAGTGCTCTCCTTTGAGATCAAGGGTGGCGTGGATGCCGGTCGAGCACTGGTGGATAACGTGTCGCTGTTTAGCCACGTGGCCAACATTGGTGATGTGCGAAGCCTCATCATCCACCCGGCCTCCACCACTCACTCACAGCTCACCCCCGAGCAGCAGCTCACCACCGGTGTCACCCCCGGACTGGTGCGACTCTCGGTCGGACTCGAGCACATCGACGACATCCTCGCCGACCTGGAATCTGGTTTCCAGGCAGCGAAGAAGGTTGCCGCAGAGAGCCTGCAGAACGCGTAGATCTCCCTTGCGCAGGGTCATGGCCGGGGATAATTCCCCGGCCATGCTCATCTAGGGAAGAATAGCCACACCATGGATTGGCAATCACCGGCAGAATCACTGCCCTCCGCGTTCGTCTCGGAGGCGATGCAGTCGACTCTGCGCGGAACCCCACCGGTGACGGGGGCGTGGCGAGATGGCGATCACCTGGGTGAGCGCGCCTTCTGTCAGGTGGGGTCCCTCACCACAGAGCACGGAGACACTTTTTCCCATGTTCGACTGGCATATGAGACGTTCGGGGAACTCAACGACGGCAAAACAAACGCCATCTTGGTCTTCCATGCCCTGACCGGTGATTCCCACATCACCGGGTCCGCAGGACCCGGTCACCCCACCGCAGGGTGGTGGTCCGGTGTAGTGGGCCCCGGACTCGCTCTGGACACTGACACCTGGTGCGTGATTGTGCCCAACGTATTAGGTGGATGCCAAGGCTCCACGGGTCCCTCCAGTTTTGCTCCCGATGGACGAGAGTGGGGCTCGAGATTCCCCTATGTGACAATTCGGGACCAAGTCCAGGCCACCCAGGCACTGGGTGAACATTTAGGCATCGAGAAGTTTGCCGCGGTCATCGGTGGCTCTATGGGGGGTATGCACGCTCTGGAGTGGGCGATTATGTACCCCGAGAGCTGTGAGCGACTGGCCCTCATCGCGACCTCGGCCATCACCAGTGCTGACCAACTGGGAGGCAACTCCCTCCAGCGCGAAGCCATCATGGTCGACCCGTTCTTTGAGGGTGGCGACTACTACGACCACGATGAAGGCCCCTACCGCGGGTTGGCTCTGGCGAGAAGGATGGCACTGGTCAACTACCGCTCTCCCACAGAACTCAACGACCGGTTCCAGCGCACCTGGCAAAGCCGAGTGTCACCTCTCGGCGACAACGGTCGCTTTGCCGTGGAGAGCTACCTGGATTTCCACGGAAACAAGTTCACACGGCGCTTTGACGCCAATAGCTACCTGGTGCTCGTCGATGCGATGAACTCCCACGATGTCACCCGGGACCGAGGTGATCTTGCTGAGGTGCTGGGCTCCATCACCCAACCCACCTTGATTCTTGGCATTGCCAGCGATCGTTTGTTCCCGGTCGAGCAGCAACACGAGTTGGCCACACACATCCCTGGCTCGCTCTCTGGTGCCGATGCACTTGTGCTGGAGTCTCCCTATGGTCACGACGGGTTCCTGATCGAATCGGACCGTGTCGGCGGAGCAATCCAGGACCTACTCTCCACGAACTAGTCATGTCGTGGAATTCTCTCTAACCGAGGGCGACCAGTTCCTCCTGATAAGGAGGGTTCGCCCCCACGCGAGACACCGTGATGGCCGCACACTGCAGGGCAAAATCTATGGAGGCTTCAAGATCGTCGGCGTCAATCGCGGACAGCCTCGCTGCCCCCTCTCCGACAAAGCCTCGGCGCTGAAGGGCGACTAGCAGCCCCGCCATGAAGGAGTCACCGGCCCCAATGGTGTCCTCCACGTCAGTTGCCATGGTGGGACGTGACACGGTGTGAGCTCCGGCGTGGGCGATAACACCCTCAGCGCCCTTGGTCATTATGACGAGCGCCGCTCCGGCTTCACGCCACGAGGCAAGAACCTCGTCCTCACTGTGACCTGGATACAACCACTCGATGTCCTCATCACTGGCTTTCACGATGTGAGACAGGGCGATGAGTTCCTCAATACGTTCCCGGACATCATCAGGGCTCCCCATGATGGAGGGTCTGACGTTCGGGTCATAGCTGATGCTCGCCCCAGCCGCTCGCTGCTCGGTCACAATCTGAACCACGCCGGAACTCCCAGGCTCGAGGGTGGCACCAATGGAGCCGATGTGCACGTGGGCGAAGGGTTGGCTTGGAACCATGGCAGGTGTCACATCCCAGAGCAGATCAAACACGTACGAGGCAGACCCATCATCGGCAATGGTGGCGCTGGCGCTGGAGGTGCGATCAAGACCGCTCACGTCATCTATCAGAACCACACCGCTGTGGTGTGCGTGCTCGGTAATGGCCTGGCCTCTGGAGTCGGGGCCTACCCGGGCGGCGAGAACAACGTCGTGACCGAGGCGACCGATACCAATCGCAACGTTCAGAGGACTGCCACCGGGTGTCTCGGTAGTGACATCACCTCGGATAACGCAGTCGGTGAGGGCTTCACCCACCACCAGGAACGACTCTGACATTCAGCCCCCTTTGTCCTCTGGACATGTTAGCGGCGGGTGGTGGCGTCCCTGACTTCCCCGACGAGCTCTTCAATAATGTCCTCGAGGAACAACACCCCCGCCGTCTCACCGGCAGAGGTAAGAACTTTCGCGACGTGGCTTCCGGTGCCTCGCAAAGTGGCCAGGGCGTCTTCGAGCTCCACCGTTTCCTGCAATGCGACAAGGTTTCTGATGCGACGAGGAGGAACCGGGTAGTCACTTTCGGTCTCATCGCTATCGAGCACATCCTTGATGTGGACATAGCCGGTAGGGTCATCATCCTCGTTCACAAGGACGTAGCGACTAAACCCACGCTGTGCCACCGCGTGGTGAACATCTCTAGGTGTCGCATCTTCCGGCAGAGTCACCAATTGCTCGAGGGGAATCGTGACGTCCTTCACCTTCTTGGTGGTGAACTCAAAAGCGGCCGTAAGCGCACCGGAATGATCGGAGAGCATTCCGGTCTTGGTGGACTCCGCCACAATGGTCGCCACCTCATCCAAGGTGTAGGCACTGGTGGCCTCGGCCTTGGGCTCCACACCGGTGAGGCGCAGGATTCCATTCGCGATCGCATTCATCGCGCGAATGACCGGGGAAATCACTCGGGAGACAAACACCAGAGGTGGCGCCAACAAGAGGACCGCTTTATCCGGCAGAGAGAACGACATGTTCTTGGGAACCATTTCGCCCAGAACAACGTGCAAGTAGGTGACAATCAGCAGGGCCAAGATGAACGCGATGGTGCCCACAGCGGCAACAGGCAAACCCAAGGACTCCAGTGGCCCTTCCAGCAGGTGGTGAACTGCTGGCTCGGAGACCAGCAGAATCAGCAACGAACATACGGTGATACCCAGCTGTGAGGTCGCCAACATGAGGGTGGCGTTCTCCATGGCATACAGGGACGTTTTGGCGCGCTTACTCCCCGTCTCGGCTAGAGGCTCAATTTGGGATCGCTTCGCCGCAATCACGGCGAACTCGGCACCCACAAAGAACGCGTTACCAGCGAGCAACACCACTAACCACGCAAGTCCAGCCCAGTCGCTCACAGCAGCGTCACCTCCTCAGCACTCACCTGAGGAGTGAATCGCACGCGATCGATACGCCGCCCCTCCATGCGCTCCACCCGGAATACTCCGGTCGCGATGGAGACGGTGTCGCCGACCTCCGCCATTCGACCCAGCCGCTCAAGAATGAACCCGGCAATGGTTTCGTAGTGACCATCTTCGGGAACCTCCACACCAGTGCGCTCCTCCAACTCATCAGGTCGCAGGGCTGCCGGGAAAGTGAACCAGTCGCGGGCTCGCACAACATCCAAGGAGGCTCGGTCATGCTCATCGGCAACTTCACCGATCAACTCCTCCACCAAATCTTCCAGGGTCGCAATACCGGAGGTTCCGCCGTATTCATCGACAACGATGGCGACCTGGTATCCCCGTCCCCGGAGTTCAGTCAGCAACACATCGAGCGTCATGGTCTCCGGGACGCGAATGACCTCTGATTGCAGGGCTGAGGCTGGCACCTCGGAGCGCTTATCGACCGGAACTGCCACAGCCTGCTTCACGTGCACCACACCACGAACGTCGTCGATGGACTCATCAATCACGGGGAACCTCGAGAACCCGGTCTTCCTCGCCAAAGCGATGATGTCATCCGCCGTGTCACGGCGGTGCACCGATTCGACCTGGGTTCTTGGCGTCATCACATCAATGGCGTTGCGCGATGAGAACTCGATGGTGCGTGAGAGCAGGGTGGCGGTGTCATCCTCCAGGAGACCCTGCAAAGCAGAGCGCTGCACCAAACTGGAGAGCTCATCGGCCGTCCTGGAGGCAGAAAGCTCTTCTTTGGGCTCAATACCCATGGCGCGCAGGATTCGGTTCGCGCTTCCGTTGAGAACGGCAATAAAGGGTCGGAACGTCCACGTGAAGGCCACCTGCAAGGGAACCAGAACCCGAGCTGTCTGTCGTGGGACGGAGAGAGCATAGTTTTTGGGAACGAGCTCACCAAAGATCATCGAAATAAATGTCGCCAACAAGATTCCGAGCACTCCGCCCACCGGGCGGATGAAATCCTCCGGAAGTCCGGCGTTGGTCAAGGGACCAGAAAGCATCGACGAGATTGCTGGCTCCATCGTGTACCCGGTGAGCAGTGTCGTCAGCGTGATACCCAGCTGAGCACTAGAGAGGTGGGTGGAGGTGCGTTTCAGCGCGGAAATGGTGATGGAGAAACCTTTTTCGCCCTTAGCCCGCCTCGCCTCAAGGTCAGCGCGATCCAGGTTGAGAAGGGCGAACTCGCTGCCCACGAAGACTCCGGTGCCAAGCGCTAGAAGCACTCCCACCAGAAACAGAAGAAGGTCTGAACTCATCGGGCACCCACCTGGCGGGCACCCCAGGGTCTATGACTAGGTTCAGCGTTATCAGACGACGGATCATCCATTGCTCTTGAAGGGTATCAGGCTTGCAGATTCCTGCGCCAGAACTGCAGGAAGTTCAAGGCTGAGCAGGTAGGCTTGTCGCCAGTTGGGTACGCAACGTGAGAGTGAGCGACAAAGCGTGTCAGATCACGACACCATGAAGACATCGGTGGAGGCATCCGTCGAATTTGGGGCAAACGAATGGCTCGTTGACGAGCTGTGGACCCTGTATCAAAAAGACCCTCAGCTGGTGGAAAAGAGCTGGTGGCCTCTCTTTGAGTCACGCGCCGCAGACGCGGGTGTCACTCTTCCCACCCCTGCTCCGGCCCCCACCGCTACACCCACTCCCGCAGTCTCGATGGCCGATGACCCTTCTCCGATGACCTCCCCCATCGCCAAGACCACGTCCATTGCTCCTAAAGAACAGCCCATTCCGGCAGAAGCCCCCACCTCACCCACCGCCATCATCACCACGGTGGAGGACAGTGCGGAGGCGGCACCCTCGGATCAGGTCAATCCTCTCAAGGGAATGGCAAAGGCACTGGCCGCCAACATGGATCAGAGCCTCACGGTCCCGACTGCGACAAGTGTTCGCACCGTGCCAGCGAAGCTCATGATCGACAACCGAATTGTCATCAACAACCACCTGCGTCGTGCTCGCGGTGGAAAGGTTTCCTTTACCCACCTCATCGCGTGGGCCATGATCAAAGCCCTCAAGGAATTACCCGGCCAAAACGTCTTCTACGACGAAGTAGACGGGAAACCTGTCGCCGTTCACCCCGCGAACATCAACCTCGGTATCGCTATCGATATGCCCAAACCCGATGGCACTCGCGGACTCGTAGTGCCCGGCATCAAGCGAGCTCAACACATGGGCTTTGCCGACTTCCTGGTCGCCTACGAGGACGTTGTGAAGCGAGCTCGAGATGGCGCACTGACCGCCGATGATTTCTCCGGCAACACCATTTCTCTGACCAACCCCGGTGGCATCGGAACCGAGCACTCCGTTCCCCGCCTGATGCGAGGCCAGGCCTGCATCATTGGTGCTGGAGCGCTCGAGTACCCAGCAGAATTCCAGGGCTCGTCTAAGCGAACACTGGCGGACTTGGGTATTGGCAAGACCATTACCTTGACCTCCACCTATGACCACCGAGTCATCCAGGGCGCTGGCTCTGGTGAGTACCTGAAGAAGGTCCACGAGCTCCTGATTGGCGGAGAAGGCTTCTACGAGGAGATTTTCGCCTCGCTGCGTATCCCCTACATGCCAATTCACTGGGCCGAAGACATCGCCGTTGACACCGCAGATCACGTCAACAAGACCTCCCGAGTCCAAGAGCTGATCAATGCCTTCCGGGTACGGGGGCACTTGATGGCCGACATCGATCCGCTGGAATACCGCCAGCGCTCGCACCCTGACCTAGAAATCGAAAGCCACGGCCTAACCTTTTGGGATCTTGATCGCGAGTTCGTCACCGGTGGTTTTGGTGGTCGTCGCACGATGCTGTTGCGCGAAATCCTCGGCGTTTTGCGCGATTCCTACTGCCGCACCATTGGTCTCGAATACATGCACATTCAGGACCCCGAGCAACGACGCTGGTTCCAGGAAACAGTGGAGAAGCCCTACGAGAAGCCTGACCACGATGCCCAGTTGCGCATCCTCTCAAAACTGAACCAGGCCGAAGCATTCGAAACGTTCCTCCAGACCAAGTACGTCGGACAGAAGCGCTTCAGCCTTGAGGGAGCAGAGTCCGCCGTCAGCATGGTGGATGAAATCCTGCAGGCCGCAACCGAGGAAAGTCTCGACGAAGTTGCCATCGCGATGGCTCACCGTGGACGTTTGAACGTGCTGGCCAACATCGCCGGCAAAACCTACGGCCAAATCTTCCGCGAGTTTGAGGGAACCCAAGACGTCAGTAGCGTCCAAGGCTCTGGAGATGTGAAGTACCACCTGGGAACCGAGGGCGTCTACACCAGCCCCTCGGGAGTTCAGATTCCCGTGTATTTGGCCGCGAACCCCTCACATCTAGAGGCCGTCAACGGTGTCCTCGAAGGAATTGTGCGAGCAAAGCAAGACCGCAAAGAAATCGGTCGCTTTGGTGTCCTCCCGGTCCTGATCCACGGTGATGCGGCAATGGCCGGCCAGGGTGTGGTCTTGGAGACCCTGCAGATGTCTCAGCTGCGGGCGTATCGCACCGGTGGAACCATGCACGTGATCGTCAACAACCAGGTTGGATTCACCACCCTGCCGCACGATGCGAGAACGTCGGTTTATGCCTCGGACGTGGCGAAGACCATTCAGGCGCCGATCTTCCACGTGAACGGCGACGACCCTGAAGCGGTGTTGCGCGTCGCCGAGATTGCCTTCGCCTACCGCCAGAAGTTCAAAGCGGATGTCGTCATTGACCTTGTCTGCTACCGCAGACGTGGTCACAACGAGGGTGATGACCCCTCGATGACGCAGCCTCTGATGTACAACTTGATCGAGGCCAAGCGGAGCGTTCGTACCCTCTACACCGAAGCTCTCATTGGCCGCGGTGACATCACCACCGAAGAACTAGAAGCAGCCCAGAAGGACTTCCACGACCGTCTCGAAGAGGCCTTCCAGGAGACTCACGCCGTTCAAACAGGCGCCATTTCGGTCACACCGGAAGACCAAGGAGCCCTTGCCGGAGTGGACCGTCTCGCTTCGCAGGGTGATGAAGGAGCGGGCGAACCGGAGACCACCGGGATTGACCCTGCCATCTTGAGCCTGATCGGCGAGGCCCACGGCAACCAACCCCCCGGATTCAGCGTCCACCCGAAACTTCAGCCGCTGCTGGACAAGCGTCGCGAGATGGCCAAGTCCGGCGATATCGACTGGGGCTTTGGAGAACTCATTGCCATGGGCTCCCTGCTTTTGGAGGGCACCCCGGTCCGACTCGTGGGTCAGGATTCGAGGCGAGGAACCTTCGTGCAGCGCCACGCCGTGCTGCACGACCGGGTGAACGGCCAAGAGTGGTTGCCACTGATGAACATGGCGGAAAACCAAGCCCGCCTCTGGATTTATGACTCGCTCCTCAGTGAGTATGCAGCACTCGCCTTTGAGTACGGCTATTCAGTGGAGCGCCCAGATGCACTGGTCATGTGGGAAGCCCAGTTTGGTGACTTCGTGAACGGTGCCCAAACCGTGATCGATGAGTTCATCTCCTCGGCAGAACAAAAATGGGGTCAACGCTCGAGCGTTGTCCTTCTTCTGCCTCACGGGTTCGAAGGCCAAGGCCCCGACCACTCCTCTGCCCGCATTGAGCGCTTCCTACAGCTCGCCGCAGAGGACAACATGATTATCGCGAGGCCCTCCACTCCCGCCTCCTACTTCCACCTGTTACGCCGCCAGGCCTACGCCAGACCCCGCAAGCCCCTCGTAGTGTTCACGCCAAAAGCCATGTTGCGTTTGCGCGGAGCCACCAGCAGCCCCGCCGATTTCACCACCGGCAAATTCCAGCCCGTGCTGGATGACCCAGCGGTCGCTTCGGGCTCGGGAATCCAAAAAGTCCTGTTGGTCGCCGGAAAGATCTACTACGACCTTAAGTCCGAGATCGAGAAGCGCGGCATCACCGGTATCGCTCTGGTGCGCCTCGAGCAGTACTACCCCTTCCCCGCAGCAGACCTCCAGGCCATCGCGGCGAAGTACTCGGGAGCACAGTTTGTCTGGGTACAAGATGAACCAGAAAACCAGGGAGCATGGCCCTTCATGGTCATGGAAGCACAGGCCGCAGGCCTGCCCGCGTTGTCGGTGGTCTCCAGGCCCCGATCAGCATCACCTGCGACTGGATCATCGAAGAGAAGCCAGGTGGAAGCCCAGCTGATTCTTGACCGCGCTCTGTCTAGCTAGCGCCTTCGAGAGTCTTCTGGATACTGAGCTTCAGCTCCTCTGGAGCAGTCTCGCAGCACGCGCTCTTCACCTTCTCGGTGAGGAGGGTTCCCACATCGCGCTCATCACAACAGGGTGGGCACTCTTGGAAATGATCTTCTAAGTCCTGGCAGGCACCCGCGGGCAATTCGCCGTGGAGGTAATCCTCTAGCTTGTTACGAGTTTCCTCGCATCCACAATCAGCCATCAGCTCTCACCACCCTTCCCGCCGGTATCGTAACCCTCTTTCGCCGCATACTCGGCGAGCGAGGCGCGCAGAAGTTTCCGGCCTCGATAGAGCCTGCTCATGACAGTCCCCGTGGGGGTCTCCATGATGTCGGCGATCTCTTGATAGCTCAGGCCCTCCACATCCGCGAAATAAACAACCATGCGGAAATCTTCGGGCAAATCGTGCAAGGCATCCTTCACCACACTGGAGGGCATCCGATCCAAAGCCTCGGCTTCGGCCGAGCGCTTAGAGGTCTGGGTCAGCGACTCAGCCTCCCCCAGCTGCCAATCTTCTAAATCATCCAATGCAGACTGGAAACCCTCTTTGGAGCGTTTGCGATAGAGGTTGATGTAGGTGTTGGTGAGAATCCGATATAACCAGGCTTTCAAGTTGGTGCCCTGCTCGTATTGATGAAAAGCCTGGAACGCCTTCAGATAGGTTTCTTGCACCAAATCAGCGGCGTCAGAGGGATTCTTCGCAAGTCGCATTGCTGCGGCATACAGCTGATCGGCGAACGGCATCGCTTGGGCCTCGAAATCAAGGAATGACGCAGAGTCACCAGAGTGCGAGGAAGCCATCGTGCGGAAGTCTAACGAGGTCTCCCGTGGGGCTTCTAAGAGTGTTGCCGGTGACACGAGAACCTCCTTTCCTGATGACTAACCCGATACCCTGGACAACCAATGAGCACGGCAGAAAATTCCCCCCACTGGAGCGCACCTGAGCGCGCCCAGCCACTTCGGCATTCACTATCGTTACCAGGCTCAAAATCTCTGACCAATCGTGAGCTCGTGCTGGCCGCTCTCGCTGAGGGCCCCTCCACACTGCGCAGACCTCTGCACTCCAGAGACACGGCTCTCATGGTGGAGGCCTTGGGTTCTCTGGGCGCCACCATTACTGAGATTCCAGGAGAGAGCGCCTTTGGGCCTGACCTCGCCATCACCCCTATCCCCGCAGGTCACGACGTTTCAGCGTCCATAGACTGCGGGCTGGCGGGAACCGTGATGCGCTTTGTCCCTCCGCTAGCAGCACTGGTCACCGGAACACTCCGGTTCGATGGGGACATCGGTGCGAGACGGCGACCCATGGCCACCACTCTTCATGCCCTGACCCAGTTGGGGCTCCAGGTCGATGACGAAGGGCGAGACACTCTGCCTTTCACCATCACCAACACAGGGACACCAGCAGGCACATCGGTGTCGATTGATGCCTCAGCGTCCAGCCAGTTTGTATCGGGCCTGTTGCTGATGGCGGCACGACTTCCCGGCGGCCTCACCGTGACCCACACCGGCTCCCATCTGCCCTCCCTGCCTCACATTGAGATGACCCTGTCGTGCTTGCGAGCACGCGGGGTCGAGGTTGACTCCTCGACTCTGGGTGTGTGGAGGGTGTTGCCTGGTC
>Ga0181557_1002890_pt1 | contig 17203 bp, 19 predicted proteins | sample 011ome_23_FD_148632 | JGI IMG/M metagenome (GOLD analysis project Ga0181557, IMG submission 148632) | Coastal salt marsh microbial communities from the Groves Creek Marsh, Skidaway Island, Georgia - 011506CT metaG (spades assembly) | ecosystem: Environmental > Aquatic > Marine > Intertidal zone...
TTGAATCTGAAAAAATGCCTTGGGAATAATGCCTGCAAAAAAACCAAATTGGATGCCATATTATCATGCTGATGAGGAAGAAGTTAAAGCTAGAGATTTTTGTGTTAGGAATAATATAAGAATTTCACCTTTAGGAATATATAATGATCCAGATCATTGGCGTATAGGTATAAATATAGGCCCATATAAACGTGGAGAAAAACCAAATATATCTCCAAATATATATGACAAAAATACAATATGGCCAGAATATTATAAATTTTGTAAATATTATTATGATAAATATAGAAAGTGAATATTTAAGTTTAATGGCTGGTATACTTTACGGCGGTAAAGATAAGCCTGATAGAACAGGTGTAGGAACAAAGTCTGTTTTTGGTAGAACAATAAAACATGATATGGCTTTAGGTTTCCCATTATTAACAACTAAAAAAATAAATTTTGAAAATGCTCTTACGGAAATTTTATGGATATTGCAGGGTAGGACTGATATTAAATACCTTATTGACAACGGGGTTAATTATTGGACTCCCAACTATGAAGCATCCGGTAGGACAGATGGAACTCTTGGCAAGGTATATGGTTATCAATGGAGAAATTTCAATGGGGTTGATCAGTTGCTTAATTTATTATTGGCCATCAAAAAAGATCCATCTTCTAGAAGACTTATTGTTAATGCTTGGAACGCTGCTGATCTCGATGATATGTCATTACCTCCTTGCCACTACGGTTTTCAAGTTTATATAAATGATGGCAAAATGGATTTAATGTGGCAACAAAGATCAGTTGATGTGTTTTTGGGTTTGCCATATGATATAGCAATGTATGGTATTTTATTAGAAATGTTAGCTAAAGGTAATGGATATAAACCCGGACAACTTATAGCCCAATTAGGCGATTGTCATCTATACAATAACCATTTAGAACAAGCTACTTTACAAATTTCTAGAAAACCTTATGAATTGCCTACATTAAATATAAGTTTTGGGTTAGACGTTAAGGAAGGAGCTAATAATTTTATTTTAATACCTTCAAAAAGTATGTTTAAATTAAATAATTATAAATCTCATGGAAGAATCAAAGCAGAACTCGCAGTATGAAAATAATTGGATACAAAAAAATAATTATATGGGAAAATTTTTATCAAAAGAAAGTAATGAAATAATTAATAAAATCAAAAAAAAATATATGAAAAATTTAATTTTTAGTTTACTATTTACCGTTGCAGCCTCAGGACAATATAATGCTGCTTTAGATTTTCACAATCAAGTACGTAATTATTATGATCTTGCGCCGCTTTCATATGATAGCAATTTAGCATATGAAGCACAATTATGGGCTGAAGAAATTGCAGCAACAGATAATTTTTCAACAAGTATTGATAATTATGGTGAAAACATTTTTTCTATGAGCAGATTGTACTACCTTAAGCGTAGAAAAGACGCTTTTTTAGAAGCATCTATTAATTGGCTTATAGATATTCAAGGAGATTACTCAACATATAATCAAGCTTTATACTCTGAAGCGTCAAGAATTGGATTTGGTATTGCTGAGAACAAAGAATCGATATATGTTGTAGCAAAATACGATAAATTATATAAATAATATGTATTATATTTATCATATTCCAGGTAAAAAAATTGGGGTTACACGTAATTTAAATAATAGAGTTACGCTGATGCAGGGCTATAAGCCTGATGAATATGAAGTTCTTGATTCTTCTGATGATATTAATTATATATCATTGAAGGAAATAGAACTTCAAAAGTCTTATGGCTATAAAATTGACCGTAAATTATATAAAAATTTATTCAAATCAAATATGAAAATAAACGCTACAGAACAAACATCAACATTTCCATGTTCAAAAAATGAATTAGAAAATATGCTGTTTGATAATAAAGGTTTAAAATGGACTACGCATTTAGGTGAGTTTGAAATAACAGAAGAATCTATAAATTGGATTATTGCAAATGCTAAACCGTCAATGTATAATGATGAACGTTCTTTTATTTATAATAAAGCCTTTTATGAGGCTTTTTTGGCAAAGCCAGCATACAAGAAAGAAAACATATTTGGACTCATTAGAGACTGGGCACGCGAGCGTGGTATCTATGATAAAGGGGATCCTAAAACTCAATTAATTAAATTATATGAAGAATCAGGAGAACTCTCCCAGGCATTACTTAAAAACGATAAATCTGGTATTATTGACGCTATTGGTGATAGTATTGTTGTGCTTACTAATCTCGCAGAACTTGTCGGTACCGATGTTGAAACTTGTATTCAGTCTGCTTATGATGAAATATCTAATAGAACTGGCAAAATGGTAAATGGTACATTTGTAAAAACAACATTATAATGCGAGACCAAGTAATTAAACAAGTTATTAATAAAATTCAATCACGATCTGATGTTGGCTTTAAAAAGTATGGTATTACTTTAGCTGACGATAATCAACCTCTTGATGCATGGTTGCAGCATTTACAAGAAGAATTAATGGATGCTGTAAATTATATTGAAAAAGCCCGTATGGTATTAAGAGATGAGATAGAAGAATGTTATATAAGAGATGCGAAGAAGAGCTAAAAAAAGAGGGCCCGTTGTAGCAAAAAGAATAAATTACGACGGGCATAATTTTGCTTCAGGATTAGAGCGCTATATGTATATGGCTTTAAAAAAAGCCAAAATAAAAGCTAAATATGAAGGTGAAACTTTTGTATTAATAAATGGTTTTCATTTTGAAAACGAAGTATACGAAAGACAAGCTAATTCTAAAGGAGAATTTGTTAATAGAGGAAACAAAAGAATATTACCAATTAAATATACACCGGATTTTATAGGTGATGATTTTATAATAGAAACCAAAGGAAGACCTAATGAATCATTTCCCATTAGATGGAAGCTATTTAAAAAATTAGTTACAGAGCAATTTCCAGGATATACTTTATTTAAACCACAAAATCAAAAAGAATGCGACAGGGTTATAGAGATAATCAAGAACAGGCGAAAAAAATAGCAAGGCTAAAATACGCAGAGCGCCAGATTGAAAAATGGATTAAGTGGTCTATAAGCAACAGGGGATTATTAAAATATAATGAATTAGTTGAAATACAAGAAAAATATAATATAAATTGTTATGGCTAAATTAATAATAAACAATTACAAAACAAAAACTAAAATAAAAAGGCCTGGAATTCATGCAAAAAGTAAAACATCAAACCTTAAATCATCAAAAAATTATATTAAAAAATACAAAGGCCAAGGAAAATGAAAAACTGGGAACTTAGTATAGGACTTTATCCAGGCGTTTTAATAGGCGCTAGAAGTTATGTTGAGCAGGATTATGTTCAGCATGTAGTATATTTACCATTTATAGATTTTTGTTTAGAAATAGAAAGATAGCATGAGCTTATTTAAAGAAAGAATACCATACAAACCATTTGAATACCCAGAATATTATACAGAAGGTTGGCTAAAACAAGCGCAGGCTTTTTGGCTGCATACTGAAATACCAATGTCAGGCGATGTTAAAGACTGGAATGAAAAACTTACTAAAGAAGAAAAAAATTTAGTAGGTAATATATTATTAGGCTTTGCTCAAACAGAATGTGCTGTATCTGATTATTGGACACAAAAAGTTGTATCGTGGTTTCCAAAACACGAAATACAACAAATGGCTATGATGTTTGGTTCTCAGGAAACAATACATGCTGTAGCATATAGTTATTTAAACGAAACATTAGGACTTGAAAACTTTGAAGCATTTTTACATGAACCAGCAACGGCAGATAGATTTGATAATCTCGTTGCTTACGATGGTAACGATCCCATCGGTATTGGTAAATCATTGGCAATATTTAGTGCATTCGCAGAAGGAGTTAGTTTGTATTCTGCTTTTGCTGTTCTTTATAGCTTCCAATTACGTAATTTACTCAAGGGTATTGGGCAACAAATGAAATGGTCAGTAAGAGATGAATCATTACACAGTAAAATGGGTTGTAAATTATTCAGACATATGTGTGAAGAAATACCAACATTATTAGAAGATTGCAGAGCCGATGTTATTACAGCAGCAAAAACAATGCTCGAAGCAGAAGAAAAATATATTGACAAAATGTTTGAACTCGGAGATATTGATAACCTTAAATCCAACGATCTCAAACAATTCATCAGAAAACGTCTCAATGAAAAATTACAAGAACTTGGTTACTTTGACCTCGGGCAGTACTTTGCGTTTAACGAAACAGCAGCAGCAAATCTTGACTGGTTCTATCATCTTACCGGGGGGCATACTCATACTGATTTTTTTGCTGTTCGTCCGACTGATTATTCCAAAGCGAACGAAGGTGAAGATTTTGAAGATATTTGGTAATGAGAAAGTGTAATAAATGTAATAAAGAAAAAGCTTTAATTAAGTTTAGAGAAAACAAAAAAACGTGTTTAAAATGTGAATATAGATTTAAACAACGTTTTATGAGGTCATTAGTACAAGATAGAAGATTATCAGCTATTGAAAGATTATCAAATAGATTAGGATATATGGGGGCTGCTTTTATAATGATTTCACCTTATTTATTACCAAATGCTATTGGTGGTATTACTTATGTTGTAGGTGGTATTTTAGCTATACCGCAAGTTTGGGTTGCTAAGCAATGGAACTTAGTAGTAGTTAATTTAAACGTAACAATAGGATATTTAATTTATTTATATAATATATAATGAAAGAAAGCAAATTAATAGAAATGTGGAATAGAATAGAAACATTAGGGGCTATTGTACAAAACATGAATAAAGAAATAGCAAATCTTAGAGATTTGGGTATTGGTACTATGAGTTTAGTAAAAAAATTTGATGGTTATGAAAAAGCAATAGAAGCTTTAACCGAAGATCTTAAAAAAGAAAAAGAAGAAAAGAATGTGGAATAACGACTGGAAAAAAGGTGAAGACTATCCTATTTGGGGCGACACTGAAGTCTATAAAAAAACAATAACAGGTGGTTATTTATTACAAGGCGAAAGCCCACGAGATGCTTATATGCGAGTAGCAAATGCTGTTGCAAGGCGTTTATATAAGCCAGAATTAGCCGAAAAGTTTTTTCAATACATATGGGATGGTTGGTTATGTTTAGCTTCGCCAGTGTTGTCTAATACAGGTACAGATAGAGGTTTGCCTATTAGTTGCTTTGGAATTGATGTAGGAGATAGTATACATGATATAGGTACAAAAAATTTAGAAATGATGCTCTTAGCTAAGCATGGCGGCGGTGTTGGTATAGGAGTTAATATGATCAGACCCGCCGGATCTAAAATTACAGGTAATGGAACATCTGATGGAGTGGTGCCGTTTTGCAAGATATACGATTCAACAATACTTGCCACTAATCAAGGATCTGTCAGGCGCGGAGCTGCGTCAGTTAACATCAATATTGATCACGCCGACTTTGAAGAGTGGTTGGAGATTAGAGAACCAAAAGGAGACGTTAATAGACAATCCCTCAACCTCCACCAGTGCGCTGTGGTCGGTGACAAGTTTATGCGAAGACTTGAAAGTGGCGATAAAGAAGCTAGACGCAAATGGTCCAAACTACTCCAAAAGCGTAAGGCAACTGGAGAGCCTTATATACTCTTTAAAGGAAATACAAACAAAAATAACCCAGAAGCATATAAAAAAAATAGTTTAAAAGTACATATGACAAATATCTGTAGCGAAATTGTATTGCATACAGATGAATCACATAGCTTTGTTTGTTGTTTATCATCAGTTAATTTAGACAAATACGACGAATGGAAGAATACGAATTTAATTTACGACGCAACTTGGTTCCTGGACGGTGTGCTAGAAGAATTTATTCAACGAGCCAAGAATATGAAGGGATTCGAGAACTCTGTACGCAGTGCGGAGAAAGGCCGTGCCCTTGGGCTGGGCGTACTCGGATGGCACAGTTTATTGCAAAAAAATGGAATAGCTTTCGAAGGTTTATTAGCTCAATTTAAAACAAGAGAAATATTTTCTAAAATTAAAATTGAAACAGAAAGAGCATCCAGAAAATTAGCGGAAATATATGGTGAACCATTATGGTGTGTGGGTACAGGTTTTCGTAATACTCATTTAAGAGCAATTGCGCCAACTGTATCAAACTCAAAATTATCAGGTAATGTTTCACCAGGCATTGAGCCTTGGGCTGCTAATGTATTTACAGAACAATCCGCTAAAGGTACATTTATTAGGAAGAACAAAGAACTTAAAAAAGTATTAAGAAAAATTGGAATCGACACTAAAGAAACTTGGGATAAAATTTTGGCAGATGGTGGATCCGTTCAAGGAATTAAACAACTTGATGGATGGTATTATGATAACGGAGGAAGACTTAATCAAGAAGAAGGAGAGCCAGTAAAAAATGTATTTAAAACATTTAAAGAAATAAACCAACTAGAATTAGTTAGGCAAGCTGGTATAAGGCAAGACTATGTTGATCAATCTGTTTCTTTAAACTTAGCTTTCCCCTCAGAAGCACCACCTAGATGGTTAAACCAGGTTCATATTGAGGCATGGAAGCGTGGTATAAAAACATTGTACTATACCAGAACAGAATCAGTATTAAGAGGAGATATAGCAGCAGCGGCCATGGATCCTGATTGTTTAAGTTGTGATGGATAAACGAAAATAAAAAAAATCTTATTTTTGTTTTTTGTCAAAAATGAAAATAAAAAATTAAGGGGAAAGCTTTTTGCAATCCCCTTTTTTATTTTGTAACACAATCCTCAAGCTCTTTTAGCTTAAGTTTCATTTCATCAATATCAGAAAAATATTTATCAGCATTTTTTTCTATATAAAGTAGTCTTAGATTTTGCTCAGCATCATCTGGAAGAGACCCTAATTCACCTCTAGGCCATTTAATACGAAATTCACTATTCATTTGTACTTCAGCTTCCATACGCATTACCGAAACTTCTAAGGCTTGTATTTCCGAAAGTAAAGTAAAATATACTCCTGCAATAGAAAATAATCCCATTGCTATAGCTACTAAAGTTTTTAAATCAACTTTCAAGTCTGGTTTTCCATCTCCGTCAATATCTATATTGGCGCTACTCATTTATTATTTTTTGGTTTTAAACTCAAAATTATTACCAGACAATGCAAGTTTATCAATTACTTCAGATTGATAATCCCTTAGCATTTTTTCTATCTTATCTTTTTCAAAAATTATTTGAGCAACCTGAGCTTCTAATGATTCATTTTTGCCTTTTAATGATTCAACTTCTTCAGGATTTTTACCAATAAAAGTATATATAACAACTGATAAACTACCAACCAACATACCAACAATTACTTTAAAAATATCATTATTGGTTTCTGGTATTTCATAAAATGCTAAAAATAATAAAAGTGCCATTACTAATAAAAATATAGTTGCAGCACCAATATAACCTCTAAGCTCTTTGTTTTTAAAAGGATTTCCCATTTTTACTTTTTTAATTGTTTATAAATACGGATTGAAGTATATATAATTGTAAGTATAAGAACAGTAGTTTTTAAAATTGGATCAACATTTTCCATAAAACTAAACGTTAAAGCTAATCCATTAGCAAAGTATATTTTCAAATCTTCCATTTTTAGTATTTGCATGATGTTTTCATAGTGACCGGGCTTACTCTTCTCGGTGCACCAGCAGGTTGTCCAATTGATTTTTTTTCTCTTATTTTAGATGCTTTTTCCGATGCTGACATTTCAGCTATAGTTTTTGGCGTATCTTTTGAAATTCTTTTTTTAGGACGACAATAAGGCACACCTCTGCCTTCCCCTTTGCTTCTTCCGCAAGGCTTACCAGTCCGAACATCTGTCCATTCTTCTTTAAACCAACGCTTAAGTGATGCCCCAGCTTTAGTTTTGCGTACACCCATTATCCTAAATTACCTCCTCTTTTTCTACATTTAGCAATATAACCTGAAGCGTAAGCAGATGGAAATACTCTATATTTAGCTTTTGCTTTTCTATAGCAAGCATCTTTTTTCATTAAAGCTTTAGCTTCATTTGTTATTACTCTATATTTCATAATTAATCTCTAGTTCTTGTTCTAGTTCTTGTACGGCTTCTACTTCTACTTCTTCTTCTTGTACTTTCTTTTTTAGTTTGTTTTTCAATCATACCTAAATCCCATTCTGACCAACCAAGTGCTAGAGCAATTGATTGCCATAGTTCAGTTTCAGGTTCTATTGCTGTTTTAATATGATCCGCTTTTAAAACAACTCTGTCCGCTGGAAGGTTAGTAGCAGCAGATATTACTTGACCAGCTGCCAAAAACGCAGGATTTTCTAAGCTAATACCTTCTGTATATACTTTTTCTTTTGATTGCTTATAAGTAAAAGTACGACCTGCTGCCATTAGCTTGCGAAGTTTGGAATTGATTGGTGGTGAAAGTGAAGTAGATTCAATTGCTACTTTAGTATAATCAGGTCTTGATTTTTTAGATTCTTCAATAATTTTTAAAATCATATTCTTTACTGTAGAAGCGGCAGCGCCATAAACGCCAGTACCACGTAAAAATCCATCTAAAACCCCATTACTAAGTTTATAATATCTTTCTTTTTCTTTATCTTCTTCTTCATCGGAGAATAGCAAAGCGAAAAGACCTTGTTGTAAAGCAGAGAATATAATATTCTGTATTACGCTATAATACATAATCTTACTAATATTTGTCTTCCAATCTCCGCGTCCATTAATTAAATCTAAAGCAGCTTTTTTAGTTAAGCGAGCATATTGCATAGGTGTATTACCAAAAGCCAATACAATACGTCCTAATGAGCTTGCCTGCTGCAATGATATTCTATCAGGTCTTGCCGATTGCTGTGTTTCTTCTGCGATCTCTTGAAAATCTGTAAATGCTTTCTGTTTAGCTTCTAAATCCCCAAACCCTTCTTTTTTATATTTATTTATTCTATTTCGATAAAATGTAGCACCACCAGAAGCAATTGCAAATGAGTCAGCAATTTGCGTTGGGGTAAAACCAAATTTAAGTATTGCACTTAATGCAGCTCTTGCAGTATTTTCCGCACCTTTAGCAGCTCTAGCAATTTCATCGGCATTAATATCAGTTTGCAACCCAGATCTTCTTTGCTTTAAAAAGTCTGAGTTAAATAAAGTACTAAAATCTTCCCAGTATTGTGGTAAGTTTGCAAATGCTTTAGCCGCATTAATAGGATTATTATCTGTAAAGTTGATAAAGTTAACAGTTGATAATGTTTGTAGTACAGCAGATCTAGCATTAAAGAACATGATTGCACCAACAGAATTATTAGTCCAATCCATAAATCTTTGTTCAATCTTACTTACACCCATTCTGCGGTTTCTACCGGTTTTCATTCTATGCAAAATATCTTCCAAAGCGTCTACATAAGCTTCTCCATATAAAGCACGCAATTTGTTTTTATTATCTTCAGAAAATATTTTGTCTACATTATTTTTCCAGGGCTCTAAAAATTCGGATCTTTTAACACCGTTTATATAAGAAACAATGTCTGTAGTAATGTCTCCTGCATCCCAACTATTTGATGGTTTTGGATAACCCTCTGGATTTAAAGACATTAATCTATCTGCAAATTCAATAAGCTTTGGGTTAGCTTTAACTATTTTTATATTTTCAGTAATTAGCTTAGCACTTATACCAGGAATTTCCATGCCTTGTTGTTTCCAAATATAAATACGAACAGCATCTTGATTTGTTAATCCAGTTTCGTTTCTTTTTGTGAGCCCGCCTGGAACTTCTTTTTTAGCTTCTTTTTTAATAACATTCCACTGGCGCAAAGCATTTTGCTTTGCAGCTTCATATTGTTGAATACCACGAGAAAATGGTCTAAGTAAATTTTCTTGATACCATTGCATTTGCTTTTCTCCGGTTTTATTAGGCGCTAAAGTTGTGTATAGCAAACCAACAAAATCATCAGCAGAATACGGAATAAAGAATTTTCTTTTACCTTTGCCTTTACCCATTGCTCTTGCTTCAACTGGCGAGAATTTTTGTGTCCATTTTACACCTTTTGTTTCTTGAAGTATTTTATTAAAATCTTTGCTTAATGACAAAGATTTAGAAAATTTAATTTTAGAACTCCCGTCAGCATTTATGTTTAAAAAATCTCCTAGACCAACAAGTTTTTTACCATCTTGATCTACAAAAAATATATCATTTGGATCAATACCCCCATCAATCGCAGCCACCTTAGGATTAAAATATCTTTGCCACCAAAATTTCCAAGAATTTTCAAAAACGTTAGCATAACCTGCTTTTTTTAATTTTGAATCGTTTACTTTTCCTAATGCAATAACAAAATAATTATCATTAACATAATTAAACTCTTTATCAAAATTAGATTTTGACAAAATAGATTCCATTAGTCTTCTATAAGCATACGTTTGTTGCATTGCATGCTCGTACTCAAATTTTTTAGCATTCCATTGAAATGCAACTAAAGGGGCGCCTAAACTCATAGGATGCGCACGTTCGTTTTGGGCAATAGATAAAAAATACATAATTGGACCAGCTAATTTTTTATCTTTATCAATTAGATTTTTTATGTCTTGCCACATTTTATTATATACCTGCTTATGTTTTTTATTAAATGATTCTATTTTATTTAAATTATCTTGAAATAATTCAGGTGTATTTTTGAATACTTGACCAGGCCGTGACCTACCTATTGTTACTGTTTTAGGTAATATACCTTGTCTTTTTAGTTTTTTAAGTTCAGTTTCTAAATATTTATATACTTTTTCATTTGGTATTAACTTTCTATTAAATAAAACTGTAGAAAGATTTATTAATTTATAATCTTCAGTATTAAATATTGAAACTAATTTTTTTACATCATTAATCCATGTATTAACATCATTTATGGTTTTTATTTCATAATTTGGTATTTTATATTTATTAAGCAAAGCCTTATCTTCTTTTGAAATGCTAAATTTTACACCAGGCTCTTTAATAAAATTTTCAACTAATTTTGGATCATAAGCTACAAAAGCCATTTCACCCTCTACTGGAAAAGAATACGACTCCCACCCTAATTCTTTTTGGAATTTAAAAACCATTGCTTGATATAAAGACTGCCTATTTTTTTCTTTAGCTGTAAATGTTATAGAATTTAAATTATCTTTTTTAATTATATCTAATACACTATTTGCTACAATACTAAATACTTTAACAGAATCTTTTGCCCCAACTCTACCAGTTATTTCAGTTGAATCATCTTCAATATCTCGGAACGCTATAGCCATTGATTTAGGATCGTTAGCAAAGGTATCTTCTTTAATGCCCTCTGTTAATTCTACAATTTCATAATCAAACTCATCATTTTCAAATAATGAAATTTTAAACAATCGATTAGCTACGTTAAAATTATAAAATTTATTACCGGTTAAAGGGTTTAAAAGATCTGGAACCCACGTGCCATCTCCTTTAGTATTCATGCTAAATTTAATAACCCCTCTATCAATGTCTTTAATAACTTGAACATCTGCTGTATCTGGTATTACAACATCAAGTAAATCACCAACCTCAGAAAATTTTTGAAATATTGGGCCTTTATTAGTAAAGTCTTGCTTTAAATATTCAAATCCTAATTCAGACGCAATTTGCATTGCTATTGCATCTTCAGGGTTTTGTTTCTTTTTAGTTCTTCTAGGCCCATCTTGAAAATGGTAATCTACAAATTCATTTTCAGTTATTTTATTTTTAATTTGCGGATCTCTACGCATTATTTCAGGGCCAGAAGTTAAGCCCCTACCAGCAGCACTGTCTCTATCAATTTTAAGCTTTTTACCATTTTCATCAACCCAATCAAATTTATTTTTTTCTATTTGAGTTGGTGAAATAAAGTTTGCATTAAAAATAGCTTTCCCTTCAGCATCAATAGATTTAATGCCACCTGAACTTTTTTGTATACCTTTTTTAAATAATGGGTGTTTAGATAAATATGTAGTAGTAAAGTTATCTAATATAAGACCTCTATTGTCTTGCAAGAATTTTTCATACCCACCAGGATATGAATTAATAAAGGCTTTAATTGGCTTTCTAAGATCTTTTGCTAAACCTTCCTTTATACTTTGAATAAATGGTGTTACTGTTCTGTTTTTAGAAATTTCTTCATTGTATTTCTTTACAGAAAGTGCAACAGCTTTTTCAAGCGATTTATTTACTGTTTCTTTTAATGTTACACCATTAACTTCTATTGAAGTATCAAGTCCTTCAGATAAAGTAACTTTTTTAGCTTCTTCAGTTATAGCAGTTTCCTTTTCTTCTATAATAGTTTCAACCGTGGAAATATCAGCTACTCCTTTTGCTTCCGTAACATCTAATGTAAATTCAGTATCTAATATACGATTAGCGGCTTCAATTGCTCTATTAGCTAATTGCCCCTGTATATATGTATTTAAAGTAGCACCTTTAGATGGGTCATATGCATTTATTAAGTCTAATAAGCCACGTTTACCTATTTCAATTTCACTTTGAAGTAATTCAAAATCAAAACCAGGTACATCTCTATATTTATTTGTAAGCTTAGTAGTTAATGGTTTATATGCTTCAATTATATCAAAAGCACCATCTTTACCTTTTTCATTAAATATTTTTTGAACTTTATTAGATGACTCTGTTAAAGATGTTTGAATATCTTCTTTTATTTCTTTTTCATCAATATCAACTTTACCAATATTGGTGTTTATTTTAAACTTAGGCTTTGTGCCATTAAATGAATTATATTTTTTAATCCATTCTAATGTATTATTTCCATCAAGTTGATTAATATCTAATTGAGGTAATTTTTTATTGAATATACTTTTTATAGATTCACTTATGTTATAAAATGTTTCTGCTTTTTTGGGATTATTAATATTATCAAATATTTCTAATGTTCTAAAAGCATCGGATATTGCTGTAAAAAATTCTTGAGGTTTATCCTCTTCTTTATATATTTCTAACTGTGCAGAAACAATACTAGCAATTTTTTTAATAGCAGGATCAGAAGAATTATTTAATTCTTTTTCAACAGAATTTTTAATATCAACAATAGTTTGTTGATCCATTGAATTTAAAACAAAATGCAATACTTCATGATGAACAGTATTTGATGCATTTAATGTACCTTTTAATAAATTATTTTTTATATTGTCTTCAAGTATATATGCAATTCCATTTTTTTCAAATCCATTAACAACACCTTCTTTAATACTATTTATATCTTCATTTTTTAATTTAATATTATTATTTTCAAGATATTTAAATAATGCTTGTTTATTTTTGAATATTTCAACATTTCTATCTCTAAATATACCTTCTGTACTATTATTTACAAATTGTGCTAAAGACTTTCCGTTATTTTTATAGTTTTGAAATATAATTTCTTTTTCTATATTATTTTGGTAACGATTTAATTCTTCTTTTTTCTTATTTAAAATAAATTCTTCTGATGCCGTTGAAATATTATTTTTCCTTTGCTGACTAATATTTTGATTTATATTTTCAATTTGTTTTTCAACAGCTGATTTATTTAAAATATTATCAAAAGTTATTTTTTTAGATTCACTATCAAAATTTTTATATTTTGGGTCATTAATAATTTGCTCAGCTGCCTCTATATTATTATATAGTTCATCTCTTTTTTGTTTTGTAATATTACCAAGCTTAAAGTTATTGTTTACTTTTAACTTAATTTCATCAGTAATAGTCCTAGCCTCAATTTTATTTATATCAGTTAAAGCTTGTATTTCTCTAAAAGAGGTTGCTCCAGTTTTTAAACCAACTTGTATTCCACCTGTTGTTAATAATGTTTGTGCTGCTACTTCGGCATATTTTTTTATTTCAATTTCCGGAGTTTCCGTATCTATAGCTTCTGCGGTTTTTATTTCCGCTATTCTTTCTTGCCCAACTTCAGTTACAACTTCTCCTAAAACAGGTGGTACTCCAGAAGCCGTATATTTTAATATTTTTTTTACTCTTCCATTAACTAATGCTCTAAAAAAGTCTTTAGGCATAAATTTAAGACCTTTTGAAAGAACAAAATAACTTGAAGCTAAGTCTAAGCCAGCATTAGCTACTCCGCCCTCAACCGCTTTTTTAATATCAATATCACCATTTTCAAAAGCTTCTAGCATTAGATTAGCTTTTATATTTGGAGCATATGACTCAAAATCTTGTTCGGTTATATTATTTTTTTCAATTGCTTTTTTTCTAGCAGCTTCTATTAATATATTGGATGTTTCTTGATAATAAGTTGATAATCCAAAAGTACCAGCAGCAGCAAGCATTTGAACCCCTTGCTCGCCAATCATTTGCTTATATTCATCAAGAGTAAGACCATCAAGTACTTCAGGGCTTTTAAATCTTTTTAAAGTTTCTTGATATTCTTGCGTTTGTATTAATGGAGTTAATAATTTTTCTGCATAATATTTATTAGCTTCAGCAACAGTTCCTTTTTTACTTGGACTAGTTATTTTCCTAATAGCGCCTTCTAAGGTGCCTTCCGCTACAGGAACATCTATATATCCAGCATATTCTATTTCATCGGTAGGATTCAAACCTTCATTAGCAACTTTTTGTTGAAATTTGGCTAAATTAGCCGCTGCATTTTTAGCTTCTATGCCTTCTATAGCTTGTTTAAATCCAATTAAAGTTTTTTTCGCACCAATTTGTATTGGGGATGGCTGATAGTCTTTTATTAATGTGTCTGCTACTTTGCCTGTTTTAACGTTTAGTACTTGAGTTTTTAGTGATTCCAAAAAACCATCTTCCGAAATGGGCTCCGTAATAGTTGGTTCGAGTGCTACAGGTTCCTCCACAGTCGCACTCGGCTTTTCTTCCTTTTGTGGAGGCAATACCTTTCCCAATAAATCACTTTGCCTAGTTTGCTTTCTAATACTTTTTTTAATAGGCTGTTCTATAGCATCAGGATTATCTAATTTAAATTGATCTACTAGATTATCAGGGATGTCATAAATAACATCATTTAATTTAAAATCTGGCATTCTATTATTGTTTTATATATTGATCATAATCTCTAGGAGTAGGACTTGGGAATTGTTTGGTTGGGTATGCTTGTTCAGCTTCTTCTGATGTGGCACCAGATAATTGCAATATAATATTTTTTATTTCTGATTCTGACATATTAGATGATATAGGCAGCACATCATTTGTAGAATTGCTTTTTACTTTAATAGTTTTTCCACCATTTTCGATAGTATATGAACCGGCTATATCGGTCATTAAATTATATTTTGCTAATTCTTTTGAAAATACAGAGCTGTCAATATCAATGTTCCCTTTATTATCCCTAGGCAAAGAAAGATTTGGTAAAGCTTTTTTAACAAAATCAATGCGTTCTTTTGTTTCTTTTTGTTTTAAACGTTGAGTAGAAGTTAGTTTAATATCATCGGTATCAATATCTATTGTAGATTTATATTGTTTTTCCAGATTGCTTGCCGCATTTAATAAAACTTTAGCATATTGATCTTTTACCATTTCTATAACGGCATCTTCTCCAGTTAATATATCCCCAGTTTTATTTCCAGCGTTATCAACATCAACATATTTAAATCCTTCTAATTTATCAATTTGCACACCTGCTGGGCTTGAAGGATCAATTATATTTTGTAATTTATTAAGATTATTTTTTAAATCAATATCTTTTTCGCCAGCAATTTTAAAATGATCTACTAATACTGATACGGCATCAGCCGTATTTGATATTTCCATTTTATCAATATGAGTTTGTAATATATCATTAAATGCAGGAGAAGAGGGAAATATTTTTTGAGTTTCTACATATTTCATAAATGATAATTCGACATCATTATTGTTTTTTATAACATCGGTAGCTTTTGGTAAAATATTATAATTTTGTAAATCCTCGGCTAAAATTTGTTTTTTTTCGCCATCAATATCAAAAATCATAATCATTTTTTCACCGTCAAATTTCGCTTCATATTCGCCTTTGTTTCTTTTTAAAGCTATTTTAAAATCATCAGAATCTAATTGATTTGCTTTACTCATTAACCTGCTGTCTAATATTTCTGCATTAGCAGCAGAAACTTCTTTTTCCTCTTCAAAAAAAGATTTAATCCCGTCTAATATTTGGTAAGATTGGTTTTGGTATTGTAACCTTTCCATAGGATCTTCAATTCCTTTAGAAAATTGAAATATATTTTTGCTTATTTCTGACAACTCGGTTACTAATCCAATTTGATTTGCTGGAATTGCACCTTGCGATTTATGAAGCCAGGTTTTATAGCCACTGGCAATATCTTTTTCTAATTCTATTTTTTGTTTTCTTATTGCTTCTTCTTGAGCTCTTTTTTCTGCTTTTTCTTTTTCTTCCATAAACATCCGCTCTTTATAAGCTGGATCAAATCCTCTTGAAAAAGCTCCAATATAATCTACTGGGCGCACTTTAGCTTTTGCTAATCTTAAACCTAAATTTGCCATAATTTATTATTTTTCTATTGTTATGGTTTCCAGTCGACAAACTTTTTGAACCCCTCTGCTGGATTATCTTTTTTACCAAAAATACCGCTACCAACTAAACTTCCAACGCCTCCCAATAATTGTTCTTGTCTTTGCACTTTTTGTCCTTCTAATCCAGTTACAGCGTCTTGTGCCAAACCTAATAATGAACCAGTTCTTCTAAATTCTTGTTGTTGCTTTCTTTCTTCACCGTAGGCTTCCATTCCCTGTAGCCTTGCTTCCTCCCCTGCTTGGAGTTGTTTTATTTTAGCTTCTTGCTGGCCAATACTAGCCGCGGAGGATTGTAAATTAGCGGATTGTTGCTGCGCTAAGGACTGTGCTAAAGCAGCAATACCAGAACTTCCAGCGGCCCCCTGCAAGTTGCCTAGTGTAGACGCCAAAGCTTGTTGTTGTTGTTGAGCAGCGAAATCAGCAGCCTGTGTATTTACTGTCAAATCTTCATACGTATTTTGCATATTAGCATAGGGATTTTGAAATTGAAAACTTTCATATGCCTGTTGTCGCTTGCCTAATTCTGCTTGTGCCGCTCTTAATTCTTTAGCCCTTTTTCTTCCCCCAATCAATCCGCCAGCTAAACCTACGAGTCCTTTTGCGGCACCAGCCATTTTTCCACCTAAAAGTTTTTTTCCAAATCCAAGTATACCTTTCCCAATGCCACTTCCTAATAGTTTACCGCCTATTGCCTTTGCCGCT
>Ga0181557_1002904_pt1 | contig 17168 bp, 11 predicted proteins | sample 011ome_23_FD_148632 | JGI IMG/M metagenome (GOLD analysis project Ga0181557, IMG submission 148632) | Coastal salt marsh microbial communities from the Groves Creek Marsh, Skidaway Island, Georgia - 011506CT metaG (spades assembly) | ecosystem: Environmental > Aquatic > Marine > Intertidal zone...
ATGACATCACCCTTGTTATAGCGTCTTACCTGATCCTCAGCCAGGATGGAGCGTGCCCAGCGATCTGAAAAAGGTTCACCCAGCCAATTGGATAAATATTGATTCATTAACGATGTATAAATTGAATCATCACCATCAACGACAATATAGCGCTTGCCGGAACTGGCCAGTGAAAAGGTGGTAGTGAACTGATGGGCAAGGTGTTCTACATGTACAAAGACCACTCTATCCGAATCAGAATTCAATGCGTCTACAGGGTCACCATGTATTGCCCCGGCCCCGCCATCAGCAACCAATAAGTCGAAACGGTCGGTGAAAATATTGCTGAGATGCTCATAGGTGTCATGACTGACGATGCCCAGTTTTTGCATTTCCCTGATGGATTCCATGCCATGGTTGTCACCTATCAGGCAAATATCCCGTTTAGAGCCCTTATGCTGAACTGAGAAAGTTGCGCCGACTGTAGGAATGCTATGTACAGTTAGATGCGGCTTTATATCCATACCAAAATATTTATGTGTTTGACCTGGCACCACTTCTATCAGGTGAAAGTACTCGCGCACCACTTCAGCTTTCCAGTTCAGATTGCAACTGAGCTTTTCAATGGCCATTTCAAATATTTCCCGCGTGGTAATAACCTCAACTTTGTGAGGCATAAGAATAAGCGGAAACATGGCGCAGTGATCATCATGCAGATGGGTCAGAAATACTGCAGATACAGAGTTTTTCGAGATTCCTCTGGCATAGAGATGCTTGTCCAGATAAGGCAGGGAATCAATCAGGATATAGCTGCCGTTATAACAGAGCGCCAAACCGGTACAGGGCTCATTGGCGGTAAAGCCTGAAGCACTGCCGAGAATTTCCAGGCCAAGTTTGACCAGATCCCGGGGAATGAAATCAGATTGCATCTGATAAGGCGGAAAAATATGTTCGTCTTCATTCAGGTCCACCTCAAGGGAATCCTCGCTGAATGAAACCGTATATTTGTCATGCCCGGTATGAAGAATGGTAAATGAACCGGCTTCGGCCTGTTCATTGATGAAGGGAATAACATTGAAAAAACTTTCGACTTCCCGCACCTGGCCTCTCTCATCTTTCAAAGCAAGATAGTGGGCGGCTTCTAGCCATTCTCTCTGGACGCGTTTCGGTGTCCCCCAACTTTCGAGTTCGGCCTCTGTCGGCCCCAGTAAAGTCAGTCTCAATAAACGAAAGACTCTTGAGATATCTTCTGCACATCCCACCAGGTTAATCTTCTTGCCATCGAACAGCCCATTGCTCATAAAGAGGAAGTAATAGAGAGGAAATTCGAGATTATTGAGCAGGGATCCGTCCTTTTCCTTACTGTCGGTTAGCACCATGGTGTTAAGGGTAGGCACCTTGTGCAGCAGCAGGCCTTTCAGGACTTCCGGTTCAGGACTTCCGGGGGCTGACCGATCAGCAGGGATTCCTCCCCATACTGGAGTACACGGCTGCCATCAGCCGGTTTTGAAACCTTCAGACTTTCCATGATCTAACCTGTTTCCCGGTTCTTAATTCTTGTGATATTCCCTTACAGCTGCCGGTGAAAGTGAGATTCAGGGTGAAGTTAACTCTCGATGGTCAGTTTATAAGCAAATGATAGCATTTTGCCATACCCCGCATTATTGCTGGGTTTATGACCATATTTGAGTTTCGCAGTTGAAAATATGGGAGTTATTCCTGTCGTTTGTTTTTACCCCCTACTAATGTGAACCAGGTCTCGAATTCCGACTTTTTTCCAAAAAAAAACCCGCTACCCAGACTTCTGCGTAGCGGGTTCTGTTTAGGCCAGTCTCTTACCCAGACTTTGAAGAAACCGGTTTTATGTTTTTTATCGCAAGGTCTTTATTACCAGTATTAAGTTTCAGGTGGGCAAAAATGCTTCTTTCCCCGTAAGCTGCAGGTTGCAGGTACGAGTCCGGAGAGGGTATCGCTGGCAACAACTTCATCCTCACCGCCCCCCTGACATTGCCACCGATCACTTTTATCTGTTTATTTTCAGCATCCAGCTCCACCACCACATCACAATGGGTTCTGGCACCTTCGCCCATTTGCCCTCTGCGCTGCTCAAGGTTTCTATATTCCGGGCGACTGCCTCGGCAAAGCATGTCACCAGGCAGTATCTCAGCCTCACCGATATCATAGGCTATGTAAGCTGCCTGCGGTTCCAGGCCATCACGGGCACGAATGGCCTGATCAATATAGGAATGATGAGCAATGGCGCGCTGAAACTTGTCATATTCACCCAGTCCGCTTTCACACATTACCCAGGAAATAAATGCTGCCGACCAGAAGTCACGCCAGCGCGCCGTAATGCCCTGCTCGCGCCAGCGCTGGTTTTGCCGCTCCAGTAACCAGCTGCTGTCGGGTGCGGCCGCCCAGTAACCGGCAATATCATCGGAAACACGTCTGGCCTCTTCTTCCGACATCCAGTTGGTGCGCCACCAGCGACGACTGCGACCGGCATTGGCATCAAGCTCTTCCTGACGGGTCATGTCGAGCACGCTGGCACCAAACCAGGTCCACTCCTGGCTGGCAATATCTACAATACGCTGCCTGACTTGTGAAGCCGGCAACGAACGGCAACTGCGGTCACTGATACGCATTTCGCCGGGACTGCCCATGACACGTGCCGAGGGTGGCAACACATCCAGCATTTCCCGCGGTAGTCGCTCTGCAGGAATATGATGCTGTGCCTGGGGTGATATTGGCAACAACAACAGCAGCAGAAAAGATATGGAAAATTTATTTATCATGAAGACAATCTTGCATAAATCCTTATTAATATTTTGTCTGGCCATGCCCAGTAAGAGTAAACACTGCAACTGAAAATTCCAAGCGCCCGTTAAATAACTGCGATCCAGCGCTCTATCCCTTTCAAGATCATATCCACTGCGAAAGAGCCGGTAAACAGCGCAGTGATTCGCCCGGCAATTTCCACGTAGCGTTCCACGTATCTCTCTTTACGTGTCTGCACGAAATCATGGATCTTTTTAAACAGGATTATCGAGCCCAACGCACAAACCAGACCCACCGCTATGGCAAGGCTCGACATGATCAGACCAAGCTGGGTGCCGGCAATCACACTAGCACTGATAGTACCCGGGCCAACAATAAAAGGCATGGCGATAGCACCAGCGATTTCAGTGGAATGAGGGTTAACGGAAGAAATTGGCGGCCCGATTCCCAGAATCAGCCTTATACCAATGATAAGGAAGGTAATTCCGCCGAATATCATAAAGGCTAGGAAACGTATCTGTAGCACATCGTCAAAAATTACTTCGCCAAGCCAGGCGAAAAGAAAAAATACACAGAAACTGATCAAACCGGCCCGCGCCATGATGCGCGCAAACTGGCCAAAGGGGACTTCCTTTATCAGCGTGAGCAGGTAAACACTCATGATGAAAGGGTTTAGCAGAACAAAAATCAGTAAAAACGATTGGGAAAAAATTTCCATAACAAGTAATTATCTTTCCCAATCAGTAATCAGAATGGCTATTTCAAACTTCAGAAATAATGCCGGTGGCGTTAGCCCATTGATCCACTTCGATACCGAGTTTATCCAGCATGGTCAGATGCAGGTTGGCTATTGGTGTACGCTCTGGCAGATCAACATGTTGCCCCCCGAGCTTCATGGTCCCCGCACCACCGCCTACCAGGATGTTGGGGACCGGATAATTATTATGCATATCGCTGTTGCTCATATTGGAGCCATACATAAACAGCGAGTTATCCAGCAATGAGCCTTCACCATCAGGGGTATTCGCCAGCTTATCCAGGAAGGCACTGAATTTCTCAACGTGCCAGGTCTGAATCCGCACCAATCGGCGCAGGCGCTCCAGATCGTTGGCATGATGTGACAGCGGATGAAAGGCATCCGGTACACCGATGTGGTTATAGGTACGATTGGTACCTTCTGACACCATAATATAGGAAGCAACACGCGTCAGGTTGGCCTGGTAAGCCAGCGCAATCAAATCAAACAACAGTTTTACCTGCTCATCAAATCGGTCCAGTTCACCCACCGGCGCCTGGGGAATATCAAAGCCGGACAGATCCTGTCCTGCCGCCATATTTACGCGGCGCTCAATTTCACGCACGGTATCAAGGTAGCCATCCAGCAACAGCTTATCACTGGGGCCAAGGGTTTTCTGCAGCGCATTGGTGCGCTCGGCGATCAGATCAAGAATACTGGCTTTCTGTCGAATGATCGCATCACGTTCCTGGGAATTATCCCCTTCGCCAAACAGTTGCAGGAAAATCTTGCGTGGATTGAATTCCATCGGCAAAGGCGAGTTGGCGTTTCTGAAGGAAAGTGTGGAGGAGTAGTAACAGCCCCCGGTCCCGCCTCCGCAAGCCGCCACCTGAACCGTGGTTTCAGCCGCCACTTCGAGCGATGGTAGCGCGGTATCCTGGCCAATGTGCTGGGCAATCACCTGATCCAGCGTAGTGGACATACTGGCCCCGGCAGCAGCACTGTCCGGTCGCACGCCACTGAGCCAGGTCGCTGGAACGATGGTGTGCACAGAGCCGGCACTGGCGGCGTTTTCCAGATTACCAAAAGAGTTTACGTATTGCTTATGGGGTTCAAGTGAGGCCAGTATTTTGCTGAGCTCAAAATTATCTCCGGCACCACGGGGTGTCCAGCTATCGAGTTCCGGGCCATGGGCAGTGTTATGCATGATCGCGCCATGGGGAATGTAAAAGAAACCGGTACGAATCTTCCCGGCGGCAGCTGTCTGGGCCAGCGCCGTACTTGCCGGAACCATGGCGTCCAGAAAGGGCAGCGCCAGTGATACACCCGCGCCTCTGAGAACCGCACGTCGACTCAGGTGTTTTTTGGTAAGAAACATGTCGTTGACTCCACTATATTTGGACCTTCTTTCCCGCTACCTTCCCCACTTGCCCTATTATCAAGAAGCTCTTGATTTATGCCAAGGCATGAGGTCACTACCGCTTCCTATTATATAGCCTAATGATTCTTATATAGACCCCGGGCAGTGCAATATCCAGCATTTCATTGAGGAAGTATTGTGAAATTTGGCACCAGGCCGAAAGTCAGCGGACAGTTGCCTTTATAATCTGCCTGTATTGTAGCTGAAATAAAGAAAGGCCGGTCAGGCGCAGAGGAGAAGAAACTGCCTTAATCCGCGGTCTCTCTCGCTTACGTATAACTTTCACTGCCAGCTCTATATAATGCGACATCCATGAAAATCGACAAAGTATCTGAATTTACCACACAGCGACATAATTACATGAGTAACAAAGAAAGTATGTTTGGCTCCGCAATCAGTTCAAAACACGCACAGGGCTATAGCCCAGCATGTTCCCTTAAAGCACTGGCCAGTCTGTTTGTGCCTTTCATCTGTCTGGCATTTTCTTTTCAATCTGCCAACGCCCAGGATTCCGCCCAGGACCTTATCCAAACCTATTGTGTCGACTGTCATAATCTTGAAGATTATTCCGGTGGCATTGCTTTCGACCTGATGGACATGAATCAACTCACCCAGGATCATGAAACCTGGGAAATGGCAATCAACAAGCTGCGTGGTCGCCTGATGCCACCCACCGGAGCAATGCAACCCAGCCAGGTTGAAGTTGACACCCTGGTCAGCTCACTGGAAACCTCTATCGACTCCAGTCTGGAAGAAATGCATATCGGCCATGTGCCGGTTCAGCGTCTTAACCGAACCGAATTCGCGACAATCGTGGAAGACCTGCTGGCAGTGGAAGTTGACCCTGCCCAGTTACTGCCCAGTGAAATTGAAGTGGAAGGTTTCGATAATATTGCCAACGCGCTGGGCTCATCCCCTTCTTTTCTGGAACAATATATCGCGGCTACACGCCTGGTCGCCACCGAAGCGGTAGGCGCCCCGGTACCCAAATTTGCCAACGTGTTTCATCCACTGCCCGATCGTGGTTTTGGCAGCAATGTCTCCCGTGACCACATTGATGGCTTTCCTCTGGGCACCCGTGGCGGCATGCGCTTCACTCACTTCTTTCCCTCGGACGGTGAATATCGCTTCAGTATTCTTGATATTGATGCCGGCCTCTATCCCCGCGGTATGGAAACTGCTGCCACCATGGTTATCCTGGTTGATGGCAAGGAAGTAAACCGTATCGATATTGGTGGCCCGGAAGACCTGGCTATAGCAACCCGCGACGGCGTTGTTGGCGGTGATGTCATCCTGGCAAAACTGGCAGGGCTTTCCGCGGATGTCGAAGTAGGCACCCATGAAGTGATCGTTACCTTTATTGAGCGCTCCTGGGGCGCCAGCAACAATGCTACCGGTAATGGCAGAGTATCCGGTATGCCCAGAATCGGTCTCGGCGTCGAAGTTGAAGGGCCGTTTAACCCTACCGGCCTTTCCCTCAGCGAAAGTCGGGAAAGAATTTTCACCTGCCAGCCCTCGGAATTGGCAGAAGAACGTCCCTGTGCAGAAAACATTGCACGAAATCTGGCCACCAAAGCTTTCCGTCGTCCGGTGACCGATGAAGACCTGGAATGGTTGATGCCGTTCTATGAAGTCGGGAGTGCTGAAGCCGGCGGTTTCGATGCAGGCGTAATTGAACTGGTAACGGCCATACTCTCAAGCCCTGATTTCCTCTTTCGCTCATTAAAAATTACCTCAAACGAGCCCAGAGTACTTAATGATGTGGAGCTGGCATCGCGCCTGTCTTTCTTCATGTGGAGCCAGGGCCCCGATGAAGAATTGATTGCACTGGCCTCCGAAAGCAAGCTTTCCGATCCTGAAGTCATGGCGGCTCAGGTTCTGCGTATGCTGGCAGATCCGCGCGCCAATTCATTGATCGAAAATTTTGCTCTGGCCTGGCTTAACCTTGATGAACTGGATGCAGTCCAGCCTACCGAGCGGGGTTTTAATGATGCCATGCGCACCAACTTCGAGAGAGAAATCCGTCTATTTCTGGCCAGCGTGCTACTGGAGAACCGCAGCGTGCATGAATTGCTCACCGCTGACTGGACCTACCTTAATGACTCACTGGCTCGTCACTACGGTATTGAAGGCGTCCTTGGCAGCCAGTTCCGTCGCGTCACCCTTGAGGATGACAAGCGCTGGGGCTTGCTCGGCAAAGGGGCCACCCTGCTAAGAACCTCTTACGGCGATCGCACCTCGCCGGTGTTGCGCGGTGCCTGGGTCCTGGATCGCATCCTCGGAACACCGCCGGCACCACCGCCTCCGAACGTGGAAGTGGACCTTTCGATCCGCGAAGGTGAAGCCCCTACTACTGTTCGTGCCAGACTGGAAGTACACCGCGAGAACCCAACCTGTCAGGCCTGTCATGGCGCCATCGATCCGCCCGGACTGGCATTGGAGAATTTTGACCTTACCGGACGCTGGCGCGATGTTGACCGTCAGGCCAATGCTGTCATTGATGCCTCTACCATTCTCAATAGCGGCATAGAAATTAATGGCCCGAGCGAACTGCGCGAGCATCTGTTAAGCAGGGAAGATCAGCTGCCTGCTACCATCACCAAACGTCTGATGATGTATGCCATGAATCGTGAAATTGAATATTTTGATATGCCGCTGGTGCGAGAAATTGTACGTGAATCAGCTGAACAGAATTACACCTTTGCCTCTATTATTACCGGCATCGTCAACAGTCCTGCTTTCCGAATGCAGGGTCCGGAAGAAAACCACGACGAGTCGGCTGTAGCACTCGCAACAAACGAATCAGGGAGATAAACAATGGCTCATTTTCTCACCAAGAAACATCTGTCCCGACGTACACTTCTGCGCAGCGGTGCAGTAGGCCTGGGACTGCCCTTTCTGGACGCCATGGTACCGGCAGGGACGGCGCTGGCTCAGGTTGATGCCATGCCCAAAAAACGTGCCGGATTTTTCTACCTGCCCCATGGCACCATTATGAACAATACGCCTTTAGGTAAAGAGGTTGATAAATGGACCTGCACGGGTTCCGGTGACAACTTTCAGCTTGGCAGTATTCTTGAGCCACTCGATCCGCTAAAACAGTACCTCACCACATTCGAAAATATTGAAAACACTGCTGCCGGTGGCTCAGTGCATACGCTCAATCCAGCGACCTGGCTTTCCTGTGTGCGGCCTGGCACTGGCTCCACTCCGGAACTTGCGACCACACTGGACCAGGTCATTGCCCAGCAGCTGGGTCAGGAAACCGCGCTGCCTTCCATGGAACTGGCGACAGAGACCACTATTCAGGTGGCTGCCGGCAACGGTGGCTTTTATGCGGTGACCACGTCTTTCTCTGCTCCCAACAAACCGTTGCCCATGGAATTTAATCCGCGCAAGGTTTTCATACAGTTGATGGGACCCTATGACACCCAGGAAGAGCGAGAAATGATCCTGCGAAAAAACAGCAGCATCCTCGACATGATTGCCGATCGCACCCGGGCACTGCAGAAAGACCTTGGTACCGGTGACCGCGCCTTGTTATCTGATTATCTCGACACCGTTCGCGAAATAGAACGCCGCGTTCAGCTGGCTGGTGAACAGGACCTGTCAGGCATTGATGTGCCGACCGCTCCGGTAGGTGAGTTCGAGAACTTTGATGACCAGATCACCATGATGTTTGATCTGATTGCCCTGGCGTATCAGGCAGACCTGACCAGAATCTCCACCCTGGTGATGGCTGCAGAAGGCACCGACCGCACCTATCCACAGGTGAATGTCGCCGGTGGTTTCCACCCTACCAGCCACCACACCAATAATCCCGAACGTATTGCCGAGCTGATTCGCATTCAAAGTTACCACATGAAGCATTTTGCACGCTTCGTTCAGAAACTCGCCGATACCCCTGACGGCGATGGCAGCATACTGGACCATTCCCTGTTCCTGTATGGCTCCAATATGGGCAACAGTAATCAGCATGACAATTATCCGCTACCGGCAATTCTTATGGGCGGTGCCAGCGGCGCTGTCAGAGGTGGCAAGAACATTATCCTGCCTGAGCGTACCCCGCTAGCCAATGTGCACCTGACGATTCTCGAAAGACTGGGCATCCCTCAGGAAAGTTTTGGCAACAGCACCGGAACCATCGCCGAAGTTTAAAAGATATCCAAAGAAGTATAAGAACAGAAATAATGAGCAGGCTGTTTATGAAGAAGAACGAGCGTAGAACCATTCTGAAGGCTGGTTTACATGGCCTGGTCACCGTGCCTGTGCTTGGTGGACTTGCCAGTTGCTCTGATGACCAGCAAGCCGGGGAACAGCCAGCTCCACAAATTATTGCAGCGCCAACCCGCTTGCCAAGCGAAGCTCTTAGCGATTCAGTCACGCTGCTCAGTGGCGCACCGGGCAATGTCCTTGCCCTGACCACTGACGATGGCCTGATGCTTATCGATAGTGGCTCGGCAGCACTGGCACCCTCTGTGCAACTCAGTCTTGACGCTCAACATGTGAGCACCCTGTTCAATACCCACTATCATCCGGATCAAACTGGCGGTAACGCACTCTTTGGTGAAGCCGGTGCGGCGATTCATTCCCATGAAATTACGCGTCAATGGCTGTCTTCTGATTATTACATTCCAGCAGAAGATCGCTGGGTAAACGCCCTTCCTGGCGTGGCACGCCCTACTCATACTTTCAGAGATAAAGGCGAGATGACGGCAGGATCGGAAACCATCGAATACGGTTATCTGCTGGAAGCCCACACTCGCGGCGATGCCTATGTATTCCTGCGTGATGCCAATATTCTGGCAGTAGGTGATGTGGCTTCTCCATTACGGGATCCTGAGCTCGACTGGTATGCCGGCGCCTGGCTCGGCGGACGTGCGGATGCCATGGATGACATTCTGGAACTGGCAAATGCCGACACACTTATCGTCCCGGCCTATGGCGAAGTCATGACTATGGCCGAGTTTCAGGCCGAGCGCGACATGATGTGGCATTTATGGGAACGCTGTTCGACCCTGGTCAGTAATGGTCGCAGCGCGCAGGATATGCTGGAAGACGGTGTGATGGATGAGATTGATCGTGAATTTGATGATCCCTATCGTTTCCTTTACGACGTAGCCAAGGGGCTATGGGCGCACTATACAAATTTCGGTGGCAAAACTGTTTGAGCTCGGCTCTACTTTTATAAGGTTTCTGGAAATGAAAAAACTTTTAATAAACTTGATCGGACCCTGTGCAGTGAGTCTGCTGACCTTGTTGTCATCTGCCACTTTTGCACAGGACAGCCTTATTGACCTTATTCGTGACGGCCAGCGCGACGCTGCTCTGTCCGCAATCTCCGCGCCAGATACCGACATCAATGCAAGCACCGAAGATGGCGCTACTGCGCTGCATTGGGCTACCTATTCTGTAGATCATGAACTGGTAGAAGCTCTGCTTGATGCCGGCGCTGTGGCTGATACCACCAATCTATATGGCTCAACGCCATTAACCGAGGCGATTAAACTGGGAGATGTTGCGCTGGTAAAATTACTGCTGGATGCCGGTGCTGACCCCGATTCACCCAACCAGGACAACCAGACCGCACTAATGCTGGCATCCTATATTGGCTCACTGGAAATAGCAGAAATGCTGATTGCCAAAGGCGCTGATGTAAATGCGGTGGAAACCTTCCGCGGCCAAACGGCGTTGATGTGGGCGTCTGCTGAGAATAATCCTGATGTTGCCGAGTTGCTCCTTGAAAATGGTGCCGACGTACACGTGAAAGCGGTCCATGATGACTGGCCACGACAGATGACATCCGAACCTCGTGCCCAGTTCCGCCCTACCGGTGGGCTGACCGCACTGCTCTATGCAGCGCGCTCGGGTTGCTACCGTTGTGCAACAGGCATCGTTGAGGCAGGAGCAGATATCGATCAGCCCAATCCGGATGGGGTAACACCGCTAATCAATGCACTGGATAACAAGAGCTTTGATATCGCCATGTACCTGATTGATCAGGGCGCCAGAGTCAATGTCTGGGATATGAATGGCCGCACTCCTCTCTATCTGGCCATCGACATGAATTCCTTCACCCCAAGAGGTTTTTTTGGTGGCACAGTGGCTACGGCTCCCCGTGATTCACAAACCTACACCGCCCTGGATGTGGCCAGACGACTGATTGACATGGGCGTTGATGTTAATCATCAGATGACCCGAATTCGTCCCAACGGTCCTGGCCGGGGTCGCTTTGCTGACTATGATATGCGCGGCGGAACCGGAGCATTGATGGTAGCCACCTTCAGTCATGACCATGAAGCCATGGAACTGTTACTGAATAATGGCGCAGAAGTGGATCTGCCCAATGTATTCCAGATCACACCATTTATGTATGCCACTGGCATGAGCGGGAACGGTCGCGGACCCGGCGGCAATCTCGATGGCATTCAGGAACGTGCTATCAAGTCTATTGATCTGCTGCTGGATGCGGGTGCCGATATCAATGCCCAGGTAACCGGTAGCCGCACCTTCACCGGTCAGCTTGATACCTATATTCAGGGCCGGGACAACGAAGGTCGCACGGCTCTGCATAACGCTGCCGAACTGGGTTGGGAAAAAGTAGTAGCGCATCTATTGGAACGCGGTGCCGACCCATCTATTGTCGATGCGGAAGGCCAGACAGCCCTGGATGAGGCGCTGGCACCGGTGATGAATGGTCCAGGTGGGCGTAACCGGCCTGATAGTGGTGATCGTGAAGCAACTGTTGCGCTGTTAAGTTCTGCCCTGGCAGAATCTGAGTAGCCGTCTTTATAGAGGTAAGGGGTGGTCCTCGCTGACTGCATCTTTACCCTTTACTCTTAATCCTTGAATTCTTAATCTTTCATCCTTTTTTTTCTTCACCCCTCTTTCTTCTTTCTTCTTACTCCTCTTCCCCCCTCCTTTACGCCGAGTTATTTTGGCAATATATATTCACTTGATCCAGAACATTGGAACAACTTCTTTGTTACTATAAAAGACCTTTATAAATATTAAGGACTGAGTTCCCGAGGAAATTCGGGATTACGTTTTGATGATATATCTGGGAATTTATGCATTCTTCCGATGAGTTACTACTGAAGGGTCTCAGTCAGAGTGAAGCCGAATCCAGGCTGCTGCAATATGGCCCAAACACCCTCCCGGTTGCAAAAAAGCCAGGCCTGCTGCAGATATTTCTTCATCAGTATAAAAGCCCCTTCATCTATGTACTGCTGGTTGCCGCCATCGTGTCCTTTGCTCTTGGACAAATCATAAATTGCGTCTTCATTTTTCTGGTTCTGCTACTCAATGCCAGCATTGGTACTTTTCAGGAATATGCCGCTCAAAAAGCGGCCACGGGACTGGAGAAACTGGTACCGCAACGGGCAACCGTTTACCGGGATGGAAAACCCGTCGTAATAGACGCTGCTGAAATTGTGCCCGGCGATATCGTGGCACTGGTATCCGGTGACAAGGTGCCCGCTGATTTAAGACTGCTGGAATTACAGGATCTACAAATTGATGAATCCATGCTCACCGGCGAATCGATAGCTGCAGTAAAAAATCTGCAAACGCTGAGCACAGACGCAACTCCCGTAGGGGACCGGTTTGATATGGCTTTTGCTGGCACCATGGTACTTAGAGGCAGAGCAAAAGGTGAAGTCAAGACAACGGGGTTGTTAACGGAATTCGGCAAAATAGTCACGGACGTCTCGGCAGAATCGGCAGCACAACCTCCTTTAATGCAGCGCATGCATACTTTTACCATGCGCGTAACCTATGCCATGTTAATCCTCATCTGCATTATTTTTATCATTACGCTGATGCGTGGTGTTTTATCATTACGCTGATGCGTGGTGATGATATTCAGACAGTATTTTTCCTCGGTGTTGCCCTTGCCGTGTCAGCTATTCCCGAAGGTTTGCCGGTTGCCATAACCGTGGCACTGGCCATAGGTATGCGGCGTATGGCCAAAGTTGGAGTCATTATCAGAAATCTGGTGGCGGTGGAGTCGCTGGGTTCCTGCACGCTGATTGCCTCGGATAAAACCGGCACGTTGACCGTCAATGAAATGACTATTCGCAAGATAATACTGGCGGATGGAAATGAGTTCAGTATCTCCGGTGAGGGCATGGACATTCATGGTCAGATAGAAGCGCAGGGCACCACTGAATACTCCTCTGCAAATGAAAATTTACAGCTTCTTGTTCATGGCGCGGCCCTGGCCAACGAAGCTTATCTTGAATTCAAGGATGGGCAGCCGGAAGGCCATGGTGATGCAGTCGATGTGGCATTTTTGGTTTTGGCGGAAAAAGCCGGCCTGCGTACGGAAACCTTAAGAAAACTGCATCCAGAGTTAGGCAATATCCCCTACGAATCGCAGAATGCTTTTGCTGCCAGCATTAACCAATATGGCGACGCCATAGAATTCTTTCTGAAGGGAAGTGTCGAAAATTTGCTGGCAATGTGCGTTGCCTCTGAACAGACCGAGGCACTGAAAAAGCAGGCAGAGCTACTGGCACGTCAGGGGTATCGGGTAATGGGTGTTGCCCATCGGGTACTGGATCAAGTACCAGGCGATCCCCATGCCTGTCTGAATACGATGGAGATGATCGGCATCGTGGGCATGATAGACCCGTTAAGACCCGAGGCCATCACGGCGGTCAAGGAGTGTCGCCAGTCACACATCAGGGTGGCCATGATAACCGGCGATCATCCTGATACTGCCAGCGTCCTTGCAAGAGAGTTGGGCATTGCCCGGCTCGGCATCGGGTACTGGATCAAGTACTAGGCGATCCCCATGCCTGTCTGAATACGATGGAGATGATCGGCATCGTGGGCATGATAGACCCGTTAAGACCCGAGGCCATCACGGCGGTCAAGGAGTGTCGCCAGTCAAACATCAGGGTGGCCATGATAACCGGCGATCATCCTGATACTGCCAGCGTCCTTGCAAGAGAGTTGGGCATTGCCCGGCTCGGTACCTCACGCCCCAAGGATCCTACTGTCTCGGGAACCCAATTGGCCGAGGCACAGCTTCAGGGTGGAAGTAAATTTGATGACATCGTGGCCGCCACTAATGTCTATGCCCGTGTTGCGCCACGGCAGAAAATGGAGATTGTCCAAAGCTTTATCAAGCAGGGAGAATTTGTAGCGGTTACCGGTGACGGCATTAATGATGCACCGGCACTGAAACATGCCCATATCGGCATCTCTATGGGTAAGCGCGGTTCAGACATGGCGCGGGAAAGTTCCGACATGGCGCGGGAAAGTTCCGACATGATTCTTACCGATGATAATTTCGCCTCTATAGTACAAGGCATCAAACAGGGGCGTATTGTTTACAACAATATTCGAAAAGTTATCTTTTTGCTGATCTCTACCGGCGCCGCTGAAATAACACTTATCATGCTGTCGATCATTTCAGGGTTGCCACTGCCTCTGCTTCCATTACAACTGCTATGGTTAAACCTGGTCACCAATGGCATCCAGGATATTGCCCTGGTCTTCGAAACGGAGGAAGGCAACGAGCTGCAACAAAAACCCCGAGATCATGAGGAACCCATCTTTAATCGCCTCATGATCGAAAGAGTCACGGTAAATGCCATCGTCATGGGTTGCCTTGCCTTCATCGATTTTCCGGCAAAACTTTTTTGGCAATCCACTACTTCTGTTTGGCATGCTGGGTTCCCAGGCTATACACATCATTGCCATGCATACTCCCGGCTTAAACAGCGTCCTGCAAATCGAGCCTGTTTCACCGGAGCTTTGGTCTCAATTGTTATCCGTATCACTCATTTTGATCATTGTCGATGAAACGCATAAGTACTGGCACAACCGTTCAAATGAAAGTCAGGCTATAATCCCTTCAACAATGAATTAGCGGCCAGGACTATAAAAAATATAATGGGGTTGCCATAGTGCTCCGAACTTCCTATTAATTATGAGACTTTCAACTTTGGTTAATCCAACATTGTCTAAACTTCTACCGCAATCCATGCGCGCTATAACAATAGGTTTAACCACGAGTACCAGCCTTGCCTGCTGTTCTTTATTTGCCCAACAAGTAGAACTTAAAACTGACAATCTTGAGTTATTGCAGGTCGAGAACTATTTTTTCAAGGATCATAACAAGAATGGCAGACTGGATGATTATGAAGACTGGCGCCTGAGTCCTGAAGAGCGTGCCGCACATCTAGTCAGTTTGATGACTGTTGAGGAAAAAGCAGGTGCCATGCTGCATGGCACCCTGCCCATGGATCAGTCGCAAACTCCTGACGCAGCTGGTTACGATTACCCTCGGTCAGAAGAGATAATTCGAAAGCGCAATATCAATCATTTGATTACCCGAATAAGTGGTAAGCCCGGGAAAATTGCCGAACAAAATAATCACATACAAAAGTTGGCAGAAACTTCCCGCCTGGGCATTCCGATCACTGTAAGTACCGATCCACGTCATCATTTTCAATTTACCGAAGGCGCTTCAGTCGCCAATGCCGGGTTCTCACAATGGCCTGAAACCTTGGGTTTTGCAGCGCTCAGAGATCCGCAGTTGGTGAAGCAATTTGCAAATATTGCGCGACAGGAATACCGGGTAACAGGAATCCATATGGGCCTGTCACCCCAGGCCGATCTGAGTACAGAGCCAAGATGGTCTCGCATTAACGGCACTTTTGGCGAAGATGCCACGCTTGCAAAAGCATTGGTGCAGGCTTATGTGGAAGGGTTTCAGAATGGCAGCGATGGCATTCATGCAGACAGTGTTGCCCTGGTGGTAAAACACTGGACCGGTTATGGCGCAGCCGCAGAGGGTTTTGACAGCCACAACTACTATGGCCGCTACGCTGTTTTTCCCGGCAACAATTTTGATTATCACGTAATCCCCTTTGAAGGCGCCTTTGCGGCTAATGTCGCCGGTGTAATGCCTACCTATTCAATACTGAAAGATTTAACAATTCAGGGAGCCGTCACAGAACAGGTGGGCGTTGGCTTTAATCGTTTCATTCTGACCGACCTGCTAAAAAATGAGCATGGCTTCAAGGGTATCGTGCTTTCTGACTGGGGTATCACCAGAGACTGCTCCCGGGCCTGCATAGAGGGCAAGGATGAATCCGGTATCCAGGGCTTTCATAATTTCTCCTCTGCCTGGGGCGTTATCGATTTAACGATGGAAGAACGGTTTGCCAAAGGTATAGCCGCCGGCATAGATCAATTTGGAGGCGTTGAGGATACCCATGAACTGGCCTCGACAATAAGACAAGGGATGGTCAGCCAGGCGCGCATTAATACCTCGGTCAGGCATCTTATGGCGCAAAAGTTTTCCCTGGGCTTATTTGAAAAACCGTTGGTTGATACCGAAGAAGCCTCTCATTTAGCTGGAAACCAGTCGTTTTCGCAACTGTCCGGTGAAGTACAAAGCAAATCGCTGGTACTGCTTGAAAATAAAAACGACCTGCTGCCTCTCACCGATAGTAAAGCCAGACTTTATCTCCATGGCATTGATGCCGCTATTGCAAAAGCCCATGGTTTTACAATCGTGGAGGATCCAGAACAAGCTGATATTGCCATTATCAGAGCCAATACGCCGTACCAGATTCTGCACCCGGATTATGTATTCGGACGTATGCAACATGAAGGGGATTTATCATTCAAAGACGGTAATGATGAATATGAACTGATAAAAAAAACCAGTGCTGTAGTGCCTACCATAGTCACGGTCTATCTTGATCGCCCTGCCATCTTAAGCAATATTATTGATAAGGCCGATGCGATACTGGGTAACTTCGGCATTAGCGATACCGCCTTGATGAATGCCATCGTTGGAAACATCGCTCCTGCAGGGAAATTGCCCTTTCAATTACCTGCCAGTATGCAGGGCGTAAGAGAGCAACAAGCCGACGTGCCCTTCGATTCAGCTGACGAGTTATTTGGTTTTGGTTTTGGACTGGAATACAGGACACAGTAAATTGTCGGGATAATAATCCACTATTTGCTCTTTTTCAGAAATGCTGCGGCACCCAACAAACCGGGATATTCAGCGGTAATAACAAAGGTTGGAATTTTTTCATTATAGGAACGATAACGCCCCTTTGCTTCAAAGCGATCTCGAAATTCACTGTTGTTAAGAAAATCGATAAATCTGGGAACTATACCACCGCCAATATAAACACCTCCAAATGCGGCTGTGGTCAATGCCAGGCTACCGCAAAAAGAACCCAGCATTGCACAAAACAAGTGAAGAGTTTTTTCACAGCTGGC
>Ga0181557_1002915_pt1 | contig 17102 bp, 12 predicted proteins | sample 011ome_23_FD_148632 | JGI IMG/M metagenome (GOLD analysis project Ga0181557, IMG submission 148632) | Coastal salt marsh microbial communities from the Groves Creek Marsh, Skidaway Island, Georgia - 011506CT metaG (spades assembly) | ecosystem: Environmental > Aquatic > Marine > Intertidal zone...
CTCCTGCTGCTGCTACGTTTGATGATGATGATGATGATGATGATGATGATGATGATGATGGTGCGGGAAATATCTCTCGCGTAACAACAAAATTTTTGTTTTTTTGAATTTTTTGTGTTTTTCTCTGCAGTGGTCTCTTCTGCTTTCTTCCGAGGAAGTTGGTCTTTGAGTCCTTGTGTGGTTGGTCAACAGAAAAATACGCGACGATTCGCGCAACAAAAAAAACAAAAAAAGAGGCGTCAGGGGGTCGTTGTCGCGTGTAGTCGTCGCGTTCTCGTTTAAAGCGAAGAAAAACTCTCGCACGCTTTATTACTCTTTCGCGCGCATCGCTCGAGAATATGACAGTCTCTTCTTTGTCTTCTTTTCACACGATGGGAGGAGGAGGATCAGGAGGAGGATCCGCAGACGACCCGTATTTGCTCCAATCGTTAAAAGGAGGACACCGAAACAACGCGATAACTTCTCTCGCGTTCGCCCCGCAGAGCAAGCGGTATATTTTTTCCGCGAGCACGGGAGACGGGTCGATTATGTTCTGGCACGTCGGAGGAGAAAGATCAGGAGGAGGAGGACAAGGAGCTTATGCTTTACTAAAGAATAGGAAAAGACCGGTGCGATTTCTCGGGCACGAGAGAGACGTGCTCGCGTTAGCGCACACGGAGAGAGAAGGCGAAGGCGGGAGAGTCGCCAGCGCGGGTTTAGATCGATCTATACGGGTTTGGAAAGCGACCGCGTATGTTTTCGTTCGTTTCTTTCTCTTCTTGTCGTATTTTTTTCTGTTTGTGTTGTTGTTTGTTGACCGGACACGCGAAGAGGCAAATTTATGCTCACAAAACGTCTCTCATCTCTTATTCCTCTTCAAACACAACAGGGAAGGAAAGTCGGTGGTTTTGAGATCGGCACACTCGGGTGCGATTCGTTCGTTGCAATACAGCGATAGCGACCGGCTTTTATTATCCGCCTCGGACGATAAATTGTGCAAACTGTGGGACGCGTCCAACCCGTCGGTTTCGCCAAAGTTTAAACTCTCTTTGAAAGGACATTCCAATTGGATTCGGCAAGCGGTGATTACGAGCGATGGAACGATCGCGTGTTCGGTTTCGGACGATAAAACGTGGCGATTATGGGACGTATGCGCTGGAGGCGTTGAAATTGATCGAAGGAAAGGAGAGGATCACGACGTTTCTTCTTCGACGCCGCGGTGCGTCGCTCTGAGGCCATCGGCTGGAACTTCCATTGCCGTCGGCGACTCTAATGGTGGTTTAAGAGTATACGACACGCGTTCGCGACGCAAAATATTCGAATCTACGATCGATTCGTACGTCTATTCACATCGAGATGCGATAACGGACGTGCAGTGGCACCCGGCTGGAGACTTTCTGGCGACGACCTCCGCGGACGGCTCGACGAAAATTTGGGATTTTCGAGACCAACGCTGCGCGTGGACGCTCAAAGCGCACGAGGGTTCTGTAAATTGCGCGGCGTTTACTGCAGATGGAAGCACATTTGCGTGCGGTGGTAGCGACGGTATCGTCACGCTTTGGAAAAGCGGGTTTAACCGCTCGTTCGAAAACGTCGTGCTCGCGGAAAAACAAACGCACGACAAAAAATACCAAGTAGAAAACGAAGAAGAACGCGAAGAGAACAAAACGTACACGAGAAGGAGACGCCCACCACCACCACCGCCGCCGACGCCTACCACCAAAATCACCACCACCAGACCACCTCCTTTCGATGATGGGACATCTTTCACGACGACGAAGCAAAAAATCCAACCTTCTTCTTCTTTCTCGTCGGCTTCGGAATACGCGGAACTCGCCCAAACCTTACGACGCGCCGTCGGTCAACTCGACGTGTTGACCCAAACCTTAGCGTTAGTCGAAGCGAGAGTCACAATGAGCGAAGATCGCGTTCAGAAGATTGCCAGGAGCGTTTCATCTCTCGCGCAAAACGCGAAAAGGTAATTATTATTTATTAGGTTGCGAGTACTCGCGTACTCTTTCTCCGAGTATTATTATTATTATTATTATTATTATTCAAATTTATACCAAACAGTAGTTTTCGCTTCCTTTTTGCTCCTAATCTCTCTTTCTAAGGCACTTTGGGCAGATACATTGGCGGCACACGCTCTCTCTGAGACTCTCTTTTTTCCTTCTTTCCGCCTTCCTCTCTTTAGTTAATTAATTTTCATTATTATTGATACGCACCACCCTCAGAGCGCGTCTCTGTCGTTCTCTTTTCTCCTCTCTCCTCCTGGCATCTAAGAAGAACGGTCGGGAGTGCCCAGTGGCTGGTTGAACAAGGCGCGCTTTCCGCCGTTGCCGCGGGTGCCTTTCTCTTTCGGGACCGCATCAAAGCGTTAGTCCGGGGAAGCAACAAATCTCCCAACGAAGAAGACAACGAAGAGATGAGCTCGAACTCGACCACCAACAGAGACTCCGGTCCCTCCAACTCTGGAATATCGAAGAAGTCGAAGAACGCGTTAGACGGCATCAAAGGAAAACTCCCCGAGGACCGCCGGATGAATTTAACCGAGGACTCCTTGCGCTCCCGAGGATCCCACCGACGAACAAACTCGCGAGAAATCGAGAACCTCTCCTACGACATCGACTTGGACGATAAAATTTTAGACGCTTCACACGCGCTGTTAGCGATCAATATCGGCGGGGGGAGTCGAAGAGGCTCGGGAGGAGAGTTGAATTCTATGCTCCAAAACCAACCACAGACGAGCACGGCGGGAAGCGCGGTCGGGAGCGCGGCGACGCCGAGCACGTCAGATACGGAAGCAGACGTGGTGACGAGCACGAAGAAGAAAAACAAACAACAACAACAAGTGGACAGGACGGTGAAGATAAAAGCGATGGTGTTTAGTGGCGGATTCTTAGTCGATCGGGGCACCGGGAAAGAGTATTTAGGCGGCGAGACGAGGATCGTGTCCTTGATGCGAAACGCGACGTTCGAGGAAATGAAGACGAAGATTGTCGAAGAAGAAGAGCCGACGAAGAGGAACAACGTGCAGATTTTGTATCCGGATGGCGATCACGTCATATCGGTGAAGAACGACGACGACGTGGAGACGATGATGGAGGAATGGGAGACGGTACACGCGGTTGATTCGAGAAAGAAGTTGAAAATATACGTCGTCGAGAAGGCGACGAACATGTACGGGTCGAATAATCGCACTGCGATGGAACTGGACGCGAACAGAGATGAAAATAGCAATAAACAACAACAACAAGGAGAACAACAACAACAACAACAACAACAAGTAGCAGAGAACAATAACGCGACGACAACAGTAGCAACGAGGACGACGACGACGCCGTTTGAAGACGCCAGCAACGGCGCAATCGACGAAACTCAAACGAGGAACGGGTCGCCGTCTCTAAGCATCGAACCTTCAAAGTCGCCCAGAAGTCACGGAGGATTGCAAATTATTCCGAGATCAGACCTTACCTTAGGCGCGCGCTTAGGCGGTGGTGCTTTCGGTGAAGTCTATGCAGCGGTATGGCGAGGCGCGGAGGTTGCGGTGAAATTTATCAATCGCGAGTTTGTATTTTCGCCCCCTGGTTCTCCAAAACGTCACGGTCGCGACGGGTTAGATAACATCTTTGAAGACGAAGAGTTTATTAGCAATAGTAATAGCGGCGATGATGACGCTGATAATGATGACGATGATAATGATGACGACGATTTTAAGGATGATAAATCCCGTCGCCGAAATAACGCGAAGAAAAACATGGACGATATGGACAACATGCACAAAGAGAAGAAAAGAAAAGAAAAGGAAGAACAACACGAACACTTTTTGCGCGAGGCTGAGACGTTGGCGACTTTAAGCCATCCAAACGTCGTCTCTATTTTCGGTGTCGTGACCGATGGCGATCGTCCAGGTATCGTCGAAGAATTTCTGAGCGGAGGATCGTTACAAAGAGTCTTGGCGAAAGAGCGCGAACGCGCGAAAGATCGCGAGGCGGCGAGACAAGACGCGGTTAAGAAAGCAAACGGTGACGTAGCTTTACAGGCTGAATTACTCGCGAAAGTTGCCGCTTCAACCGCCACTCGTTCTCGCTTAGACGCCAAAACGCGTCTGCAGCTCTGCTTAGACGTCGCGAGAGGAATGGAGTACTTGCACGCGAAACGGTTCGTCCATTTCGATTTAAAATCCGACAACGTGTTAGCCGCGGTGAGAGGTCGACGATTAGTGTGTAAAGTGTGCGATTTTGGTTTATCCAAACGACGTCGTTCGCAAGCCTCGTTCGTATCAGGCGTCAACTCTCGACGAGGCACGTTGCCTTGGACCGCGCCAGAAGTCTTGCGCAGTCCAGATAAAGTGACGGAAAGCGCAGACGTGTATTCGTTCGCCATCGTCATGTGGGAGCTCTGGACGTCTCAATTACCGCACTACGGTTTAGACGAGTACGCCTTGTACGGCGGACTCATGATGCACCAACTTCGTCCAACCGTCCCTGGCGACGACGCTTTATCGCCTCGAACGGGACCGTATCGCGCGGCGACTAAGGACGCGCAAGTCACCGTCGATATCGACCCTCCCTGCGACGGTTGGGAAACGTTGATGAAAAACTGTTGGAAAGAAAATAGTAAAGAACGTCCAAAGTTCGTGGACATCGTCGCCAGCTTAGAAGCCATGAAAAATGAACACTTCGACGGAAACGCGTTCAGCGGGACGCCACCGGTCGTCAACAAGAGCACTGGCGGCAAGAGCAACAAGCAGCCGTCGCCTCTGAAGTAGTAAGTACTTGTTCGATTTCAATGCGTGTATTTTATTTCAAATTTCGTAAAACAACAAAAAAGCGATGGAAATGATTTTGATCCTTAAACCCTTCACGAGTATCTCGAGTATTTTTTGGTGTGTTTTTCGCCCTTTGTTTGCCCTTTGATTTTTCATCTAAGAAGGTTATCCGCAGGGAAGATAATCCAATTTTTCCATCGCTTGATTTGGGTTTACAATATCTATCTTCACATAAAAGCAGCAACAGCACCCCGTTGTTCTCCGATTTAAAAAGTATCACAAACTAAGCATCCAACAAAACGTAATGTTTTCTGTCGCGCAATCTTCAAACATCGTCGGCACGACGCAAAAAGTTGTCGTTCACAAAGCCAAGAAGGTGAAATCCTCCTCCAAATCCATCCTCCGATGCTCGGCCCAAAAGGAGGAGACGGAAGAAAAGAGATCTTCGTCTTCCTTGCAACAAGCCGCCGTCGCGACCGCGTTGTCCGTGTCCATGCTCGCGCAACCGGCGTTTGCGGCGTCTGAAATCGCCCAATTCGCCGCGGGTGATTCCAAGGCTGCCGCGGATGCGTTGTTGGCGGAGTACACCAAGAAAAGAGCGATCGTCCAACAAGCGCCAAAGACGAAGAGTTTAGCCAAAGGCGGTAAGAAGGCGAAGAAGGAAGCCGCGGCGCCGAAGGAAAGTGGCGGCGGGTTTTCCTTGCCGTCGTTCTCCTTGCCGTCTTTGCCGTCCCCGGGCGCTGGTAAGGAGAAGGCTGCGCCAGCCGCGAAAGCGGCGCCGGCCCCGGCGGCTGCCAAGGAAGGCGGCAGCGGCAAGTTGATTGCCGTGTGCTTGGTGTTGTTCTCGCCGTTGGTTTTGGTCCAAGTCGAGTCTTTCAAGACTCTCGCGAGATTAGCTAAGCAAAAAGCGGGCAACTAAATATATCATAAAACACTGAAGAAAAAGAGCACATACATATATATATTTTAACGCGCGCGTGAAAGAGAGAGAGAGAGAAGGAGAAAGAGAGAGACGGGGAGAGATGAGGGTATATTATATTAGAAAGAGAGAGAGAGAGGGAGAGAAAAAGCGAGAGCGAGAAAAGAGGAGGGGCGAGAGAGATATTACGGGGCGCGCAGCGAAAGGGAGATGTAAAAGAGGAGTACGCGTGTGCGCTTGCGTTGAAACGTAAGATTTAAAAGTATTTAATATATTGGTATAACATAATCACATATCTCGGCTTTGATGCATATTATCCGTTGTCCCGTATTCGAAAGCGTCCTCTTCATCGACTTCTTCGTCTTGATTATATTTTTCATCTTCGTCTTCATCTTCTTTTTCTTCCCGCGTTTGTGGTTTACTGTTGTTGAAAAAGAACTTCACCGCGTTTAAAGCGTTTGTACTTGGCGTCGTCGCCGCCGCAGGACCAAGCACGTGCGGTACGAGTTCTCTTTGTTTCTTCGTGTTGCTCGCGATCGTCGTCGTCGTCGTCCTTCGTTTTTGTACCGTATTCGTGGTAGCTGCAGATGATCTGGTCGTCACTCTTCGCTCGGAGGTGTTTGGAAGTTCGTGAGGAGAAGGGTTTAACGACCCCATAGGTACGCTTACTGCGGTACATCTGGCCGCGTACTTCTCTTTCAAAGCGACAGCTTCTTTCATCTTATTCGTATGGTGCTGGGCTAACACGTCCGCGTACTCGCTAATATCGAAATTTGTCACAGCGTCAAAACCTTTCAAACGAACGGCTTCTTCGTCGTATGCCATGGCAGCGGCATCCTCGGTTTCGTGCAAACCGAGATATTTATATTTCTTACCGACTAATTGACCGATTCGTGCTTCCCATTTTCCTTTCTGATGTTTTGTAACTCCTCGGAACTTGCTGGAAGATTTTTTCGTCACTCCACCGGGGCCTTTCGATTGGCGACGAAGAGAAAGTATGAGCTCTCTTTCGTTCACCTGCTGCAAACTCGCGAGTTCTCGAGAATAATTCGATCTATCAAAATTCGTAATCGCAGAAATTCCTCTACATTTAACCGCTGCAATATCGTAAGCAAGCGCCGCCTGTTCTTCGCCGTCGAAACCGCCGAGGTAAATTTGTTTCCCATCTTGCCAGATGTGCGCTTCCCACCGTCCGGTTCGGCAGTGATGCGTGACGCCTCGAAACTTACTCGTTGAACGAGCAGACTTTTTTGATTCTCTTGAAACACTTTTGCTGTTGTTTTTACTGCTGTCATTATTACCAACGGCGTCGTTAACGGCGTTTAACGAAGATTCGCGGTTCCTCGATGCCAGAAGTTGAACGTCCAAATCCGGCGAAAGATTTCCCTCTCGAGTTTCAACGAGAACTTCACCGTCCTCGTCGTCCTTGTTACTCTTCTTTCTCTTCTTTGGTGTGTTGCTTTTCTTTATCGAAGGAAATAATTTCCTCGGCCGACCTGGTCTTCTTTTCATGACGACATTTTCCATCTGCGGCGGCATCGCGGGCGGCGCCGATATTCCATCGTTCAAAGTTCGCACTAACGTTGGTTGTGGCGGTGGTTGCGGTGGTTGCGTCAAAATCAATTGCATTTGGTCCATTGCACTTCGCTCCTTTTCGATGGCATCCAGCACGTCTTTGTGTGTCTTTTCGTAATTGCCAAACAGATGCGAAAAATCGTTCATCGAACTTTCTCTCGTCATCGCCTCCGGCGCGGCCAACGATATAGGAAACCCAAACTCGTCGTTCGATTCCGACGACCACGTCGTGTGCGCAGTCTTCGTGTCGTAGTTGTTATACTTGTCATCTAGAGGAGGTGCGATTGGACTGACGTTTCCAAAACCGCTCGTTTTCAAAAACTGTAAGAAAGACGACTCTTTCTCTCCTCCTCTTGCCTCGTACTCCTCCTCCTCTTCCTCCTCCAAGTTTCCGAGCGACGCGAAGCATCCGTTCGTATCTTCCTCTTCCTCTTCCTCCTCCTCCTCGTCGTACTTATTCTTGAGGAAATCGTCGACGTCCTCGTCCTCGTCATCCTTATGTTCGACCGCAGCAAACGCCCCCAGCAACAGCGACTGCGTGTTCGGTGAGTTTTCTTTTTCCTCCTCTTCTCGTTGCGTCAAACCGATGGTGTTGGTGTTCAGATGGGGAAGAGCGACGCCCGCGCGAATTTTGTTCTTCTTCGAAACGACGAGAGACGTTTGTATCGCGGGAAAAACCGTGAGTTGCGGATGCTGCCGATGCGGATGCGACATGCTCCGGAGCTAAAACGGTGGTATAGTATACGCGTCGAAATAATACTTCGCGTATTTTGGTGGTTTCGAGAGTACATTTTTTTCCTCGTTTTCGAGGCAAAAATTAATTCTCTGCTGCTGATTGAAAATAACAAAACACAAGTGTTGTTGTTGTTTTTTCTTATGTTTCGATCACATTAAATATCAATATTACACAACGATTTTAAGTTCTAACCGAACAAGGACCTCCTCAGACTAAATTAGAAGCGCAGTCTTCACTCTCGACGCGCTCATCACACAAAGCTATAATAGGTTTCTATTTACGTAAATCTCTCCGCACACCCGCCTGACTAAAAAATTACTCTCTGATTAGATGATGCCAATCTTGTTCGCAACGTCCAAAGCGTCGTAGTCCGCAGTCAAGCGAACGTACGCCTTCTTTTGGCCGTCCGGACGAATCAACGTGTTCACCTTCTCACACTTGATGTCGTACATTCTGTTCACAGCCGCTTTGATTTGGACCTTCGTCGCTCTGGCGTCGACGATGAAGACCAACGTGTTGTTCTCTTCGATTTTTTGGTTTGCGGATTCAGTCGTCAACGGAAACTTCAACACCTGTTTACGAAAGTGAGAGAGAGAAGAGAACGATGGGTTAGTTCAGATCGAAAGCGAGAGCGGAAAGGTGGTTGGCGGCTCCGAGAGAGAAAGTAAACGAGGAGGAGCCTTCGTCCAGTACAAACTGAGAGTGCGAAAGCCCCATCGAAAAATGCGCGTCGTAAACCAGTCTGGTTCACCCTTTCGCGATTCCTCCCTCCTGATTCTAATGCTACCATCGCGTGAAACAACTGTTGCGTACCTGGAATTGATCGAGCTTTTGCGGCGGCGGCACCGAAACTCTCGGGTACTTTGGCGCGCGCGCATTTTTCAACGTTCTCGGTCGGTGAAACGTTGGCGAAAATCGCTTCTTGAGAAGCTTCCCTTTCGCGCCCTTCTTCACGTACTTGGCCGCTTTGGCCGCTTTGCTCACTTTTTCGTCTGTTGAATGAATTAAAGTTAAAGGATATCCGTCAGTCTTTGGTCTCATTGAACGGTCGCGAGAGGTTTTTCCGAGCCTAAATCGATTGCGCAGAGCCCGCAATTTTAGAGAACGCGACGAATAAGTCCCAAATGTACTACGCGCTTACGAAGGAGACAAAAAAAAGGACGACGCGAAGTTATCCGCGCGCATATCCAAGCAGATTCCAAATCAGTATATATATATATCTGTTTAACGAAACAAGAACGTACCCTTCTTCGTCGGTGCCATCTTTCAAACAACAATATATTGATGTGTGTATAATGAAGTTTGCGTGAAAAGCAGTTGTCTCTTGTCCGAAAACCCAACTTTTCTTTGTGAAGGAGACGAAAAAGAGAAAAATTTCATTCGAGATGAAAAATGCGTTTCATTCAAAAACAACTGGCTAATAGGAAAAGGGAGCTCCTTTTCCTCCTCCTCCTGTGTTTGCTATATACTCTCCTCTCTGCTCCGTCAACTGTCGCTGCTGCATCAAGACGGCGAGCGTTTGTTCTCTGCTAATGATGTGTTGTTGTTGTTGTTGTTGTTGTTGTTGTTGTTGTTGTTTGTTCGTTAGAGTACTTAACGTACGAAGCTGGCACAGCGCGTCTCTTTTTTTCGTCTCCTCGTCTCCTCCTCCTCCTTTTCCTCCGAGGGCGAGGACGACCGGTGGTGGCGGTGGCGCGTGTTTCGACGGCGACGTGTCCTGCAAACGACTCAGAACGGTTTGAAACGGATCGTTGTTGTACTCCGGGACCGCGGATAAGAAATCGTAACTCGGGTCTTCGCAGTCGAAGGATAACTTCGATTTCGTCGTTTCAAACGCCTCCGCGTTTTTGTATTTCTCTCGAGCGTCTCGACTCTCCTCTTTCTCTCTTTGATCTAAAGCCTCTCGACGCAGTCTGTGTTTCATCTGCTCCGGGTTTTCCTCCTCCTCCTCTTCCTTTTCCGTCTCCCACCACACGCTTTCGTTTGCAGTCCGGAGCGTTCCAGGAGACACCGCCAAAAGTTGCTTTCGCTCCGCGACTTTTACGACGAGCGATGAAGGTTGCACCGGTTTCAAAGGCGTTCTCGCGACTTCCTTCTCTTCCTTCTCTTCCTCCTCCGCCTGTTGGTCAAAGAAGAAGAGCGATTTGTGCAACGCTCTCTTCAACGTCGACGGCGGTTCTTCTTCTTCTTCTTCTTCCTCTTTAGTATTCGTATCCTCCGCGTCTATTATGTATTCGCGTCGACCGATGATCGGTGATTGCATTTCCACCGGCAGCATCGTTCGCGTCTCATCATCATCCGCTGCTCTCGTCGCAAAGGTGGTCGTTTCAGGAGTCTTCTTCTGTTTTTCCTCATCAAAGTCATCTTTTTTCTCGTCGTCGTCGTCGTTTTTCTTCCTCTCATCCTTCAATGGTGAAGATGCTGATGATTTTGGGGGCGAAATCGTCCTCGGTTTTACAGTCTCTCTCTTCTTCTTCGTCTTCTTTTTCGTCTCCTTTTCCTCCTCCTCTTCCGTGGTCTTCTTTACCTTCTTCTTCTTTTCAGACGAGGACGCGATCGAAGCCTTTCTCTTTGTCTTCTCCTTCTCCGTCTGTTTTAAAGTCGTCGTCTGAATCGTCTCTGCCTTTTTAAATTTCTTCTTCTTCTCTTCGCTGTACGTGATGAAATTTTCAACGCATCGTCGGCATCCTCGAATCGCGTACCGACACTTCGAACATCCTTTTTTAGCACTGTTATGAGTAGTATTCGTATTGCCAGAAGGCACAAAACGCAATGCTTTCTTCTCCTTCTTCTTCGCTAAAAACGGTGTCGTCAAAGGTGACATTGTTGTGTTATTATGTGCGCGCGCGCAATGATGAATGCGTCTTCTTCTCTTGTTCTTGTGTGGTGAAAAAGTCTCCTCAATGGCAGCTTTTTTCTCGGTTTTTTTAGAAACTCGAGTGTTTTTGAATTTTTATGAATTTTGAATTTTTTGCCCTTTTTTCCATGCATCCTTCTTTCTTTCTCTCCTTTTTCTCGTTTATTGTTAGGATGTGAGTTTTCACTACACAAGTCGCTTTAAAACGACAACAACTACTATGTAGTCTTTATTCTCTTCGAAGAAACACTTTAATAAAACTATACTACTCTCTATTTCTATGCGTTTATTTAACATTTATTCGAACAGGTCGAACGGGAACGAGGACTTTTGAGAGGAAGAAGAGAAAGCGGTTCGGAAGAGGAAAGAGAGTCCTTTTTCTCGTCCTTCAACTCCGGATTCTTTGATGATTGGAAGAGGTGGAAAGTTCACCTCCTCTCCCGTGTACGAGTTGACGATGCCGTGGTAGAGTTTCGCGCCGACGACGCAGTTGACGGTGAATAAGGCGATCCACGTCTCGCGTTCGGACCAGAGAGGATGGGTCAAGGAGAGGCGGATTTTTGCGTCTTTGCAATTCTCGTCTTCTTCGGAATCGTTTTTCGAAGAAGGAAAAGCGTCCAAGATGGCACGACGAGCGACGCCGAGTAACACGTCCGCGTCTGGTGCCGTTTGGAGTATCAAACCACCGCTGCTGCCGCCGTTCGAATGCGTATCATCCCGTTTTAATACGAACACGTTTGTCGTCAATCCTTCGCAAATCTGAAAATCCTCCTCCTGAAGAGCGCTACCGCTTCCCGTTGTTCGTTTACTCAACACGCACTCCACAAACGTCCTCTTCCGCCTCGTTTCTTCAACGTCTTCTCTCGCGTTCCATTCATTCCTCTCAATCTCTAACCCTTCCCTCTTTTTCACCCACTCCGTGTGCTTCGCGTGCGGTCGCTCTCTCGGCGCGCCTCGAAGTAACGCGTATCGATCGAGCGCCGTCACCTCTTCGTCTCCTTTTTTCTCATCTTTACGCGTTGTTATTAACGGCGTCAATAACGCGTGCACGTTCATTTTCTTTTCGTCTCGATCGTCTTCGATTGCAATCGTCGCCATGTACCTCCCTTTCTTAAAACCCGCGTTTTGGCGTTTGAGAAAAGCAGTCCTCGTCACCTTTTCCAGAGCGTCTCTGCACTTTTGCCAATGGTTTTCGAACAAACACCCGGTTCGTTTCTCCTCGCTCAAGCTCGCGAATACTCTCTTCGCGTGGAAATCGATTCTTTCTATCGCGACGGTACCTTTTTCGCCGTTGTTATTCATAAACTCGCATCGCATCGCGGTGTACGCGCACGGCGTTTCGATGCGTCGCAAGAATGCAGCCGGGGTTGTTTGTGTCTCATCATCATCAATACAATCGACGACGGCAATATCACCATCATATGTCATCATCATCGTTGGAGAGCGTGTATAGGTATTGATAAACGCATACGTTTTGCTCGCGTTTAAAGCAAAGAGCGTTGAGTTTAGAGTTCGTTAAGTCTGAGGAAAAAGTTGAGCAAATTTGCTTCATAACATTCTCTCTCGCGCTTTGTTGCGATGACGACGAATGCGACGACTTTTAAACTTCGTCTCCTCTCCTTCAAACTCTTTTGCTTCCTCGTTTTTGTCGTCGTTTTCTGTCGCGTGTTCGCGTCTTCTTCGGCACAAACGACGAGAGAAACGAGGACGAATGGAGTTCCGAGCGGTGAAAATCTCGTCGTGATTCTCAACGGCAATCGGAGGAAAGACTGCGCGGGAATCGACGCGAGAGCGCGACAAATTCGAACAGCATTGCGAGAGAATACCAAAACGAGTGAAGAGAGAAGTAGATCGAGTGTTGTGACGATTTTATTCGCCGCGGACGATAGAAACGACCGGTGCGAACTGTTGAAGCGAAGAGTTTTAGCATCAGAAGAAGAAGAGGAGAGGAAAAACGAAGAGCGGCGGCGAGAGCGCGAGAAGACAAAGAAGACAAAGAATACGATTCAGACGACGATTCAGACGACGACGGGAGAAACGATGATGCTCTCGTTCGAGTACGCGACGTTGCCGAGAAGAGAAGATGAAAACAAACCACCGATCGGTGGACCTCGAACGCGCGCGTTATCGGTACGGGTGAGTCAATGGATCAGGGAGAGGAGAGAACGCAGAAGAAGAGGAGGAGGAGAAGGAGAAGAGGAGAAGGAGGAAGAAGTGTACGCGTTCGTCGAGGACGATTCGGAAGCGTTGATGTATTTCGCTGCGATTGGGAAAGAAACGCGAGGCGGCGCGACGGAGAGTTTATTCGACGACGTGTCGTTTGCAACGATTACTGGAGTCGGATTTGGTGGAAATAATCATAGTGCTGATGCTGCTGCTGATGATGACGATGTTAATGGTGATGACGATGTTGAGGAGGAGGACGATAATAGTAGCGAGAGTAGTACGAGGAGCGAAAAAATGCTGGACGATATGGAGGCGCAGTGGATGCGAATGGAATCGAGGAAACGCGCGGAGACGATTGAGGTAACGTCGTTCGAGAGAAGATTGCGAGAAATCAGAGAGAAGAGAAGGAACAGCGCGACGGAGATTAGAATGGCGAGAGAAATGGGGAGCTCGTTCGCGGACGAATCGCTCGTAGGTGTGGTGATGACGCACAAAAATCGACCGGAGTATTGCGAGAAAGCCGTGGAGGCTTTGTTGCAACAAACGCATCGCAAGGTTGAAATCGTTATAGTAGACGACGGTTCGGAGGAAGCGCACGTGAAACGATTGGAACAGTTCGTGCATTCCAGGAAGAAGGACGATACTCTTAAAAGCGTGAAAATTGTGAAAATAGCGAAACCGGGGAAATATCTCGGCGAGGCGAGGAATTTCGGATGTTCAAAACTCTCCGAAAAAACCGAGTACGTTTTATTCTCCGACGACGATAACTTAGCCGAAACGAACGAAATTGAAACGATGCTCCGAGTGTTAGTGCACACGAAAGCTGACGTTGTCACGGCGTCGAACGAATTTTTCGTAACCGCAGCGAACGGGACGAACGTTGTCGTCGGCTCGTATCATCCTCTCGGGAACGCGTTGTTTCCCGGTATTTTTGAAAATGTATTCGGAGACGCGAATGCCTTGTGGAGAAAGTCCGCGTTTACAAGTCTCGAAGGTTTCGCGAAAGATACCTCGTATTCTTTGCAAGATTGGGAGATTCTCGCCAAAGCATCGAGCTCGGGTTTGAAGCTCGTCACCGTCCCGGCGCCCGCGTTGTATAAGTATCGAACGCACGCGAAGAGTATGTCAAAGCAAAAGGAGGCTGATGCTTCCTCTTCCGACCCGTACGAAGATATTCAATTTACCGGTCCTTTGAGAGGATTTGCACCGCTCGGCGAAGAACTCGTTCAGCTCGCCACGTTTTCAAAAACAATGCGCAAAGAATACGAAGCGATGGAGAAAACAGTGCGAACTTTGCGGAAAGAGGATGGAGGCGGAGGGGCGGATGCCGCGTTAGGCAAAGTCGCTTTGAAAGTGCTCTGCAAAACTTTAACTTACGGTAGTACTACTGAGACAGAATACGTCGCAGACGGCACCTTTGATGCCGCCCCTTTGTCTTCACAAGATAACTGGCACGTGCACGGTGAAGGAGGTTTCAAACCTGTAGATGGCGCGATACTCGTCCCAGGTAACGAAGAGATGTTAACGGAGGACGCCGCCGGGTCAACTCTCGTAAGCGGCGCGTGGCAAAGAATAGAAGTCAATCAGCTCGAAGCCGAACCTCTCGTTCTCTCTGGGTGGGCAAAAGTTATCATCGACGCATCAAAAGACGACGACGTTGAACTCCTCGATACGTTCGAGAAGTCGGCTGACTTTTCCTTACACGCGGATGTTGAATTTTCCGACGGCACGAAGAAGTACGGCGTATCGGCAAATTTCCCGGAAAGTAGCGAGTGGTCGCGAAGTATTGCCGTTATTGACGAAGAGAAGCGAATCGCTTCGATAACACTCGTGTGTATGCGAAGATGGCGTCCACGTGCGGCTCTTTTCGATGATATTTCGCTGCAACCGTTGAATAGTAGAGCCGTTGCGTGCGACTTAGCCGGCGTCGCTGAAGAAGACGATACAACTTCGGAAAAGCAAACGAGACGAACGCGAAGACGAATTAGTAAAGTAGAATTATAGCGCATGTACTATATATATTTTGTATTGATTAGCTATTTGGCTTTTAACGTCCCGTCTTCGTTACACTCCTCATTCGTTGTCGGATCGACGAAAATTGTCCGCATCAACTCCTCTCCTGTTTCGTCGTCCATCTCCTCGATCACTTTCTTCTGCATTCTTGCTTTCCTCGCTTTGACGATATCTTTCTGCGCTTTCTTACTCAACGGTTTCTCTTTCTTCGAGCTCGACTTTGGCGTCGGTGCCGCTTTGGACGGCGTACTTCTCGTCGACCGGCGTCGCGGCGTCTCTTCTTCCTCGGGCTCTTTATCGATAATCTCAGGACTTGGCGGTTCGCTATCTTCATCACTTTTCTTCATTTTTTTCACCGGCGTTGTCGCCGGCTCTTCCTCTTCTTCTTCTTCTTCTTCCTCGTCGTCGACAAACGCGCGTTTCCCGCCGGACAATCGCCGGTTCCCCCTTCCACCGCCTCCTAAATCATCCGAATCTGAATCCCCTTCTTCGTGTTCAATCATCGCATCCGCGTTCGTCGCCGCCGGCGCTTTCTTCTTCGGCGTCGGCGTTTTAGCCTTCTTCTTTTCCGGAGTTTTCTTCTTTGGCGTCGTTTTCTTCTTCGCCACCGCCGGTTCCTTCGGTTTCGCGACCGTTTTCTTCCCGGTGCCGCCAAACATGCTCGCGATGTTGCCGCTCTTAGGCCCGGTGGCGCTCGGTTTCTTCGCCGTCGCCGCGCTCGCCGCCGGCTTCTTCTGTTCCGCCGCACTTTTTGTCGTCGTCGCGCCAGAGGAAGAAAACTTCTTCCCTCTCGGTAACCTCTTCGCCACGTCTGATTTTGCAAACGCGCCGTGTTTCAACATCCAAGATACATCCTCTTCTGAGTCCAATTGCATTTTCGTCTCCTTCTCTTCCTCTCGAACTAACTGTTCCAACACGTTTTCCTCTTCTCTTTTCCTCACTAAAGCGTACACCGCCACATCTTCTCCTTCAAACTCGTTCCCTTCTTCTTCTTCTTCCAAACGTTTCAACTCTACCCTTCTCTCACGCGAAACGCACACGACGCACGTCCACTTCTCCCTCTCCTCTCGTGGCATCGCGTTTAAAATCGTCCACAGCAATCGTTTCCCCGCGCGTGCCGTGAGCGCGAATTTTCGACTCAAAGTTCTGTACGTCACGACATCAAAAGTAGCACCACTGCTGCTAAAAAACGTCTCGAACGCGCTCGCCACCAAGTCTGCCGCCGTCGTCATCACCTCAAAGTCTCCTTCGTGTACCCCGCTCGTACTCTCTCGCAACAGAAAGAAGAAGAGCAACAACAAAACGAGAAGTGCTTGTAAATTTTTAAAAAATGTGACGTAAAAAAAAGAGAGAGAGTTGTGTCTGTGTTGCGAGAGAAAAGAGTTCGAGATTTTTTCGTGTTTGATGAGGGGCAGACGTGGCAGAGAGCAAAAAGAAGAGAAAAAAAGCAGCTTTTTGAGTGAGAGCAAAAAAGAAGCAAAAAAAAACAAAAAGCAATTAAAAAGAAGAGTGAAAAAAGAAAAGAGAGAGACACAAAAAGAATTTTTTTTCAAAGACACAAACAAATTCTCTTCTTTTTTTGCACTTTCTCTCTCTAGAAAAAATTCATCGTTGAAGAAAAGACTAAGAACGCACCAAGAAGACTTTACGAAGACTCTTTGAGAAGAGAGAGCGCAGAAGAGAGAGAGAGATGATGTCTTCTTCCGAAGACGAAAACAGCGCGACGGCGGATCGAGTGGAAAAGAAATCCATCGATGAAGCGATCGCCTCGTTCGCCATGCTGGTACGAATTGAATGTGTATTTATTTTATGCGTGTTCGTCGTGTGCTTTTATGTGCGAGCGAGAGGAGAGGAGGATTAGGCAACCGTTTTTTTGCTTCTTCTTCGTTTACTTCTTCTTCTTCTTCGCATAAACGCTCTCGTTACAAAGTTTTCTGACCTCTTTCTTTGCTCTCAAATCTCTGTGTTATGTGTTCTGTGTTATATATATTATGGTAAAAAAATACAGGCGGCGACGTTTATGTTCAGCGCGTGCATCATCGTCTCGTTCCTGATTCAGAGATTCAACTGGACGTATTTACAACCG